>Ga0307514_10000519_pt1 | contig 76117 bp, 81 predicted proteins | sample 16_EM_MG_FD_203088 | JGI IMG/M metagenome (GOLD analysis project Ga0307514, IMG submission 203088) | Populus trichocarpa ectomycorrhiza microbial communities from riparian zone in the Pacific Northwest, United States - 16_EM | ecosystem: Host-associated > Plants > Roots > Unclassified | place...
CCTAACCCTAACCCTAACCCTAAGCCTAACCCTAACCCTAACCCTAACCCTAACCCTAACCCTAACCCTAACCCTAACCCTAACCCTAACCCTAACCCTAACCCTAACCCTAACCCTAACCCTAACGGAAGACCTCCAGTGTACCTTGTAAATCCCAACTTCCGGCCGTAGGATTGCCCAATATATCATTTCTTACTGTCAAGTACTGATTGGGAGTAACTGACCTGAACCCGAATTGGAACCCAGAACATGAATGGGGGTTACATAAATTTATATTCTAACTTCTGGGTACAGACTGCGGCTCACCAGAGGGCTAGCATGTAAGACTGCAATTTCCGGGCGCAAGATTGAAGCCTACCAAGGTTATTCTGTTGAGTAGCAATCTTCCGGGCGGAAGATAGTTTTCAGTGTGCATACGAGAAAGCCTCCAATCACCGAACAGAGAATGTACACAGTCTCACGTATTCGACCATGTGTCCTGTATGTATCTTTATTGTAGTCCTCTTGATAGACCATAGTACCAAGCTCCAAGTTCCGACCGGAAAATTGAGAACGACACCTGTCTTAGAGAAATTCTCAAATTTCCAGTCGGCAGATTTAGAAAGTCTCACATGGTCACCCATAACTTGACCGTTCCACACATGATTTTAAGATGGTCTCCCTTGGTAGGCAAGCTACCAATTGCCAACTTCCGGCTGGAGAATTAACAATGATACCTGCCATGGAGAAACCCTCAAATTTCCGGTCGGAGGAATTCGAAAGTCTCGCATCGTCGCCCATAACTAGATCATGAAACACCTGATTTAAACGTGGTCTCCCTTGGTAGACCAGATATCAAGTGCCAACTTCCTACTGGAAGAGAGAGTTCTGGCACAGAGAAATTGTAAACTCTCTGTCTGCAGAACTGAGTTGAAGGCTGGTAGAAACTGACATCTTCCGATCGGAAGATTGACTACCACCTGGCTGTGAATACTTCTCATCTTTTTGGTCGGACGAAGGAGCAAGTCACAGATAGTCGTCCCCAACTAGACCATGCCATCAGCAACTTCATGGTTGACATTTTCGCAATGCTAGGTGCCAAATCTGAACATCCGGCCGGAGGATTTATTTCACACTTTGTGAAATGCTGAACCTTCCGGTTGGAGGATTTAGAAAGTCCCACATGGTCAACTGTAACTGGACCATGTTATATATAACTCCTTGGTGGTCCCAGGTGGTCGACGACATACTAAGAGTCGACTTTAGGCCGGAGGATTGAGGCTGATGAAGCAGAAGTTCTGAACTTTCTGTTTGGAGGACTGAGTTCAAAGCTGGCGGAAACTAGCATCTTCCGGCCAGAAGATTAAATACTACCTGCCTAGGAGAACTATTCAACTTCCGGTCAGACAGTGCCATGAATCTCGGGAAACTTTCAACTGCCGACCAGATGATTGAGCCCTATCAACCACAAGCTTGGAACATTCCTGTCAAAAGACTGAGTTCGAAGTTGGCAGATACTGTTACCTTCCGGCCAGAGGATTCAATACTATTTGCCTAAGAGAAATTGTCACCTTGCTGTAGAAAAATGCCATTCTGCTTGAGTAAATTTCAACTTCCGACCGGAAAATTGAGCTGTACCTAGCGGAAGCTCAGTACATTCTAGTCGGCAGACTCAGTTTAAAGCTTGTAGAAACTATCATCTGCTGGCTGGAAGAGCAAATATTACCAGATCAGGTCAAATATCCAACTTGCAGTCGGAGAATATGCAATTCTACTTGGGAGAGATTGTTCTTCCGGCTAAAGAATTGAGTTCCACAGAGCAGAACATTCGTACTTTCTAGTCGAAAGAGTGAGTTCAAAGCTGGTCGAGACTATCACCTTCTGGCTGTAAGATTCAATACAAGTACAATTTGACTGTGAGGGATTCTCGACTTCCAATTGAAGAATGCCATTCGCCTTGAGAAGGATTCAACTTCCGGCCGGAGAAATGAGATCTCCTTAGCAGAAGCTTAAAACTTTCCAGTCAGAAGACAGATTTCAACAGTGGTAGAAAGTATCATCTTCCGCACAGAAGATTCAATACTATCCGCCAGGGAGAAATTCTCAAATTCCGGTCTGAGGATGCCATTCATTGTTGGAAAGTTTCAGCTTCCGGCCGGAGGATTAGTTTGACGCTTGGATAGACTCCCACCTTCTGTTCGGGGGATGTAGTTAACATTTGAAAAGTTTCATCTTCCGGCCGGAGAATTGATATCTGCCGAGCAGAAGTTTCCAAACTTCCTTGTCGGAGCACTGAGTTCAACACTAATAGCAACTATCATCATCCAGCAAGAAGATTAAATGTTATATGCCTGGGAGAAATTGTAAACTTCCGGTCGGAGACTGCAATTCTGTTTGGGAACATTTCAGCATCCGGCTGGAGAAATGAGATGTACCTAGCCGAAGCTCAAAACTGTCTAGTCAGAAGACTAAATTAAACACTGGTAGCAACAATCATCTTCCACCCGGAAGATTAAATACCATCCACCTGGGAGAAATATTCAACATCCGGTCGACAATGCAATTCTTTGTGAGAAAGTTTCAAAATCTGGCCGGAGGATTCATAGCCTTCCAACTTCTGGTCGCAGGATATTTTGCTCATTTGACAGTTCCAACTTCCGGCTGGAGAATTGATATCTACCTAGCTGAAGCTTGAAACTTTCTAGTCAGAGGATGGAGTTCAAGGCTGCTAGAAACTATCATCTTCCAGCAGGAACATTCTATACTACCTGGCTGGGCGAAATTCTCAACTTCTGGATGGAGAATACAATTCTTCTTGGGAAATTTCAACTTTCCGGGCGGATAATTGAGATCTACCTAGCAGAACCTGGGAGCTATATACTCGAAAGGCTTAGTTCAATGCTGGTTAAAACTAAAATCTTCCGCCCGGAAGATTCAATGCTACCTGCCAGGGAGAAATCCTCAGATTCCTGTTGGAAAATGCAATTCCTCATGGGAAAGTTTCAACTTTCCGGTCGGAGAATTCAGATCAACCTAGAAGACTATTGGAGCTTTGTACTCGAAAGACTTGGTTCAATACTGGTAGCAACTATTATCTCCTGGCCGGAAGATTAAAGTCAATCTGCCTGGGAGAAATTCTCAACTTCCGGTCGGAAAATGATGCAATTTTTTGTGAGCAATTTTCAATGTCTGGCCGGAGGATTCATAGACTCCCAACTTCTGGTCGGAAGGTATAGTTCGGAACCGAAAGTTCCAATTTTCCTGCCGGATGTGTAACCTTATCCTCAACCCAGTGACTGAAAATCTGGCTACAATACCACCTTCTAGTCGGGGATGTAGTTAACATTTGAAAAGTTCCGACTTCTGGCTGGAGAATTGAGATATGCCGAGCAGAAGCTTCAAAACTTCTAGTCAGAGGTCTGAGTTCAACAATGATAGAAACTATCATCTTCTGGCAAGAAAATTAAATATTCTACACCTAGGAAAAATTCTAAACTTCCGGTCAGAGCATGCAATTCTGATTGGGAAAGTTCCAGCTTCTGGCCGCAAAATCCAGATGTACCTAGCAGAAGTTCGAAACTTTCTGGTAGGAAGACTGAATTCAATACTTGTAGCAACAATCATCTTCCGGCCGGATGATTAAATATTACCTGCCTGCGCGAAATTTTGAACTTCCGGTCAGAGAATGCAATTCTTCTTGGGAAAGTTTCAACTTCCGGCCGGAGAATTGAGAAGTATCTTTCAGACACTCGGAACTTTCTAGTCGGACTACTGAGTCAAACGCTGGTAGAAACTATCATCCTCTAGCCAGAGGATTAAATACGATCTACCTGGGAGAAATTCTCAACATCCAGTCGGAGAATACAATTCTTTGTAGCAAAGTTTCAATATCAGGCTGGAAGATTAATTTTGGGCCTAGATGGACTCACAACTTCTGTTCGGAGGATATTGTGCTCATTTGACAGTTCCAACTTCCAGCCAGAGAATTTGGATCTATCTAGCTGAAGCTCGAAACTTTCTAGTCAGAGGACTGAGTTCAAAGCTGATAGAAACTATCATCTTCCGGCTGGAAGATTTATTACTACCTGGCTGGGTGAAATTATCAACTTCCAGTCAGAGAATGCAATTCTTGTTGGGAAAGTTTCAACTTTCCGGGCGAATTAATGACCTCTACCGTGCAGAACCTGGAAGCTATCTACTCGAAAGTCTTAGTTCAACAGTGGTAGAGACGAACATCTTCTGGCCGCAAGATTCAATGCTACCTGGCTGGGAGAAATTGTCAACTTCCGGTCGGAGAATGCAATTCCTGTTGGGACACATTCAACTTTCCGGCCGGAGAATTGAGATCAACCTAGCAGACTCTGGGAGTTGTCTACTTGAATGACTTACTTCGATACTGGTAGAAACTATTGTCTCCCGGTCGGAAAATTACATAATATCCGTGTAGGAGAAATTCTCATCTTCCAGTCAGAGAATGAGGCGATTTTGTGTCAGAAATTTTCAACTTCCGGCCGGACGATTCATTAACTTCCAACCTCTGGTCAGAGGATGTAGTTCTCATTTCAAAAGTTCCAACTTTCCGATCGGACGTGTAGCCTTAACCTCAACCCAGCGACTGAAAATTTGCTTGAAATCAATACTTAACTGTATTCTGGCTAAATGTATGTTTGGGCCGCCAAAACTCGTATCCGAAAATAGATTATAAGTACCCAATTCCATCGAGAGAAGCTCCAAAGAGAGAATCTTTAAAGCTCCAGTTATGATAAGACAGCTACAAAGGGTGCAATTAACTATTAGAGTTAGCTGATCCTGCAATCCTCAGCCATTGAATCCAAGCATAACAATTTCAACTTCAGTGCACCTCGATTCTGCGGAACAGCATGCATACAACGATCATTCCTCTGCCCGCCGTGACTTGCCGTCTCACTATACATTCATATCATTGCAGAATATAGCTTTCAACACCAATATTTATTTTATGTCAACATTGTAGTTGTAAGATTCATAATGAATGTGGCTGATTTAATGCTGAGCGATTTAATGGTGTGTGATTTCACGGTGTGTAATTTGCCAGATATTAGACGGATAATCAGAATGTGAGTGAGAATTTATGACCAATTTGTTAGCAATCTTGGCATTGATGGGTGCTTGAATCAATAAGATTACCCCTGAATTACCCATCATAGATTACCATTCTTTCTCTACGCCTCTATCTCTCCTTTGCGTATCAAATTCTCTCCCACTTCCATTACGTACTGCAATGATGTTGTAAAGACTATTTTACAGACATGGCCCAGATGAAGGCAGGAAAGGGAAGTTATTGTTACGATAATGCCTTATCGACCGTTATCTTAGCTGCAGCATCCTAATACAATGGAATATCATGAAAATACATGTGTCCTTCCAGCAGATATACCACATATGAAGATTCATATTTCTCCTCGCTCAATAACAAACTCCAGTATGAACCCTTCAACTCAGCCGTCACTTACAACGTCCAAACAAAATCTATCGAGTACTGCAGATTCTCAATGCTACATGAATTTCTATGGTCCGCAGTCACCGCAAATGCTCGAACTTTCATGCATAATGACTACGTTTAGAGGAGTCATTTGCAGGGGTTCCTATTTTCATTCTGGTTCTTAGTGCTCAATTTGTGGCCAACACCAATGGTTGGTTGATGTCGCGAGTTATCTTCCAGTGCATCTGGTTCTATTCTCTAAGTTCATTGGCTTTAGCCAACCTCCAATTATTGCATCCATATAGAGTGTTGTTCATAGGGGGTTGCTAATATTCGGAATCAGGAATCCATCCATTCCGGCGCACCTGACAAAATCCGAAATCACAACACCGACTGCCGTCCTTGATATAAATATATACCGTTGAAGCCATCTCTCCAAAACCCTTTCAAGGCGTACTTCGAATTGCATTCTTCTCGACTATGTGCAAATTCTTGCACCATTTATCCTGTTTCAAGAAAGCAGTTAATCTTCATTGTCCATCAAATGTTTGCCTTCCAATTATCTGCCTTTGTGCATCATATTGTGGATGACTAATATCCCCAATTCCATTAATGAATCAGGATGATGAGACTAATCAGGAGATCGGTGATGACGACAGTGAGGGTACCAGAGAGTCCACCTCATCATCCCACATCAAAGAAGTCAATTTTCATCATCAACAGGAGGTCCTTCAACTAGGTCAGGCGCACTGGGACAAGTCATTACGCACTACAAGGGTTCCACTGCCAAAGAAACTTAGCCATGCCGATACTGTCATTGCACATCCTCTCGTTCCAAATTCCGGTAATCTATCTGCGGCAATGGTACCACCAATGCTCAAACGCCAAAAGTCATCCCTCCTCAACAAATTTTCCGAATCTGACCATGCATCATCTGTGCGGGCACTGGTGCTTCCCATCAAGTCTAGTAGAGACCAGAATATTCCACAACCCAAGGCCACTAGTGATCAGAATGTTCCCCGACACCAAAAGACTACTTTTGAGGTAGCGCAAAGCTTCATGGAGGCAATGGTATTCACAAATACTCCATGGCTAATATCATCCGATGACAAGTAGTTGGTGGTGAAAGAAGCTTCGAAACTACCAATTCAAGCCCAGGATCGTCAGCGGGCATTAGCAGGTGCACCTGTAGGTATGCCATCTGTGTGTCAATTGACTGGCGGTTTCTCTCTCAAAATAGATCTGCAAACACGAGAAGCTGTAAATCTTGAATTCAATTTAATGCTCCTCTATCAGATTACGGATATTGACTGCGCCCGAAAATATAGATGGTTGAAAATGAAGTTTAGAACCATGTGAGAACGATTGGCAGATGGGGCACATCGGACTGTTGTCGGTAGTTACCAGTTCGATATAAGCTCTGAGACTGAACTTCGGATCAAGGTTAAGGAGCTCCTGTTTGATGATGATTTCATCTCCAAGGTCGTCGATGATAAGAAGTCATGGTTGACACCAATGGAAGTGCTTGATCTCATTTACCACCAATTCTTCTTCACTGCCAATAGCTTGGGGAGCCAGCCAACAACATCACAGTATTTCCAACCTCTTGCTCCTCAGACTTTAGTGCTGGCAGCCGCAGCTATTCATTGTGCGTTGTCTGAATACGCCAATGGCAAGAAGGCAACAGTTATGTTTTCTCATGATGAATATCGAGGTACATTTGGCCTATCCCCTGTGATCAATTTTACTCTAGAAGCTACTACACAATCATTTACATATCAGCGGCCACATTACACCCCCGCCCCAGCGGTGCAACTCCACTGGAATAGGCACCCCTCAATCCTTGTGGGAGCTCCTCAGCATAGATTGAACCTCTTCTATTTCATTCTGCAATCAATTCCTCATCTCAGCGCTTCACTATCCCATTCCGCACTCTTGACCCCCCTATCCGCGCTCCTCAGCCCAGGATGGGAACTCTTTATTTCCCACAAGCGCTCCTATAATGCATTCCACACTCCTTACCCCACCCCTTTTCGGTGCTCCTCCTCTGGGATAAGCACTCCTCAATCCCATCAGTGCTCTACTGACTGGAAAGGCGCTCCTCCAGTTCATTCCGCACTGCTTTACCCACCCTCCTTCGGTGCTCCTCAGTGTCATTCCACACTCCTACACCCTCCTCTGTCAGCGCTCCTCAATTTCATTCCGCACTCCTTACCCCCTCCTCTTTCAGCGCTCCTCAGCTTAATCTTGACAGTCTTCTTTTTCATTCCGTGCTTCTCCAACACCTTTTGTGGTACTCCTCTTTTCCACACAACACTCCCCATCTGGCGCTCCTCTTTTCCCCTGGTAGTTGTTCCCATTTGTCATCTGAATTTATCATATTGCCTTTCATACCCCCATTTAGGTTCGCAGCTAGCTAACATCTCATTAAACCTGTGTTAGATATCACAAATCCAGCCAAACGACATTGGAATTCCATTTCATGCACTCACCAGGAACAAATAATCAGCAAATACAAGCAGCGCCTCCAGCTTCTTTGCACCATTGATGAATTGTGTGTTCCTGCTTTCATTGGCACTGATGAGATGGGAGATGAAGTGGATGACATCGACATCATGTTTGATTGATATTTTTCGATCACTTAGTTGGATTATTGTTTTAGTGTACCTAGGTTTATGTTTAAATCTCGCACCTTTTTCTTTCATTTCCTTAATGTAGCGAGGCACAAAATACAATGTTAAAGAAGATGATGGCTAGTATGATTCAGAAGTGATAATGAACAATAATCCATACATCATATTCGCTTTTTAGGGAAGTCAATTGCTTATGTACATCCAAAGAGTCCCAGATAACGCCTGCAGTGCTCCAAATGATTATCCAAAAGAACCCAGGCATCTCTCAGAGTTTGTTTGTGATTCCCGCGTTGGTTCGGCGACACTCCCATATTCACCCAAAGTTCTCTCCGGTGCTCCGACGTGCTCTCAAACTTATCACAATCACACCCATCATACTCCTGTATCAGTCATGAAAGATCCCAGTTATTCCTGTATCTGTCATCAGCGATCCCAGTTACTCTGAAGGCCTGCCGGAATACTCTCCTAGGGTTTGATACGCTCCTGAAATTGATGATTCTAAGTTTCCACTTCACATTCTCTCAGACATTCCTGGAGCCTTCCAGAGACTGAAATACATTTCGCTGATGTTAAGTGTCGATATCGCCAGTTCTAACACTGAGCATCAACAGCGCGTCAACAGAGCTTCAACAGAGCTTCAACAGAGCTTCAACAGAGCTTCAACAGAGCATCAACAGCGCATGAACAAAGATTCAACGATTTTCATTATTGCCTAGGTTATAGTCCAAGGAATATGCTACCACATTTGCACATAATTGAAGTATTACCCGCCTCTATGGGCAACATGGGTAGAGTCGATATCGCTACACCTTAAATGAACTTCGGCTGAGCATCCACGATTTTGGGTGTTGCATCTCGAACAATGGATTGCCTGTATAGCAGCATTTACCCATTATCGAATTATTGCCCGCCTTTATAGGCAATGTGTTAGGTGTCGATATTGATAGACCTAAAAATGAGCGTCAACTGAGCATCAACAGAGCATCAACAGAGCATCAACAGTGGGTCAACAGAGAGTCAACAGAGCATCAATGATTTCCATTATTGCGACTGTTAATTTCTGAGGGCTATGCTATCGGATTAACCCATAGTCGAAGAATTGCCCGCCTGGATGGGCAATATGGTTAGGGTCAATGTCACTAGACTCAAAGTGAGAATCAACATCAGGGCAATAGAGCATCCACGATTTTCGGTGTTGGATCTTGTATTATCCATCGGCTGTGCTAAGGTATTTACCCATAATCACAGTGTTGGCCGCCTTTATAGGCAATATGGTTAGTGTCAATGTCGCTACCACCTGAAGCTGAGGGTCAGCGGAGTGTCAACTGTTTTTCGTAAAGTAAGAGATGTAATTAGAAAGGGATATACTTGCCAATCTGCGTAACCAACATATTGGCCACCTTTACTTGCAATTGAGCAAGCAACATGGTAACTACCCTATTCTGAAAATGAGTGTCAATGGAGCGTTAACGATTTTTGGTCTTGTACATTAGGTAATTGGAATGTTATTTGCTCACTGTTATCCATATCCAACGTATTGGATGTCTTGATAGGCAACAGAGCCAGGGATACGGTTACTGCCCCATTCTGAAAATGAACATCAATGGAATGTCAATGATTTTTGGTCTTGGATATAAGTTAATTGGAAAGTGATTTGCTTGCTGTTATCCAAAACCAACGTAATGGCAGTCTTTATAGGCAAAACAACAAGCGATACTGTCACTGCCCCATTCAGAAAATGAGCATCATGCAAACCTCAACCGAGCCTCAACAATTTCTTGTGATGCATATGGGGAAATCAAGGCATCGTATGGATATCTAAGATCATACTAGAACTATTAACCAACTCAACTGTCAAAAATGAAAAATATTTGAGAAAAAACCCGATTTAAATAATGTCGATATCACAACCTGTAGAATGTGCAAAATCTGATTCCTGGTTGTTGAATAATCGATTTTGTTCAAGTACTATTATCAAATACCAAAGGCAAGAGCATTATATGTATTTACTGATGCACCCGCTGGACAACCCGCTGACTACCTGCCCAATTCAGACGGGGTGAGATATCACTATTGAACTGTAACCGAATAGACAGTTCAGATTGATTGGCAATCCAGACTGCCAAGTTGTTGGCAGTTTGGTTCCGAACCGGACCCAGACCCGAAGTGAAGGTCCAGAACCATTGCTAACACTACCCACCATTCAAAGTGAAATAGTGAGAAACAGGGGTTCCATCTCAAGACGCACAGGAAGAGGGAAAGAAGATGTGATACTTCCCAGCCATGTGGATCCACAAAATCTCAAAACGTGTGAGTAGGATCAAAAGGTGGGAAAGAGAGATTGTGTATGTCATTGTATAATAATAAGTTGAGATGACATCTATCTACTTCAGGGTCTCCCAATTATATACTCCCCATAGCCCTGTCCACTCCTGTCATCCTTGAATCTCCGTACACCAGTGTGGTGAAACAACGGAGCTAGAAGACAGAGAGCCCATCTTCACACTCCACCGCACCTCTCGTGGCTTTCCAAAATGAATTCGTGTGAAAGAGCGGTTCTGGCTCGAGGAGGGTAGGAAGACGGTGAGAAGGTATGATACTACCCGGCTGTGAGAATCCACACGGAGTCTCGGAAAAAGCGAGTGAGATCAAAAGATGCAAAAGATGGAGTGTATAATTCGTTGTATGATAAGAAGATATGAGATTATGCTCGACGAGATGAGATGCAAGCTGCGATCTATCTACCCCAGGGTCTCCCGAATATATACTCCCCGTCGCTACGTCCATCTCCGTTACCCCTGTATCTCCGTACACCCGCCGTCGCCCAGTCCGTCTCCATCATCCCTGTATCTCCGTACACCCGCCGTCGCTCAGTCCTCTGCCAAGCTGAGTGGCGGTGGTGGTGAGAAACGGATTTTCCCGCCACACCAGCCATCGCTCAGTCCTCTGCCCAGCTGATTGGTAGCGGTGGTGAGAACCAGATTTTCCCGCCACACCAGGCCTGCAGGCTTTTCCGACCGGGCCTCCGGGCTTGTTCTTGGCGACCGGCCTGCAGGCTTTTTCCTGGCGGCCGGCCGCCTTTTCTTGGCTGCCGCCTTTAGCGCAGGCTTTCAGAATGGACGCCGGGCCGCTTAGGAACACTGCTTACAACATCATTCTTTTTGGGAAATTTTCAACTTCTGGCCAGATAATTGAACTTTACCAAGTAGAAGCTTGGAATATTACATTCCGAAAATTGAATCTCAAGCTAGCAGACAGTATTACTGTCCCACCGGAAGGTACAATACTTTGTGCCTGGTAGATATTCTCCACTTCCCGTTGTCGAGTGCCATATTTCTTCTACCAGTTTCAACTTTCTCCAAGCAGATTGAACGCTCTCTAGCATAATCTTGAAACTTTGAAGGCACAAACCTGAATTCAATGCCAGTAGATACTACTGCATTCCCACAGGAAGATTAAGTAATTGCTGCCAGGCAGCAATTCCCAACTTCCAGTCAGTGTATGCCATTCTTATTTGAAAAGTTACAGCTTCTGCCAGGAGGATTCTGGTCGGGTTTGGATAGACTCCCAACTTCTGGTCAGAGGATGGAGTTCTTATTTGAAACGTTCCAACTTCTGGTCAGAAGTATAGCCTTAACCTCAACCCAAACACCGAAACTGTGGCTACATTGCATTCGACCGCACGACATCCATAACCCTTGATGTCACTCCGACAAGGTCAAAGCTTGGCAAACGTCTCGTGATCTATGAATTCCGACAACCTGAGTATGATCCAGATGCAGCCAAGGAACCATTGCTGTACCGAATGTTGCTGGCTTGCTCTTCTATTAAGCTTGCCGAGGTGTTTACACTGTGTCGTAGCTGTGCGTTCCATCTCTACTGGATATTGGTATTTCCATGGCTTCATGGACTTATTGCCGCGATTCTGCTGCATTTCGCGAGTATCTCTATGGACAGAGCCGATTTTCAGCGAAGGGATGTTCTTACCGGTGCATGGATATGTATGTCCGACTCGAACACAGCATATGCTTCTGATACTGCCGAAGAGCAGCCTCGTTACATGTTAGTGGGGTTGGAAGACTATTCATATGACTTCCAGGTAGTCTCAGACGGCACAATTTGTGGACAATAGAACGGAGCACAGACGCTGTAATCAGCTTTGCCTCGTTGATAGCTACTTTCATTACGGTAAGATCTCCCCGGCAACCCAGCGAAGTGTTAACATTTAGGCGGCGTTCCAATGTCTTTGGTTATTGCTGCGGATTGCAATGTCCCAGATAGTATTAGCTAGAGGGTCTCAACGCCTGTGAGTCATAAGCAGCGTACGTCTATAGGGTTCTGCTCCCACCACACTGCGTCCACAAGCAATCCAGATGATGGTAGAATTAGCACACCACATAGTTACAACTCACCCACGTGGTTACGAAGCATATTTAGCAGATACCGTCGATGCCCAAAAGATACAGGAGCTTCTTAAAATATCTACTTATCAAGAGTGGTTGCCAGCTACACTTATGCCCGAGATGTCGAATGATCTAAATATCGTGGCTGTTGTCGGTGACGTTGTGTATCGAGGATTAGGTTGGGTTTATGTGAAACTCGATAGTGATAACCTTTACGACTGTGTTTTAGCATTTTTAAACATCAGTGAAAGGCTATACGCGGTCCTAACAGTACGAGTTCAGCGTGTAGGTGTAGCAAACAACATAGAGTCTCAGTCTGCTAGTTTCGATCCGAGAGGCACGCATGGCCGGAGTATAAATTCGGATGGCCGTTTAGATTTTGTGAGATGGCTTCATTGGGTTCCAATGGAGGAAGAAAGACGGGGCCGGGTTTGGGCTCAGCTGAAAGATATGGAAGCTCTCGGACCGGTGAACCCCAAGTTTTTGAAACAATATGAGTTGCACCAAATTTTGCAGGCAGGATCTTTGAACGTCAATTATAATACAGAGGTATACAGAGGAAGAGGTGGCAAAGACACTCCATATGTCACGTAAGGTAGCGGATACGTTGCGGGTATTATTCGTTGATGCTTGACTCGTTAGCTAGGGTTTATTTTTATTTTATTAGGACAAGATATTTAAGGGTGGGTTGAAGAATACTTGGCTTCTTTTGTTATATATTCAATTGGACGAAGAGATTAGAGCAAAAAGGTCTTGAATTCAAAAAAACACTCTCAGCACGGGATTTTAAATGTTTTCGTTACACTCTAGCCTACCTACCGCGATATATTTCGCCATGACACCATCCCTACTTGTCTCATCCCAGACTTTCGTTGCCTTCGCTCGCAAGCTCGCTCTCCTGTGGCTAAAGGAGGTACATGTGGCAAAGCTGGGCACGAGATAACATCGCTATAATAAATAGTCAATCTTCTATGCTGGATTCTGACAATTCATTGAGGATTCCCTCCGAAACCACTGCTAGATCTATGTACCACCCTGTGTATGCAAGAAGAACTTTACATCAGCTCGAGTAGTGTTTGCATGGGATGGGCCGTCAGAGGCTTCATTCTACACTCTGCCAAGGAGACGAGACAAACCTGGCCGTTGCATACGACGAAATGTCTCGGGGTTATGTGCTCTGTTCCCGATTCTGTCCCAATGCTCAGCGGCTACCTATAGCCTTTACTAGGTCCAGTGATTCTAAGGATGCCAACTGATCTGTACCGATGATAAGAGGAAGAGAAAGAGAAAGAGAACTACGACTCTCTGCATCTTATGGGTAACACAAGTGTAAGTGTAGAGTACTCAACATTATATCATGGTAACACCACAGGAAAAACAAATGCACGAGTGATGATATCCATCGATATGCGATCGACATGCCAACAGCCCTAACCCCTGAGGAGATCCTCAACCACATGATCATCCGGTTCAGCCCTGCGATCAAACTCAACGACAGTTCCCGCTTGATCCTCAGCCACAGCTGCCGATTCACCACTAACTACACCACCACAACTAATAACACCCTTAACTTGCCGACAATCATGTTGGACACACTCCCCACCGAACTCCAGCTCGAAATCCTGTCTTACATCGCCATTCCCGACCTGGCCTCTCTGATTCGCGTCAACAGGATCCTCAATGCCGTCACACAACTCGTCCTCACGCCGATCGCAAAAAAGAAACAAAACATGGGGCTCTACGGACCTCCTCTCCTTCTAGTAGCAGTGCAAAAAGACAACACCGCACTTCTTACCGAGTTTCTCGATGAAGGATGCAGCCCCGACTCTTGCTACTACTTCCACCCGGATCGCCCGAAAGTTTGCCCGACTCATCCTCCCGTTGTGAAAACTGCTAATGCTGACTATCAGGGGTATCCAATCTACCCCGGAAAAATAGACGGTTACGTTGGATTAAGTTTGGCCCTTCTGATTCCTCTACTGCATATCGCAGTCCGCTTCCATTCCATGCACGCGTTCAAACTTCTACTTTCACGCGGCGCAGACGCTAGTGTCTACCTCCAGCGGACGGGAGCTCACCTTCTGCACACTGCAGTGGTGTCCAAGAACCTTCCGGCGCTGAAACAACTCCTCCACCTAGACCCTTTCCCAGATGCGGCTGATCCACAAGATTCTTTTGACCGCACACCGCTTCATCTCGCTTCGTTCCTCGGCGACGTGGAAATGGTAAAGTTGCTGCTGTCGCAGGGTGCGGACGCGGACGCAGCCGACGATCTGCATGCGTCTACGCTGCTTGTGGCGAGATGCCCGGTTGTGGCGCAGCTACTGATCAAGGCCGGTGCGACGGTGCGAACCGAGGATCGCCACGGGATGGACGCGTGGCAGAGGTGGATTCGGAATCCGGGAAAGAAGGTTCAAGAGATGTGGACGGTTTATGGGAAGGAGAAGATGCGGGGAAAGCAGTGGAGGTCGGATTTGTTGACCGCTGCGTTGTCAGCCGCCGGGTTGGACCAGGAGGTGGGGAGACGTGCGCATGTGTGGCCGCAGATAGATGACGGCGAGGAGGAGAGGTGGGAATTGGTGAAGTGCATGGTTGCATCGGTGGCCACGGCGAGAGTGACGACCTTCTTAGCATGGTTGAAAAGAGAGAGGCCGCTGGGTTGGGAGACGGCGTGGAAAAAGGTCCTTGCTGCTGCTTTGGAAGTGGGATTGGTAGGGCTGAAACAGTACGGCGATAAGACTGCTGGACAGACAGCAAGGAAGCCTGACGAGGTTCCGAATTTAGAATAATTTAGTTTATATGGAGATACCTATTAGCACAGAGGGATGTCGATCTGGTATTCGAGACGACATATTGAAGAAGTTTTCAAATCCAAGTCTGCAAGAGGTTAACTAACGATTAATTTTGAGTTCCATGCTTGGTGAATTTTAATCTAGGTACAACGGCTTTAGAACCGATTGAACTCTTCATGGACAGTTGAACCTTCCATAGGTGGAATGATTCTATGAATGGTCGAGATGGTGCGAGGGGGTGCGTATTTGATGGTAGGTACGCCAACCTTACCTATGAAAGGGGGCGGTGGTGGAGGTGAAGATAAAATGGTGGTGACAATTTCTGCCGCGGGTACAAAATGTAGAAGTCGTCGCGCTCAACTTTACCCAATGACACCGACAGATACCGCTGTCCTCTCCCAGCCTTACTAGACAGGGTTTCAGCTAACTTTATTTACCATTCTATGTCTAGCGGCTTACACTCCTCCAATAAATTCACACCGTTCCATAGTTCATCACCACCCCGCCAATTCCAATACCTTCCACCCGCCGCCATACCCAAAGCTTCGAAGTCCATGACACTTCAAAGCGACCTCCCAAATCCGGTGCAGGCGTAACATCGGAATTGGAATCCCTGATCGAGTTCGGCTAGACAGCCCGCGCCGACTTCGAACGAATATCATCAGCAGGATACCGGGCATGTACAATTATAGTGACGCGTGATCCGAGTTAGTTTGAGCCCAAGACTTTAGTTCCGAGTCAGTGTTGGATGAGTCTAAGGGGGTGAGCAGCCAAACTTGTTCGAGCTATTCATGAATTTCGACTCGAGCACGTTCGATAGACGAGTGATACCAAAGAGAATTGTGTATTTGACCAGGCTCATGGCCACACTGGATATTTAATTACCTCGAGTACATACGTCAAAAAGTTGGGTTAGGTAATTCACGGATTCTTCCAGCAGCCTGAAGCCTAAGGCGATCCAAAACCCAACCCACGGTTGGCCGTAAGTCGGTCACAAACAGCCTAAATCACTCGCTGGTTAAACAGATGAAGCTGAATTATTCTTTAATCTATCCAAGAGGACATCGTGCAAATATATACGGAGGCGGGTGTGCCATCCACAAACAAATAATGCAGAGTGACAAATAGTGAATCAGTGATAAGCATATTCGTACGAGAGTAGCTAGTGCGTAGCTATGCTGGGATGAATTTGCAGGTTAGTCTCGCAGACGAAGAGACCCCTTCGTCCATGTTTTCCTCATACCCCTGGGAGTAACTAGTACGCGTCCGTTCAATTGGGCGGTCATCAGTTATAATTAGACCTTATTCTGACTGTTGAAAATTGTAATTTCGATCCTCCCATACATAACAGCCATTTCTTGTCCTCCGCCGATATCTCGATGTAGTGAGGACAGAGGATTATAGTCTATTGCTACTGCTAGCTACGAACGAGTGCATCCATCTACAGAGGAGACTTTGACACCTCCAACTCTATACCCTACCACATACGGTGATGCACTGATAATATCCCTTACACTCAGCTCACTACAGTATCCGCAATGGATCTGCATAGACAAGGTTTTATGCGAGTGACTGTTGGTGGTTAACTCCTGATGAATGCTAAAGGACATCACACAATTTTTTGCGCTTATGTAACTCGTTCTCGTCGTGTAGTTGGAACTCCGACTTCCCTTTCTCGACTTCTCTTGCAGCTTCTCACCGGACGTTGATAAAAAGTGCAATTGGAAATGCACTTGTGACTTACATTTGTTCGCTGGCACTGACCCACAAATTTACAAACACCGCGGTGGCGTACTCTTCAGCTTCTTCTCCTCTGTTTCACTCTTTCCCCTCAGCACGACTGAAAAACCGTACTCTTTCTCTCTCTCACCTTATTGCGACGAGTTTCAGACCTATTTGGTCTCGAATGTTGGGGGCGCGGGCGTATGCAGATTTTCTCTGCTGCCCAGTTTTCTGCTACCCAATTTTTTTCCCTGCTAGTCTAACCGCCTGCTCGCGCGCTCGCTCTCGTCGGTAGAACTCTAATTCTCCAGCGCTGGGACGGAGGCTTCAAACCATCCAGAAACGCCTTATCATCGGTCTTATCGTTTGGAACCTTCATCACCACGCTACTATGAACATATGATGATGACGATGCATCTGCCTTTGCTCTAGATGCTTGCGCAGTTCTCTTCGCTAACCTACCCCGCTCTCTTTATGAAGCCGCGGTGGCCGCAGAGCAGGTGCGCATATCTATCAGATATGGAAGATCCCTCCTCTTTGATTCGCTGTCGCGGATTACTGTGCGATATCTAACTACCGTGTGCAATATCAATATATAACGATCAATTAAATCAATCAACGTCAATCACACCTCACATGTCAACTGCCGTGTTCCGCCGCGCATATCTCCGGCTCGCCGTTGTTCTACCGCCTCACTAGCTGGGTCTCGTCGCGTCTACATTCCTCTGAGGTTTCTCGGCATCCACCCACCCAATACTATGGCGTCTATCGTTACGCATTGCCATGCGGGCGCTCCAAGAATAGACGCACTGGGGGAAATCTGAACCAAAAGCGGGGGGCAAATAATCCTCCTTCCCAACCTGGTTGGCCAATCTCTCCCCCGGTCACCACCGCCGACCACTCCCACCCAAGCGCCACACAACGACCAGTCCCAGACCCACATATATACGAGGAACTACCGTCTGCATCCCCAAGTACAAGTACAATTATACAATTGCCTCGGTGCGATGCAACGCCAGCATAAGCGAGAGCTTATCTAGACCGGAAAATGGCCATTACGGTCATCGCTGGCGTCTACATGTGTAGCCCTTACATTCCGCAGTACGTATCTGGTACGTGCCACGCATTTTTCTTTTTCCGAACCACGTCGGCAACCGCAAACCAAACTTGCAGGCCAAATATCCCTGTGTTTACAGCACGAACGACATGCACCCACATGTCCTGTACTTATTGCATTTCAGTCTGCTGGAAAATCCAGGAAATCTCTAAACCGCCCACAAGTTGAACCCCTAGCCCTGAGAACATCGCTCATTGCTGTACACCATACCGTACAATAATAGAGCCTTTAACCGTTGTCAGGACGCTCAAAGTTCGAGTTCTTGGCTGCTGTGTTACAGCCAGATATGCACCTGCAAGTTCTGGAGAATAGTATGCGAATTGTCATTTAGCTCACCACCCGCATGCGCACGGCGGAAGGCCATATCCGCTCGTCATTTATCGCTCGTGCAGGTTGCATATATACGAAACGTCAGAGGCACTTTTCATTTGGCCTGAAGCCTTGTGCCCGTCTGCATGGCGATCCAAAGGCTCGGGAATCAGACAAATAGAAAGAAGCAGTGCATACAGTCGGCAAAGTATCCTGCATGCACTACATCGGACCGGATAATGACACGGACATTGTGACAGCGGGTCTGGTATAGTCGACATACACCGAAGTATACATTCTCCGTGACGCTGTATCATCCGAATGGGCCCTTGTCTAGTGTCCGCGGAGCGCGCATTATGCATACAAGGAGTTCTATCCATCAGGCTGAATAGTTGACTAGCAGTCAATGCGATACGCCGCCTTGACCCTGAAACGAACAGAATCTGCAACTTCTCGTCGAGCATATGCGCTACACAAAATTGCAAGAACCATCTTGAATTCAGGCAAATAGCTTGATAATAGATAGGTATCAAGTGGGGGTAGGTCATGCGGGCGAAATAGTGATCAGGGAAGATCGTGGACCTATTTTTCCAATATCAGGCTACATGCTTTCAATGGCCAGCACCCAGAAGTAGAGAACTATATACAGATGTTATTAAAATCGTGGAACAAATCAAGCAACCCCTCTTCAATGTCCCTTAAAGCTATCGGAACTCACGTCATATAGCTGCCCCCTGAAACACCAAGTGGGCGGTACCGAGTTTGCCGTATCGGCTCCCCGCCTGCAGCGGGAACACTACATATGTCCGTGGGAACGGGCTGATGTGCTAATGTTCGAGAGTCCTGACTAGTCGGAGAACTATGAAAGCATACTAGAACAGTTCCAATAGCCTTCGTACGGTTCCCAGCAGTTCTTAGCGGGTTTTGGGAGTTCATGAAGAAATGGTATATATAGAACTCTACTAATATTATAGGTTTTCTATGAACATCGAAATACGGGGTGTGGATCATACCCCACCCCCACTGGTCGAAAGGTGTTAGTAAGTGGGGGGAGGGGGAGCGAGACTGAATGAGAGAGACTGAGTGAGATGTAGAGAGAAGAGACATGGGATAAATAGGTAGCGGGTGCGGTGTGATGAGAGACCCACCATCATATTGCACTAGTACCCGATATAGGTCTGAGCCCGAATGTCCGCACTTAGCGCGTGGGATGCATCGTAGGTGTCACCAGCAAACATTGTATAACCTGTCAACTGTGTTTTTTCTTTCAAGTGTAGGTGTGGGGGCATGGGCGGCTATATACACTGCATCTATTCGTCCGGACTCCAGCTCTGCCGAACTGCCACGCGGGTGAAACTGCTCTCAAAAGTTGAGCTACGCATACGTACACTATACGTGTGCGAACTATAAAGAAAATATACGATGGGGCCGGGCTACATGTTTACTATGAGCTAACAAAGGGCCACGGGCTAGAGATGTTCTGGTCCGATAGAGATGCCACGGTTTAAAGTGCAAATTTTGAAATGCAATGTGCATTTGCTTCTACCGCTGGTGACACATACGTTTTGCCTCATGACTAACCTGGACAAACGGAAAAAGTGGCTTCGCGACCATATCATCGTATGGCGCTTGACATGGCTAAATGCAATCCGCACAATATTATCACATCAAGTTTTCCCAAAACAATGGCTAGGAGATATGGTCAGACAGTCGTTAACGTTAACGATTATGTTTGCGGTAGACTAATTGTTTCGGACAAAAGAAATCATATCGCATTCCTTCATTGGAAACAGAGAATGAAACACTTCCTAGCTGAAGTTGTGCTACCTAGAGAAAAACGGATCGCCTCCGGCACCCTCTCTGCGCTTCACATATACATGCAACGGAGTCGTCGACCACGTCAAAAAAGTTTGGCACTCGCTTGGCCAATCTTCCGGTCCTCCATTAACCAACTCCAGATCATAGAGATAGAATATCTTGGTGATAATCACACGCATCTGATCCCAAGCCAAGCTTCACACCATTGCAATGAGCTTTTATTCTCGAATCGCACTTGTAGGGAGAATCAAGCAAGTACATACTTTTGTCCGATACAACCTCTAGGCCCTAACAAGAATGGTTGTGCTGCTTCCTTCACATCGGTGCTTTTGGGGTCCAACCACCTCTCGGGATTGTACTTCCAAGGATCTTTCCAGTATTTGGTGCTGCGGGTCAATGTCCATGGGTGGACCATGACCTCAACACCCGCCGGAACGTAATGACCATCGACGGTTTCACCAGGAGAGTACCTTGGTAATCCTGTGGGTGCTGGCGGCATCATCCTCAACCCTTCCTTGATGACCGCAGTAAGAAACTTGCATTCGGACAGCTTTGGTGCAGTGATTTCGTCCGAGGTTTTGAATAGATGAATGGTTTCATCGCGTACCCTCTGCAGCATATCCGTATTGAGACTGTGCCAGATGTTAATTAAATTCGAGAGAGTAGTTAGGGCAGCCATACATGAGATAGTATATCATGGCACCTAAAACGATGCTTGTGGTGCCACCGCCAGCAAGACTGTGTCCATCTGAAATTAGAGAGAGAAAGCTAGGGCGTGGAAGGCGGGAAATATACATGATGGAACTGAGGTGCGAGGTCATTTCTGCGATGCTCACACCTTTGGCATTGTCGTTTTCCATGAGATAGGTAAGCATATCGGGACGTCCGGACTTTTCTGGATTATGAATGCGTCTGAATGACAAAATGTGAGCATAAAATTGGAGCCATGAGGGTTGGCATGACCATACTTGCTGGTCGTGGCGATGCTCCATGCCACATGTCGGTCACGGGCTTCAAAGAGGCGTTTCGGAACGAGGTTTTTCATAATAAATCTTAGGACTGTGTAGCGATTGGCGACCTCAATATAGGTGGCGATATCTACTGAAAGTCAGGAAACAAGCAATTCTAACAGATGGTTTTCGTACTGATGTTGTCGTTGACCAATTTCAACCAGTAGTTTTCGCCGGCTGGAAGCATTGCGGTCGTCAGTGTCGGGCAAATGGCAATTTGGTCAAGAGAAAGTAGGATACGAACCACTATCCGTAGCACCAGACGACTCTCCGAAGGCCAAGTCTGCCGTCACATCGTACAATAGCCTATGAAACCACTCCGAAATATCCACGCCTTCCGGAGTGCTCCCAATTCTTTCGATCTGGGCTAGAAACTTCTCTAAAGAGATCATCAGAAGTTGTTCATACGCCCTGACTCCTTGTACCGAGAACACTGGAGTGAAGAGTTTGCGAGCTTTAGCATGGACTTCAGGATCTCTCTCCGATGAGAATGCGACGTGTTCAAAGCCGAATCCAATCTCTTCATAAAACAGTGTCTTGAGGAACGTATTACGGTTAGGGCTACGTGTATAGATGTCACGGTAGGCGCTCGGAGTTGCGAATGAGAGATCATTGGGAGCGATCCGGACCACCGGGCCTACCGGACTTGTCAGCAATCAGGATGCTAGGGTCTCTCGGGAGATTTCTGGTGATCATACCATATTTTTCGTGGGCTGCTCGAATCACCGGGCCAGCTCTACCCCTGCCGAAAGCCCAGCTATAGAAGAACTACAAAACCGCTGTTAGAAGGTCGCAAATTCAGAGAGGTTCCTGATCTCACAGGTGACACTGCTGCGATCCATGGGCCAGGGTATTTAGCCAAAGGGTGGAAAGTAAGACGATAGATTCCGATGCAGATCCAATACAAGATTTGAACGGTGATGAAAACAAAAAGATAGCCCAAGGCTTTATTTTCCGCGAATAAAGCTGAAGGCCTCTGGAAGTCGAGGAGGACTGGAGTCATTAATTCCAGTGGAGTCATTTTGCCCGGAAGACGTCCTGAGTGTTTGAATTTTCAGGCTGTCGATGTTCACTCTTTGCATCTGTCTGATAGCGAGGTACAGGACCCATTTAAGCCGTTCAATGGACCTTCCCGAATTTCGTGGTGCCACCGGCGCCCAGGGTAGAGGGTGAAAATGAAGGATGCACCGGTTGAATATTGCGCGGCTAGGTTAGTAGACATTGCATATTCGGGCGGGATGCAGAGGCGTGTGTTGAGGATACGTCACTGATACTGTATCATCCGAACAACTCGTTTTTAGTTCGTGTAGCCAGCATACCAGCTGTTAGTGACAACTTCCCATCTGTCCTGAAGAATTAAGCTTCAGACTATGAACTGCGTTCTACAGGTCGTCGACGTCCTGGCAGGAGCATTCGGCTGCAGGCAGGTGTTGTAGAAAAAAAGAACAAATTCATCCGAAAAAATAATACATTATACGTACGGTTGTTACTACAAGCTCGCGCACTCGCTTGACAGTCGTGGCTTCTAGATATTCGTTCTGACGACAAGGATTGCATGAAGCGACAAGCGGCTAATCAACTAGACGAATAGAACCGCTTAAACACCCTGCATGTACCACCAAAACCAGTTCGTCCAGAAAATGGGGTACATTGACAACCGTCCAGGTTTACCCCTTACGTCCATGATCAAGCAGAAAGATGCGCTTTCCTTCTCTTATCGGCGCCCCAGGCTTCTATTGCACATGGCGCATCAACGCTTCCGGCCACGCGGACATCGCTGGATCCTGACAACAGAAGTTATTACGCTTCTGCATAGCATCGATGTTCTAATAGAATACCTTCCCGTAAGGACCTCGAGCGTGGGGTTTTAAGGATCTGCAGGTTTGTTCTACCCGACCACAACCGTTAACCTAAAAACTAAGCATGGGCTATGCTAAGAACTAAAATGTTATCAGGTAGTAGTCTACGAGTCTGATGCGTGAGCTGTCCGAAGGGCGGGAGTGAAATATAGGGAGGGTGTGATCCTTCCTCTAGTCAAGATCTGAAGCTCCACATTGACAGTGCCCTGTGTTTGGGCGCATGTCAGCGATGGTGATGTCCTACACTGCGCTACCGCTGTACACAAGTGCGAAAATTTGGTTCGGCGGTATTCAGATATCGAGTTAGCCCTGCTAAACGTTATGATCAGTGCATTTACATCAAGTTTAGAGTTCCCGCTGGGCCGGGAACCGACTCAAGCCATGTATTCGGGGCGCAGGTATATGAAACGGGAATATTTTTCCGACTTTGGGATTTAGTAGTGTCTCCTGTTAGACGGAGTGATGCTACGGGTTACAAAACGGAAGAGTGGGAGTTCTCATATCTTGGGGAAATATTGCTCAGTTTGCGCGCGAAGCGACAGACTCACAGGGATCCGCGGCTGAAGGCTCCGATAAGTATCGTTATTGTACTATAGTTTGAAGAGAAAGAACAGCGAATAACGGGATATACTAGGGCAAGCGTCGAAAAGTGGGGCGCGCGGTAGCTAGAACGCCTAAGGGCTGTACTTTCCGTGTTTGACGATTCACGCGTTCAAGCTCAAACTTGGCTAAGCAGCTACCGTTGAGCGCCTGAATTTGATTGCATTGGGATTGCATCGAACTTCCCATGGCACTGCATTGGGGAGGGGCCTTATCTATGCAACGTCGATCAGGCCATGCCCATCATCCCAGGGCCCTAGTTTTTGGATATCCCAGTTGTGGAGTCTGGGGGCATCTCGGTTGGGACCCCTGCAGGCTGTGCCACATTTTACTCATTAAGTCTTCTGCTGCGGGAACTGTACAGTACGGGCTGCTGCACTCACTTCTCTCTACTAAATTGGGATATTTGATATGATGGCCGTCGATATCACATCATTCCTCAGTATCCACAGCAACTACACATAAACTATCACTGGACAGGGTTAAAGCACAGCCATCAACGACAGTGACATCTCCCCCCCCTCTATTTCCTATCTCTCTTGGGGACTGTTAGCCCTCGTATCGCTTATGCCAGCCGCTACGTGCAGCACGAGTAAGTAAGTGAGAATCAGACTCGTTCAGAAGTGATAGATTCCGTTTGAGTTAATATGGATTGCGCTCCGCATTGAATTGAAGGGCCCCCCAGTCCCGATCCCTTGTTCGCATACAGAGAAATCCTTTTACTAGAGAGATTGTGCTAGACCGCCAACTCATAGGCTGGCTCTGGCGTCAAAGTTTGCCACTGCCCATGGGAGGGTGCAGAAATGACCCCGGTTTGTATCCATGACATTTAGACGCAAATAGAATATTCACATTTCTCATCTTTTGGCTTTCTTTTACAACCTTGTAGCCGGTGCAATGTTGGAATCCTCTACGTCCGCATTCCCCGGAAGTCCCCGGATCACATCTATGGCGTTTTTTGAGCGAATATTGTGCGCATGTGCATGATTTGAAGAGTGCAAATAAGGCCGAGAGGGAAGCAAAGCCTCGTTGAACTAACCCTTTGAACTATCAACGACGGCTCCAACCCCGAATTATTTAATAGTACAGCACTGCAAACACTTGAAGTAATACATGCAGGACGCATTTATGCAGTGCCCGGTCGTCTGACTGATTAGTCTTGCTTGCCTATCAGATTATGCAGAATCAGAATTCTTCAGAACGAATATCTTGAAGCCACGACTGATTGCAAAATTGTCGGTACGCGAGCTGCACGGACTAACTAAGAGTACGAGTTTGCCTCGCACTTGCATCCTGCGAGACCATGCAAGGAGATTCACCTAGACGACCTCTCGAAAGGTGGAGCCTTCCGCAATGGCTCTACACTGTCGGATCCTATCCGGAAGTTCATCCGGCGATGTAGCGCCGTCTACTCTTGAAACAGAGCCATGTATCAGATATCTAGCCGATAGGCGAACAGTTTGTATCATTCCAGGAAGGATTTGGTCGCACAAGGATATTCCCTAGGATATTCTAGAAGCGCCGCAGTCGCGTATCCACCGACACGCCGGCGCACCCGCGTATTCATTATCATTATTACTTTGTTGGGATAAGTATATATATACATAGCCCGCGCAATTCTCTTCGAAATCCTCCTGGCACAGCACTCCAACTCTGCTTAACAGCCTATCTCTCTCCGCTGAAATACGCAAAGACCTAAGATATATCATTTCTCACTTTTTTAAAGATTCTCCTCTATTCTTCCCATCATGGCCAACAGCTTTCTTACCCACTTTTCTTCAATTTTCTCACGAATTACACCCCGACGAGGCGGAAAGCTATTGTCATCTAGAACAACATCCGCTACTCCCTCAAGTCCTTCAACATTCGGCGCAAACAGCAACAAACCGGCTGGTAAAGGTGACGGCAGCGAAGAATTCGAAGCATCCATAGTCTTGGACTTCCTCAAAATGATGGACTACGATATCGAGCAGCCAGTCTATGAATGTCCACCGGAGCTGACGGATGGTGTGCAACGAACGATTGACTCGTGGAACCTCGCGCCGGAATACAAGCAGCCAGTCATGAAGGCTGTCGTACCGGCGATTTGCGTTTCTCATATGCCATTTCGGCGGTACTCCACGGAACTAAAGATCTACTTGACGATATACACCGCCCTTGCCATCTACATCGACAATGTAATGGGCGTTCAGCCTGAGATCATGATTCCTGAGCTTCGAAAACTGCCCGCTCGTTGGGGACTAGGGCTATTGGAAAATTCCTACGAAGATCCTATTATCGGCCTTTACATGCGCCATGTTACTCTCGAAACACCCAAGCACTACGGCCCATATGGAACGGGTGTGATTGTCAAGGGTAGTATTGATTACCTCATCGGCTGTCTTCTCGAAGGCGAGCTTCCCGATCGCATGCAAGTTCCGAAAACTGCTTCTCGGTGGACCTCATTCTTCCGAGGGAAGACAGGAATGGGCGAATTATACGCCCACTTCATATTCCCCCAAGAGCAGTTCAAGGAGCCGCATCATCTGGAATCTTTCGTTCCAACGGTGCCCGACATTGCCGAATTAATTAACAAAATCAATGATGTTTGCTCCTACTATAAGGAGTGCGTCGTATCCAGCGAGGACTATAACTTCGTAATGACAGAGTCGAGGAGAACTGGCTTAACTCCGGTGCAGATTTTGCGGCAGATCTGCCACGAACAGGTAGAATTAGTGAGGGAGGTCAAGGAGGCGCTAGCTGCACATCCGCTGGCGCATGAGGCTTTTTCCGGGTTTATCAACGGATACCTTATGTATCATTGTACAAACAGCCGATACCGGCTATACGAGATAGGGGTTCATCTTGGGCAGAAGCAATTGGAGTAGGAGCTTGGGCCTGTTATTTTACCGAAGGTGTGGGAGGAAGCGGGCGGGATACGGGGATGTTGCGGGTGGCGGGTCCGGATTCATTCATTGGTCATGGGGTATTAGTGCTTTGTTCGCGTGTTAGGTCTTGAGTTTCACATTTTTCTTCTTGTTCATGTTCCTATTCTTGTCTATTTCTTCAATCTTATGAATGTCCACATTTTTTGTATGTACCTTTTCACGCTCTCCTATCAACTGGAAATGACCGTCAGTTACTGTTATATGCACCTAGCTTCTAGGCATTAAGAAGTTTACCTTGGCAAACGGAGGTCCTTATATGCTGATGATCATGAAACCCCACCCTCTAAAGATCTAGAACGGTGTCGACTACGGACGAAGGGATAATGTAGCCGCTAACATACTCTATTCTGTCGCACCTGTGCCTATTTTCCCGCAGTATTCAAGATAACAAGACACTCCTCTGATGCAATACTTCGAACTAGAAATGATATGATGTTTTGCAATATGCATCATTTGATTGGAGTGCCAAGGCCGTGGGTCTCACTGGTTGAGAGGATGACTTAGCGTATACACCTGTATTGCTCCAACGCGTCCTGTTTAGGAGGTTTATTGCTGTGCCGATTATTAGTCGAAACTGTTGAATTGGCTGGTACTTCTCCCGCTTTAGCACCTGAACTCCGCAAAGTCGATACTTGGCCACGTAAACCTTTCATCCTTGGATATAACTCAGAAGCTAGAGCACGATCCAACTGACAAACTGAAAGCATCCCACCAATGCTCGGTCTTCGGGTTCTTTTTCGTATTTATGCATGCATATATGCATCAAGGGAACTGATATCTGCCAACATCTCTATTGTGCTAGCCACTTTCCACGTTGTTCGGGTATTGGCGCCAACTGCCGCAACCGCCGAACTGTAATAAATTTTCCGCATGAGGTGATACACGTTCGGAATCGGCTACATGCCCCGAGGAACGCACTTAATTACACAGCGAACTCTTGCTAGAGCTATTTATCACCACTTTGAAAAGAAAGTAGACATCTAAGCCAGCCGTTGAAGGGCCATTATTTGTGATCTTCAGAATTGAATTGTGGCTGGATAGCCAAAGGGTACCTGTAGCGCTATTAAATAGTCGTCGCCGCTGCGGGACAGCTTTTCTTAATTCTTGCAAAAGCTGTACTTTTGAGGCTCTCCTTAGGTCCCAAAAGACGATTCCCAAATTTTGAGATCCGCCGCTTGATGGATGGTGCAATCATAACGACAAGTTTGAAGTTCGAGGATCATCGACGATCACTCTTTGTCGTCGCCCGTCTCAGCCGGATACGACGCTGATGTAGGATATTACAGTTTTCCCGCTCTTTTTCGGTGTCCCCCTCTTCGTTGCTTGCATACCATACACAACACCCGCGTATTCCTCCCACGCTAAACTCTAATAATTGCGAGCAGCTTCCCTAACTGACCGACCGAGCTCGAGGATGCATAACCGTGCACTGATATGTACGAACGGATTGGATTTTGGGAACATATCAAGAAGGCTTCGTCACGCGTGCTTAGTCTCCTACCCTAGCAACAGGCAGTTGTTGGTGATCAGCTTTGCATATATGCACTGTTGGATATTGCCCTCCCTGTACAACTATCTGCATCTAGAATGCGCAGCCTATATCACCGCTTTTATCATAGTATTAAAGCACAAAATTGTGGTACAATGTCGTGCATCACAGTCCAGTTTCGTGCATTATTTCACGTTTACGCGCAGGCTGCAAAGGCATTCCAGATAGCTCCTGATCCAGTCTGTGCGCCAAAGCCTGGCCCTAACAATAGCTTATATAGAGTACCCTTTGTTGTATATTGGCGGTAATAACACACTGAGTGTTACCAAGGCCATTTCTATACGTCAATCGATACCCGAGGAGTTTAAATCTTAGTGATGTCTTCCTCTGATTTCCAAGACTGAATGCCAAGCATGGCTAAATTCTGTTCGGCACCTCATACATACGGCCCAGGCGCCTTATTAGGGGCGTGGGCGCCCAAACCTCGCAAGCCATTAGTGGAGCACCTTGTAGCCATGCTCCCGCCAGAGCCACCCCATGCTCCTAGCTCCAACTTTGAGCTCAATTAACTCCATGAGTTTTACTTTGACCAGAATATCATTTATGTACAAAATGTAGTTAACAAGATGTTCTTCGATTTGCTTGCCTCCTCTTTTAGTTTCCTCTACTATCCAGGAGTAGTTGTAAATCAAATACAGTACCTGGACTATACTTAGAACTGCTGGTATTTTGTATTGGGTAAATTATTTCAACCTGATAGTTGTAAAGTCCCAAAATAAATTAGAGTTGATGCTATCCAAGTGTACGCATAATGTTTCAATGCCAACAGCAGCTCAACACTACTGTGGCTGTGATATTATAACAGCTAAAATTATTAAAATCTAAAACAGAGTATCTATTTAAATTATAAATGCACTGAACATCAGATTTTTGCAGTAATAAATGTGCAAAAGCCGCATCGGCAAAAGTGCAAATCGACTATAGACTGCGCTACGCGCAGCTCACATCAAGCTTCCCGTGGACCCCTGCGCGACGCGCAGTTTATAGTCATCCATCGTCGGTCCATAGACATCTGCGCGTGGGACTATGGAACTATATACGGCTGGCAGTCGACAAACCTAAGCCAGTCATTACTAGCGACTGGTACTGTACACTCATTGAGAGCATTCTTGAATGGCCGCTTGAGAGCCTGCTTGAGAGCCTGCTTGAGAGCCTGCTTGAGAACCTGCTTCAGAGCCGTGCTTGGGAGAGCCGCGCTTGGGAGAGCCGCGCTTGGGAGAGTCGCGCTTGGGAGAGCCGCGCTTGGGAGAGCCGCACATCGGATGGAGGAGCGTTTTCCAAGAGAAGCTTTGGCCAATGGAAGGCTCTAAGTGTGTGAAAACTTTGACGTTGACGCTGGCGTCGACGTAACCAACCTACTTGTCTAAGTGCTTCCGGTACCCTCACCATCTCCATCGCCATCGCCATCGCCATCGCCATCACCATCGCCATCACCATCACCATCGCCATCACCATCGCCTTCATCGCCATCAGTGCCGGACCGAATGCGCACACATACGCCCAAAATCAATGGGAAGCGGGCTGCAGATTCTGCTGGAAAATCTGAGTCGGAGATCTGCTCTCCCCAAGATCCAATTGTCTACCATTCCTACAGAATCTAAGGCTGCAATTGTCAACACCATGACCGTGAGGCATCGTGAGATACTGTCGAGGTGGGCGCGCTAAAGATAAGGTTCAGACTATGATATCGACCGACGTCATGATTTCAGCTGCCCGCCGCCACACACCGCCCGCCACACACCACCCGCCAAACACAGCCCGCAATACGCCGCCTGCCAGACGCCGCCCAGTATCTGGCACCTGCAATCGGCATCGAGCAAGCAGGAGCATACTTGGCAGCATATAGTCAAGTGAGATTGGGAGCGTCTTGACTCTTGAGAGCGTACTTGGGAGCGTACAGTCAAGCAGGCGGGGAGTGTATAATCGAGTGCAATTCGGAGCGTACTTGAGAGCGTACAGTCAAGCAGGCGGGGAGTGTGCAATCGAGTGCAATTGGGAGCGTCCTTGAGAGCATGCCCGGGTGTGCACTTGAGAGCGTACTCGGAGGTGTACTTCGGAGCGTACTCGGAGTGTACTTGGGAGCGTATAGTCAAGCAGGCTGGGAGTGTGTCATCGGGTGCAATTGGGAGTGTATTTGAGAGCGTGCTCGGAGTATGCTTGAGAGCGTCTTGAGAGCTTGCTTGGGAGCGTACAGTCAAGCAGCCTGGGAGTGTGCCATCGAGTGCAATTGGGAGTGTCCTTGAGAGCGTGCCCGGGAGTGTACTTGGGAGCATACTCGGAGGTGTACTTGGGAGCGTCTTGAGAGCTTACTTGAGAGCGTAAGTCAAGCAGGCTGGGAGTGTGCAATCGAGTGTAATCAGGAGTGTGCTTCAGAGCGTAATTGGGAGCGTGCAATGAGGTGCATCTGGCAGCTTGCTTTCAAGTTTGTTGTATGCAGCGTGATGTATAATATCCAGCGCACAAAATCGCATGCATATCATAGTAATCTAGTCAACGCGTAGGTCCATAGGACTTTCATAGTGCCACGCGTCAAATATGCTATGAATTACCGTCCCAAAAACAGCTTCTCTATGAGTTACGCGTCGCGTAAGGTCATTTTCCCCGGTGCTGGTGTCAACTATGGTGATGTGATTTGGGTATTGAGTCCACAGCGGTGATGCCATCTGATGGGTATCCTCATTGGATGCTATTTTTGATGTATTTATTGTCAGAGTGTAAGTGAGGCTCACCATATATAAATTGAGTTGGAGGGTAGACTTTGCAGTTTAGAGTTATATGCCAAGATCAAAAATAGTGGATCAGTGACTTCAAATTATCATAAAACATAGAATTTATCTTTTTACCTCTGTAGATAAAAGTCCAAAAACGTCAATACTAGCATCCACTCTTGATAGTGACTTTGATACAACCAAACAGCTTTTGGATATAGTGACTGCTACAATTCACACTTCACAATTGCTTCTACCAAAGTAAATTTATTGATTACAAAGCTTTCCAAGCCAATTGCATGTATAAATTTTTAATGCCAGCAGAAGCTCAATACATCTCACAATACAAACATTTATATTGAACTTCAAGGGAAATTGAAAACAAAACATGAAATAAGTGAGAAATAATGCAGATTTTGAGGTATCTATTTGTAACTACATTTTGGCACTGTGTTAATCGTGTAGTACTTGAACTTTATTGTACAAAAATTAAGTTAAATAGAACTCACTGAGTTCTGGCCCACTAAGCGCGAATGGCAAATGGATAGCAAAAGTTTGATCCCTAGCCCTGCACTGGGAAAAATGACCTTACGCGACGCGTAACTCATAGAGAAGCTGTTTTTGGGATGGTAATTCATAGCATATTTGACGTGTGGCACTATAAGGTCCTATGGACCTACGTGTGGACTAGATTACTAGGATACGTATGCGATTTTGTACGCTGGATACTTTACATCACACTACATACTATTCATCATGCTGCATACAACAAACTTGAAAGCAAGCTGACAGATGCACTTCATTGTACACTCCCAATTGCTCTCCATGGCACACTCCCAGCCTGCTTGACTTACCCTCTCAAGTAAGCTCTCAAAATGCTCCCAAGTACACTCTGAGTACGCTCCCAAGTACACCTCCGAGTACATTCTCAAGTACACTCCCGGGCATGCTCTCAGGACGCTCCCAATTGCACTCGATGGCACACTCGCAGCCTGCTTGACTGTACGCTCCCAAGTAAGCTCTCAAGATGCTCTCAAGCGCACTACCGAGCACGCTCCCCAGTACACTCCCATGAGGGAAGACACCCCCAATCTCACTTGACTATATGCTTCCATGTACGCTTCTGCATGTTCGATCCAGAGACTTGCTGAGTTGCAGACGCCAGGCACCGGGAGAAGTCAGTTGCAGTCGCCAGGCGCTGGGAGGCGTGAGGCAGGTGGCGTATGGTGGGCAGTGTTTGGTGGGCGGCATGTGGCGTGTAGTGTGGCAGATGGCGGGCGGCGTATGGTGGCCGAAATCATGACGTCGGTCGATATCATAGTCTGAACCTTATCTTTAGCGCGGCCACCGTGACAAGATCTCACGATGCTTCATGGCCATGGTGTTGACAATTGGAGCCTTAGATTCCGCAGGAAAGGTAGGCAATTCGATCTTGGGGAGAGCAGATCTCCGACTCAGATTTTCCAGTGGAATCTAGTACCCACTTCCCATCGATTGTGGGCGTATGTGTGCGCATTCGGTCTGGGGCTGATGGAGATGATGGCGATGGCGATGGCGATGGTGATAGTTATAGTGATCATAGTACCAGAAGTACTTAGACAAGTAGGTTGGCTACGTCAACGTCAGCATCAAAGCTTCTACAGACTTAGAGCCTTCTACTAGCCAAAGCATCCACAGACCTAGAGCCTTCTATTAGCCAAAGCTTCCACAAACTTAGAGTTTTCCATCGGCCAAAAGCTTCCCGTGGAAAACTCTACTCCTCCCGAATATGCTCCTGCATGCTCGTTCTAGAGACTTGCTGAGTTGCAGACGCCAGGCACCAAGAGGCGTGAGGCAGGTGGCGTGTGGCGAGCAGTGTTTGGTGGGTGGCGTGTGGCAGGTGGCAGGTGGCAGGTGGCGGGTGGCGAGTGGCGGGCGGCCGAAATCATCACGTCGGTCGATATGATTGTCTGAACCTTATCTTTTGCGCAGCCACCGAGACGAGATCTCACGATGCCTCACCGTCATGGTGTTGACAATTGTATCCTTAGATTCTGCAGGAAAGGTAGATAATTGGATCTTGGGGAGAGCAGATCTCCGACTCAGATTTTCCAGCAGAATCTGTAGTCCGCTTGCCATCGATTGTGGGGGTATGTGTGCACATTTGGTCTGGGGCTGATGGTGATGATTGCGATGGCGATGGCAATGGCAGTGGAGATGGTGTTGGTGATAGTGTTGGTGATGGTGATCTTACTACCAGAAGCACTTAGACAAGTAGGTTGGCTACCTCAACGTCAGCATCGAAGCTTCCACAGACTTAGAGCCTCCTATTAGCCAAAGCTTCCACAAACTCTGAGTTTTCCATCGGCCAAAAGCTTCCCCTGCAAAACTCTACTCCTCCCGAAGCGCGGCTCACTCAAGCAGGCTCTCAAGCAGGCCATCAAGCAGGCTTTCAGGCAGGCTCTCGAGCAGGCTCTCAGTCGCCAGTGGGCTCTCAAGCTGACTGGCAGTGATACTGTGTACAGTACTGGTATAACAGCAAAGTCTGCAGGCAGTAAAGCCAGGTATAGGCCCATCTCCGGCTGCCAGCCATATATAGGTCCATAGGCCCACGCGTACATCTCTATGAAGCGACTATAGATGACTATAGGGTGCACGTCGCGCAGGGGTCCACGGGAAGCTTGCTATGAACTGCGCGTGTGCGTGTGCGCGCGTAGCGCAGCCTATAGTCGATTTGCACTTTTCCCGATGTGGGGTACTCTTCTCCTGCACTAACTGTTCCAGAGTTTAAAGACATCCATTCCACTGAACTTGGCTGGAATGCGACGACTGAGACTGTAATTGATGGCAGTGAGATATGTTCGGATTCAATGGTGGACCTAAACAGTCTGTTGCGTAATAGGATCTGTGGTGCTACAGACTTTATACAAGCTCACTATAACTGGCTGATGGTAAGGCTCACAAGTCTCCTGTATATATCTTGAGTCTTTCTCCTTCTCTCTTCTCTCTGTACCTTAAGTCTATATACAAACACGGTTCTCCACTCAACACAGCTGTTACTTTGGATGCTAGAAAGACTTGATTGATTGACTGATCTTCTTGAGGCTAGAAGGCCCGTATATATACAGACTTGACTCCTATATCCATATGCATATCTGAATTCATATCTATATCCGTTTGCACATCCGTTTGCACTGATATGAGCCGCTCTGCCTATTCTCGAAACACCAACTGCTTAAGAGCCAGCAAACGGACCTCAGGCTCACGATGCAGGTACACATGCAACAACAACCAGGCAGTCGGAAGCGTGTGCATATGCACGTGCTCAGACATTTAATATTTCGGTTATTATTCAGACTGCTCCTCAAAATCTCGAATTATTCAACCTACCGTCGTTCTCAAATTATTATTTAAACTACCCTCTATCTTTTGAGTTTTCTCTACGTTGAAAATGGTTTTCTAACCTGAAGTTTCTGAGGTTGCGATGTCCGTTACGTTTGCTCTTTCGCTTGTCGTTGGGGCGCCTCTCACAGCGCGGGTGAGTGGGAGTTCAGTCATCCAGCAAATAGAACTACTACATCAACAGCATCCAAAAGGCCTTGGACTGGCCGAAGGCTGATGCTTGGGCTGCGGCATGACAAGTGTATGTTCATTCTGGTAGATGGGAATTCCTTCTATGATTGTACGAGAGAAAAGAATTTAATGTGATTGAAATTCGAATGGTCATAACTATCCATTTACTGCACACAAGAAGGGCGTCGCTTATCATCCATCATACAAGATAGCAAGTGACTATGACCAACTACAAACCGAAACGGCAGACAGAATCCTTCGACAATGCCCTATACCTATAGCCATCCCTGCCGCTCCAAAGATGACCATATCAGCACTAATATATCCCTCAATCAGCATCCATTTCCATTTATTAGAGACATCGACCAGTCCACAAACCTGACTAGTAACAGAAACCCCAATTTTGGATCTTGCCACATTTTTTGCCATACGCGCAGCAGGTAGTCCAACAACAATAACCCCAACCGCCGCAAACTTTACCGAACCAGACATCGCAGGCCTGCGCAGCAACATCTGGATTGACTGCTTCGACTTCGCGGTCGTTAGAGGGAATAGCAGGCGTTGTATCAACTTTGTGGTTGTCAGAGGGAATGGCAGGCACTGCGACAACACTAGTGCTAGAGAAGGCGAGAAGGAGCATGACACTGGGGAGAGTGAAGCGCATTTTGCTGATGATGGTGGTTGGTTTTGTGAAGGCGATGTACTTGTGAGTTCAATTGATGGGGCAAGTGCTAACATGGATCTTATATACAGCATTATTTACGTCTTGTGACGCTCTCATAAAATGGCATGCGCAGTAGAAGCATTTCCACCCCAACGAATGCACCGCCAGCCGTCGCCGAGAGAGCAACTGACAACTGTGAGTATCACAAAGGTTAATATTTCCTCTCTAGCAATCCGTGTGGTATACAAACATTGAATACTCCGCCAGTCGTCATCAAGAGCGGAAGTGACCGGCTACGAGGCTAATTCTTCCTTCTCCGGCAATCTGCATGGTATCCCACTACCGGAATAAGATCACTTTACTTGAACTATCGTGCGAAATGCCATAGAGAATCCGTGCGCACGCGCAGTAACAAAGCTTAAAGATCATATATGTAAGCAGTCTAGGCGGGTACTTACAGCTCTTCCAGTAATTCTTCAACCAAACGTAGGTATAAATGATATATATGTAGCCAACCGAATATTTTGCATGCGAGGAACTTTGCATTGACGGGCGCAAAGTACTTCGGTCCGGACGAATACAGACTAGCAGGAGTTTAATAGGAAATTCTGAGCGCTATTGAAGTTCAATCTTACGGATAGTTACTGCAAATTTGCAGTTCACATTACACGATGCGTACACATGGTTCCCTCCATATTGCAAAAGGGACGTGATTCACAGAAACGTCGTCGAGTGATTCTCCTGCATAAAAAACCAAATTAATTCATGCGCACGATCTCGTACAACAGACTGTTGTGATGAATTTAAGCTTCCATAACCAACATCTGCATGCGCAGAGCCCATATATACTGTAGCCAAGCACATTATGTTATTATGTTTAATGTATATGCATCGTTGCTCCGAAGCCGGCGTCCATCTCTTCAAGTCTCAAACGATATTGGTCTTGTGTCTCACTTCAATAGCTAAATGCGAGACGGTTAAATAACACTTTGTGTCCGTTCCATTCATGCTACGTTGCGATGTCGGCAACCTTCTTAAATAACGCGCAGACTGTCTCGTGTTCCTTGATTTTCAGCAGCAAAATTCAGGTATCTACTGAAGTAGGTAGTACACCTGTAATAGGCTTGAATGAAGCAATATTGCAATATGTCACAGTATCGATGTCGATAGTTAAATTGCGACAGCAAGTTAAATGGTGCCAAGAATTGTATGCCAGCATAGACAATATCAGGGGATCAGTTTTCAACGCAGTCGTACAACGTTAACAAGTTGGGCAAATCCAACTCTAAAGTTTTACATTTACCTCTTAAGTGGTTATGTACTCATGAGAGAGCGGAGGGATATCACGAAAACGTCACAGATAGCGATAGATACTAAGATGCGCTAGAGCCTGGGGTAGCCCGAGGGTGGCTCCACTCCTGTACCCAGATGCCAGGTTGTTTTGTTTAACTTTAAACGTTCCCACACAAACTTCTATACTATAAAAGGTGGTCAGAATGGTTTGCAAGATTATGAATAAGGGTGTCACGTATTATCCTCATCTTCTGAGGAGGGTTGGGTCTACCTTGATACATAATAAGTGCGTGGCTTGTCTGTACATGTTACAATGTGAACTTCTAGTCTCGCATCCTCGAACCGACATCTCAGGCTTTTCGCAGAATCGGCAGTCTGTCTCCCTATTTCATCTAACTTAGAGTCCTCCTGGTGTCAGTTGTCGATAGTTAGAGCAAACACCCATTTCTCCAAGGTAGTTTACTAGCTACCACCTAATATAGATTCTTCTAAGCTTCAAGTTGAAATAGTGAAGCATCATAACTCGTAATCCAACTCACATTTGGAAGTTTAATAAGTCCTTTCTCTCCGAGCAAATTCCCAAGAACCCGCTGAAGTACAAAACTAGCTCTTCAACATCCGGGGCTACCTCAACTGTAGTTTGAATTCTAAGGTCAGGCTTGACCCAATCCATTACCTTAACACCGGACACCTGCTGGCATTTCTCAATGATCTCATCGGTGCTCGGTGGAGAACCTTGATTATCCTCTCGCACAATTACTTTGATGATCTTTTGTACCCCTCGATTTCTTAGCCAACTTAAAATCTGGAAGAAAACATCGCTATCCTGGGTCTGAGTGCGCGCGCCGAGGACGAAGTGACTGTAGCCGTCTAGTACCATCCTAAGTTTTGGCAAGTGGACATATCGTAGAATTTGTTCAAAATTGGGTCGTGATATAAGCAAATCCCTCTACAGCTCTCGACTAGCAAAGCTACTGAAATCAAATTGTATATAGCGACCTGTACATTACTGCATTTTTAGGTGGTTACCAGTGCGCATTAAGTTAATTTTAGCAGAATGACTCGCCTTCGAAAAAGATCCGTCTTCATCAGTGCTCGCTTGGTTTTTTCGGGAGTTGGAAGTTTCATGCAAGCTCTTATGAGGATGTATTAAACTTTATATGACGTAAGTGATTCCAGGCCCCCTTTCTAACAATACCATTGATGGAGGGATGAAGCTGCAGTGTTTTACAAATTCTTCTGCATGCCTGTCTCTGTCGTCGTTGGGTCTCCAACGTGGAACGTCAACTGCTAGGTGGATTAGAGTATTGCCGAAAATGCCCATGGTCTTCAAAGTTTCGTCTTTGACTAAGTCTAGGTCCATGAATAGCAGTACATCAGCCCCCATCCAATATATGGCGCTGCGGATGAAAGAAACGTGGAAGTGTGAGGGCTCTGATAATGTCTGAATCTCGCGCGCAACTTCTAGTCTTCGAGTATTTCACAAGCATTTTTAATGTACCCATTGGCATTGCGATAGGTTGGCTTCCATATCTGTATCGCTTGATCTAGCGGTGTCTGTAGACTGTTATTTAATTTGCCGAGCATTGCAGGGCAGTTCGCTAGTAGCCATTTTATAAAATTGCCACTGTTGGATTCGTTGCATGTTTTCTGGGTGGGCTCCTGGGGGTGGAGAAGGTTTGAACCGTCGAACCTTTCTTCTAGGTGTTAATATCCCTAGGTATTGCTATTAGCTAATATAATAGGCATTGAACTAGCTGCGAGAAGTCGACGCATATGCTAAAACAGCCCTTGGCGCAACTCGCTCTGATTCATTCCCTAGTGCTAACTGCATGAATGAGTTTGTCGATTAAAAAGTATCTCTAAATACTAGAGGCTTAGCCTTGTTGCTGGTTTGCTGCTTGTTGTCGTGCCTTGCGTTTGTGTCGGTATGTCGACTTCTAACATAGCTGGACTGCGAGCTGCGAGATGAGCAATTGAGGTTATCTACTCTATTGCATTGACATCCGCACCGTTATCAACTAAGAGTCGAACAATACTAACTTACTCAGTTTCTACAGCTTTGGTGCCTGGCGCCTGCAACTCTGCAAGTCTCTGGATCGAGCATGCAGGAGCATACAAGGGAGCATATAGTCAAGTGAGATTGGGAGTGTCTTGCCTCTTGAGAGTGTACTTGGGAGCGTAGAGCCAAGTAGGCTGGGAGTGTGTCATCGAGAGCAATTGGGAGTGTATTTGAGAGCATGCTCGGGAGTGTACTTGAGAACGTACTCGGAGGCGTACTTGGGAGCGTACTCGGAGTGTACTTGGGAGCGTCTTGAGAGCTTACTTGGGAGCGTATAGTAAAGCAGGCTGGGAGTGTGTCATCGAGTGCAATCAGGAGTGTATTTGAGAGCGTGCTCGGGAGTGTACATGAGAACGTACTCGGAGGTGTACTTGGGAGCGTCTTAAGTGCTAACTTGGGAGCGATAGTCAAGCAGGCTGGGAGTGTCATCGAGTGCAATTGGGAGTGTACTTGAGAGCGTGCTCGGGAGTGTGCATGAGAGCGTCTTGAGAGCTTACTTAGGAGCGTATAGTCCAGCAGGCTGGGAGTGTCATCGAGAGCAATTGGGAGCGTCCTTGAGAGCATGCCCGGGAGTGTACTTGAGAACGTACTCGGAGGTGTACTTGGGAGTGTCTTGGAGCTTACTTGGGAGCGTATGTCAAGCAGGGTGGGAGTGTACAATCAAGTGAAATCAGGAGTGTGCTTCAGAGCGTACTTGGGAGCGTGCAATGAAATGCATTTGGCAGATTGGTTTCAAGCTAGTTGAAAGCACCATGATGTATAGTATCAAGCGCACATAATCGCATGCGTATCATAGTAATCTAGTCAATGCGCAGGTCCATAGGACCTTACAGTGCCACACGTCAAATATGCTATGGATTACGGATCCAAAAACAGCTTCTCTATGAGTTACGCGTCGCGTAAGGTCATTTTTCCCGGTGCAATCAAGGGCTACAGCAGTACACAGATGGTACCATTTGCCTTCTCGTAATGTCCTGGTATGCCCGCCAATCACGGAGAAAATTGTCTAAGTGTATATGATACTTTGGCAGTTGTTTGGCACTGAAAGTTATACTTTGATTCTAGGGCGTCTGGGGCAGTGGGTGTCTTGGAGTCGCCAAATTCCACTGGTGCAGATGGAGGTCAAGGGATGATCTCTGAGCCATCAAGCCCATGCCACACATTGAAATGCTTCAGAATATCCTTTCCTTCGATGGCCTACTGATGGTAGTTGTGCTAACTGAGCTTCGCAAGCGCGGTCGAAATCAACATCTGAATGACAGTACGGGACACAGAGTCAATCCAGATAAACGGTAGAGGATATGGAATAACCTAAGTAACTAAACAGCAGTAGGGGAATTGAAATCAACCCAAACAAACAGTAGTGGACACGGAGTCAACCCATATCAACTGTAGGACACAGAGAGTCAATCCAGACAACGGCAGCGGACATGGAATCAACTCAAGCAAACAGTAGAAGACCGGACTCAATTTAAACAATAATAGGGGACACGGAGTCAACCCGAAAACAATGGTAGTGGATACGCAATCAACTCAAGTAAAGGTTAGAAGACCCAGAGCCAACCCAAAAATAACTGCAAGGGACACCAAATCTACCCAATGATGTAGTCATCATGAAGTCAATTGCGCTGACGCTATGAAGTCGTCACAGAGGGTGTCTTCACGAAATCGATCAGAGCTGCCGCAAAAAATCACAACTCACAGGTGGTCGTCACAAAGTCATCTGAGAAGGGATTGCCATCACGCAGTCAGCTCAAGTAATTGCAGGGCCTCTCAACCGATCGATTGATGGAGGTCGATTTCCGAGAAAGTGCAGGGCTCACAACCTGTTGACTCACGGATGTTGCAATCTGTGCGGAGAACTCATGAATCGTCTCAATTCTAAAGAGCCAAAAGAGGCAGCGAAAAAGTTCGAGTATACAATATTAAGATAACAATACTGAGATTGGGAGCCCTTGGAATAGCTAAGCAATGATATGATACCTGGTGAAGTTCTCTGGCGAAAGCCTGTATTTCTGTCAGCATGAGTTTATCCCCTACATCGTAACTTTGGCATTCCCGGCCCGTTTGGCAACCGACTCCCCACCTGCAAATATTTAGCGATGCAACCACAACTCTGTGAGGGTGGCCTGGGAGCATTATAAACTTACTTCCTTATGTCTTGAGAGCATTGAGGCAAAAATTAAGGACTGTACAGGAATGGGGTGGCGATAAAAAGGGCAGTTATTGTTGGGAGGGTTGTCTCAAGATCAGCTCCCCAAAAACCTGAAAATGTCACTGTGCAGCCCAATGGACAACTCTGTCCATAACACCCCAAAATATCCTTCAAAATTAGTGCTAAGGACATGCTCAGAAGTTCCAACATCATTACACTCAAGGAATTCCATTTGCAATTTGCCTGAGAGTTGAGGCTTGGAGGGGGGGATAGCACTCCCCATTGCACAGTGCTTACAGGCAACAATGCTAAAACCCACTTGGGCAAAACTTCAAAGAGGGCATATCTTTACCTATCAGTCAGAGCAGGAGTCATGGGCAATTTTCAGTACACCTTGAGAAGGCAAAGTAGCTGGGATGGTGGTTTTGCCAACAGGAAAGCACAGCCAGAAATATCAAATCTCCACCCAAACTTTGCTAAACATGTTCAAAATGCATGTAACTGTGCCATCTCAATAATGAAAGGCATTGTGTTGTGGAATTGAATCAACTATAAACAAGGAAAGTGGGTTGCGGTGTATAGACATACAGTGGATTGCCAGTTCAGAAAGCAAATTTGGAAGGGGCAGTAATAATAACAAAGTTACATCACATATACTTAACAATTCACATTGACAGAAAGTTTTATTTGCAACTACAGATGACTTGATTGAAACAACAGAAATTGATGACCATTTTTGGATGTGTGGTGAGGTGGTTACACAGGTGGCCTGTATGAGTCGGGATTCATTATGATCAATAGGATACCATGTTATCACTTGCAATGGCTAGGCTGATATATGATCCTGGATGATTTCGTTGCCAATTTTGCTTAGCATAAGGGAGTCACCTGGCATATAAAGTATGTGTATGCCCATATATGCAGTGGGAAAAATTCCCGTAAATGATGTGCAGCTCATAGAGAAGATGTTCCTGGGATGGTATCCAATAGTATAGTAGACAAGTGGCACTATGCACCGCCACAAACCAGCGCATTCATTTGATACCAATGCTACAAAGGCAAATATCTGCACTTGGTACTCTACATAACGATGTATCCTACATACTTGGTTCCACACTTCGGAATGCAATTTATTGCACACTCCTAAACATGCTCCCAAGCACACTCTCAAGACACTCTCAAGAATGATCTCAAGACATTAGATTAGCTGGCAAGTCCATACACTTCCATGTACACTCCTGAGTACCCTCTCAAATACACTTCCATATATGCTTCCAAAAACCCACTGCCCAATTGCACATGATGGCACACTTCCAGCCTGCTTACCTGGATGATCTCAAGTACACACTCAAGACGCTCACAAATATGAAATTAAGATGCTTCTGAGTACACTTCTGAATACACTCTGAAGTATGCTCCCAATTGCACTTTACTGCACACTCCCAGCCTGCTTGGCTGTATGTTCTGAAACATGCTCTCAAGCACTCTAGCAGGATGCTCTGTATTGCACTCAATGGTACACAGTCAGCGTGCATGACTGTATGCTTCCATGAACACGCTGTACACTCCCAGCCTGCTTGGGTGCGTGCTCCCTAGTACTCTTTTACGACACTTTGAGGTACACTCCGGATTTCACTTGAATGCACATTGTTAGGCTGCTTGGCTATATGCTTCCAAGAGCACTCCCAATAAGTGCTCTCATGGGCAGATTATCAACTGAGCCCGGATGCAGAGACTTGATCAGTAGCAGGAACCTGAAGCTAGGGAAATGTGGTGGGGAACCATACCCCTCACCACTTCCAGTAATGCTGCTTAGAGTCATGATTCTGTTTGATCTCCCATTCCTCCCAATCTTCGACTATTTCTGGATGTGGTTAAGAGAATGGTTGTCCTACAAGTGGCAGTGTGTAGTTATCAAGCGGTGCAACGTGGAAAACATTGTGATTCCACATTGTTTTTGGTAAGTCTAGTTAGTCAGTATTTTTGTTGATGATATTACTTAATGTATATGGTCCAGTGCGCATGTAGTCGAGTCTCTTGGACTGTCTAGTCGTTTGGAAGTGTCAAGTCGACATTAACACTCTGTTCCCAACCTCGAAGGTCACGTCATTACCCCCAGCATATTTTGATTCCCATCCATGGGCTTCCAACAAGTTGTCCAGCAGAAGTCGGTCAGTCTCTTCCATCCCAGATACCATTGTGTCCGCCAGTCTTTCCAATGTCATGTTTGGTGGGGCTTTCCGTGGCTTGAATTGTGTTCGTGGGTGATAGGGGTTGTTGGCCCAAGATTGCATCATCCGCGTTGAGTTATGGGCTGAATTGTTGTAGGCAAACTCTGCAAAAGCCAACAGCTCAAAGCAGTTATCCTGCTTGTAGTTGCCGAAGGACCGTATGTACCGTTCCATGGTCCGGTTTTGTTGTTCAATCTGGCCATTCGTCTAGTGAGAAATAGCTGTCGAGAGTCTGTGATTGATACTGAGGTGAGAGCAAACTTGTTTTCAGAATCGGCTGGTAAACTCATTTCAACAATCGGTTACAATATTGTCTTGTATGTCATGTTTGCAGATCACAGGTTCACAAAACATTATTGACAGCTCTGGTGAATTGATATTCTTCCTGCAGGGGAGGCAGCTGGCCATCTTTGTTAATCAATCGATGACTACCAACATTCCTGGGTACCTGGAGGCGGTTGCCTGAGGGAGCTCTGTGATGAAGTCTATAGAAACTCCTTCCCAAGGTTGTGGGGGTGGTGGTAGTAGTATATTCCTCCGGTGATGTGAGTGTCATGGTGCCTTGATTTGGTGGTATAGCTTCCATCCGGTGAAGTATTTGCGTACAGTGGTGTCAAATGCAGGCCAGTGGAAATCACGGGATCCTAATTCGGCGGTTTTGAGAGCTGTGATGTGATCAGATTCTGGATTGTTGTGGAAAATGCTTATGAGTTTGTTGCGAAGCAGGTCACTCTTTGGTATATATATCCTTCCTTTGTAGATGATAACTCGGGAAATGACCTTCCATTCATTAATCGAGTCTTGCTCTAGTTCGTCTATTCTTTGTAGATCTGAAATATTGATGTTTGGAGTACAGATGAATCTGTGCTTCATGTTGGCAGCCGACTTGTTGATAGCCTCAAATTTGTTGATTTTCTGAAGGAGGTCATCGTACGGTACAATGCTGGTAGTTGCCAGGGTTGCCCTTAGCAGTACTGTCAGTGTCTCGTAGCCTACCTCGTAGTCGGGCCATATTCATAGTCCATCGGCTGGGATTTTCTTCGCTTCCAACTGTTTGATAACCAAGTCATCAAAGGATACGATTTCCGCCCATCTTGCCTGTCTTTGGGAAAGTACATTGGACTTTTGGAAGTACTCCACATTCTTACGGTCGCACTGCATCAGGATCTTGAGGTTGGACCCCATGAGATAGTGTCTCCATTCATTCAGTGTTTCGTCAAATGCCAAAATCTCTCGATCGTACGTGTCATAGTTTTATTTGGCCGGGGAGCACTTACGAGAGCTGCAATTCACTGCTTAAAGAATCCTCAATCCGGCGTGCTGGTTAACGATGCTGGCGATTGCGAAGCTGCTTGCATTGGTCTGCAGAATGATCGGTTATTGCAGATTGAAATCGTGGAGACTCAGTGAGTCGGTGAAGGCCTTTTTGATTTTTTGCAATGTGAGTTTGCCATCCAAAGTCCATTCCCACTTCCATGAGCTTTCTGTCTGTAGCAAGTGTATTATGGGAACAGTCACATTTGAATGTCTGAATGTATCTCCGATAGAAGATTGTGAACCTGAGGAGTACTTGCACAGTCCAAACTGATTCTGAATTAGGCTAGTCTTCGATTGTGGATATGTGGTCTGACTGCATGCCAATTCCATCCGAATTGATGACATATCCGAGGAAGCAGACTGTCCAAACACCAAATTGAACTATTCCGCGTTGCAATAGATCCCGACTTCCTATGGATGTTGCAGCACATTTTGGGTGTGGTCTTCGAGCTCCTTCCCATTGGTCGAGTACATGAGTAGATTGTCAAGGTAACACATGGTGATGCCATCAATATAGGGCTGTACACAATCGTTCATGAAAGCCTGAGATGTAGCCAGTGCTTTTATCAATCCGAGGGGCATAGCTTGCTATTTGACCATACTATGGCAGGTTCAGAATGCAGTCTTGAATTACTCCCCCTTTTTGATTTGGATGAGTCGGTAGGCATTCCAGAGGTCTAGTTTAGTGAAAATCCGGGATTCGCGAACTTGATCAAGTAGTTCTGAGATCAGAGGATGGGGGTATCTAATTTCCACCGTACCCATATTGAGGGCCCGATAATCCACACTCAATCTTAGTTGTCCGTCCTTCTTCATTGTAAACACCATCAGTGCTGCGGCCGGAGATGATAACTGTTGAATGAAGCTGTTTGCGATGTTGGTTTCAATATTGGCGTGGAGCTTCTTCAGTTTGAATTGCAAGAGGTTATAGATTCGCCCATATGGTAGTTTGTAGACTGGTTTCACATTGATCACATGGTGAGTTGGCCTGTGCGGTGGAATTGTCTCGGCCTTTATTTTGCCAATGACCTGCCCGAAATCTTGATATTGTGCTGTGTTACAACCCCCATCATCTGTTGTTACCATCTCCACATCATCAATGCCTGGTTGTATCTTCCTTAGCTTTGTCTCCCTGCTGTGTGGTAGAGTGCTTGGGTGGGGTGGAGATAGGTAGAGGTTGCAGGATGGCTGGATCAGACGGTACGTCACAATAGGACAATGCCCTATTGACCAGTGTCTCGCTTCATGTCATGTCGAGCCTGTAGCAGTCATACAAGCACCGTCACTGTGTCACTCGTCTACCACAACTACCGCCGCTGCTTCTGCTTGCGTATTAAGCATTCTGTGGTTTCCCTCACCTTGAGTAATACCTTCCAGTGATGCTCCCAGCAAGTGTTCACATTCTCCAAGTCGTATGGCGAATGCCTCCACCACATCCTCACTAGCTATAAGAGGATCGTATGTGGTAGCCCCGAGTGGTTGTATGTCCGGGGGAGGCTAATTATTTCGATTTTCCTGACCGCGTTCTGGCAGTGGACAGGTACAATCTGCTTGTGTAATCTTCACCCATTGTAGTTAATTTGGCGATCACGGAGCTGTCAATCAACTTTTGGTCCAGTTCATTTCCCAGTTTGTTGCTTTAAACCATGGCAAGCCCAGGACTAGGTCATATGCATTCATTTGGACAACTAAAACCTCCGATTAGTCAACCGGCTCAAGGTGTTTAAAATACTGAGACTTGCCTTTTCCATGTCCTTTGCAGATATTATCACCTGGCCATTGAGACTCTGGGTGGAGGTGAACATGAGTTTGTGGGGTAGTTCGAGTTGCCTGAGTAGGTATGGTGATACGAAGATGCTTGTTCCACCACAGAGCATTAGTGCTTTGACTTGCTGCATATTGCCATGTATGTTTCATTCAAAAACTTCATGAATGAAATGCATTGAATCTGGTCTCTCTGTGCCTTATAGGTATTGGCTTGACATCAGAGCCCAACCTTCCAGAGTGACTCTTCATTGTATGGCGACTCAGTCTGGGTGTATCTTATCCATGGTTGAAAATATGGCTCGGTGTCCTCGGTTCTCCAATACTAACTCCCTATTGAACATCCTCTTCCGCTCGGTTAGATATCGAGAGTGGTAGACTAGTTGTTTTCCTGCTGCGTGTCGAATGACTTTTGGCACTTAATTTGTTTGCTGTCATAGACACTGTTATCACTGGAGATCTGGTCAGGTAGGTTAGACTTGCCGGATTTGGTACAAAGGTAGGTTTTGAATCTCCACTGCCGCTGTGAGTACATTGCCAGTTTGCCTTTCGGTCTTCGTAGAGTTCCCTTCACCAGCACCAGGCTGGTGATAGGTTGGCACAGCTGCTTTCCCTGGGCTTATCGGACTAGCGCGATTTTGAATTACTGGTATACTTGGAAGTATGTGAATGATCGGACGTGTTTTCCGCAGGTTCGGAAATGAATGGCCAAAAATTACCTTTCTTATCGCCACCTTTCTGAGACTCCACTGCTTGCCTTTGTTGTTGCTGTCCCCTGGGCTTGTTGTCATCCGGTTACAACACCAAGACCGCCAAACAGTTGAAGAGTTGGTCGAATGTATCGAAGTTGTCTTCGCCACTGGAGATCGAAGGTGTAACTATGGTAGTCTTAACAACGGGTGCAAATTCCTGGTTCGGTTCCGGGTCTGAGGCAACGGGTTGTACAACACCAGAAACCTGCAACGGTGCAATTGGGCCGGTTTGCCTCCAAAAACCCGTTATTACAACCACACAACTTGAGCTCCAATTAAGTCTCTGAGTTCTAGTCGTATCGTGACATGATCGATACGTAGATTGTCCAGTTTTATCCGCTATTTCACCTCCGGAATTCAGATTTGTGATCCGATCGTTATTCTTTGGGTTGCTATCAAAAACCCGTGAGTTTGACATAAAATGTGGTGTTATTTGAAAGCGATTCAACGTATATTGGTCCGATCACAAATCTGAATTCGGGAGGTGAAAGAGTGGGTCAAACTAGACAATCTATGTCGTAATCATGTCACAATACGATCAGAACTCAGTTACTGAATTGGAGCAAAAGTTGGAGGAATCGTAAAAGGGAACCGTGGTCCGGGATCAACCAGGCCAAAAAACCGGAGGTTTATATCCGGTGCGGGTAACAACCCAGCACTAGTTGCCTGGTTCCGGTTGCTTGGTGGTTGCTGACCCGGACCAGGGCCTTCGGTTCGGTTCCAACCCAGACCGAAGATGGGTAACCCGGAACCGTTGCTCTCACTAGACTTTTGTCACAAATGGGTGACACAGGCCCGCCCATGCCATTTTGTACAAGACCACTCTTTGCTTTATAAGGTGCCAGCCAGCACTCCTCCAATCTGCTGTGAGGTGGTTAGCATAAGCTCAGACTGATTCGTTTGGTAGTTGCTAGTACCGAGTACTGGCATACACCCAGTACAGCATACACCCAGTACAGCATACACCAAGTACAGTACACACTAAGTACAGCATACACCAAGTACAGCATACACCACGTACAGTATACACCAAGTACAGCATTCCTAAGATTGTTTGTCATCCCTTCATTCTCATGATTATGAGTTGACCCATGAATGTAGCTTCAGCTTCCAGCGTGCCTCCCTATACAATTGACTGCCATCAGCCAGCTTCCCATGAGAGTTCAATGGTAATGTCACATTGTCACTTTCCCACCTTTGCGAGTCCACTAACAGATGAATAGAAGTTCCGCACATGGCGCACCGTCCATCGACCACCTCCAAGAACGTGTCGTATCCCGCTCGATCACAGCCTCCGAAATGTATCCCTAAACTCACCCAATCATGACCTGCAAGTTCACACGATCATGGCCTCGAAGTGAGTCTACAAAGTTGCTCAATTATGGCCTCCATGTGTATCAATAAAGTAGCTCAATTACAGCTTCCAAGTGTATCGCTGAACTAACTAGATCATGGCCTCAGAGTTCTATCCCCAAATATGCTCGATTACTGCCTCCAGGTGAATCTCTAATTTTGCTTGGTCACAAGCTCGTAGTCTATCTCTAAGTTCACTCCACCACCGCATGCATTGTGTCTTCAAATTGGTTCGATTACTGCCTGCAAGTGTGTCTCCAAAATCACACAATGACGGACTCCAAGTTTGCAAGATGATGGCCTCCAAGTGCATCTCTGAACTCACTCGATTACAGCCTCCAAGTGTATCTCTAAATTTGCTCAAATACCGCATTCAAGTGCATCTCGAAACACGCTCCCTCACCGCCTCGGAGTGTATCTCCAAATACGATTGATTACCGCCTGCAAGTGCATCTCTAAACTCGCTTGATCACGCCCTCAGAGTGCATCTCAGAGTTCACTTGATCAGTATTTTCAGACGCAGCTCGAATTGCTCTTAAGTTCCGCCTGAACCTAATCCAGATATACTGTGGGTAGATTGGTGGATATATAAATACCTTGATGAGAATATGAACTGAATACATGAGTTTTATGTTAAGGGTGTACTTAGATACTAAGTATCAGTACTAGTACAGCCCTAGATCCTATTCTACCGTCAGATTATGAATAATCTCATCTCGAATATCAGCAAGCTTCTTATTGGTTTTATTGTCCTTGGCTTGTCGTTTATTCACTTTGGCTAACCTCCTCCTAGATTACTTTAATTGTTTCTTGGTATGAGGTAAAGTACTGACATGTACTTTTCTTAAGCACCTCAATAGATCACCGACGTAACTTCGAGAACTATCAGGATGCTCCTGTCTATCGGGCTAAACCGTTCTCCCAATTTCCCTAGGTGTCGTACATATTACTCTGGATCTTGGAGTGGTCCTAGCAGCTAATATGTACTAACGATCCCTGCTAAAGGAGATAATCTTTTTCAGAGCGTATTTGATGAAGTCGCTAATATTTTCAAAAGTAATGGTCATTCATATATGCTAAGGATCCCAAGAAATACTTATCAAAGGTGTGCGGCTTTCGCTACAAAAAGCTAATCGATTTTATTCATATAATAATAGATATAAGTAGTATAAAAACTGATTACAAAAAAAAAGTCTTTTTTCGCTGATAGGTTTCTGACTGTTCACTGCTTGAGCTTTGTTCTTTTCATCGTCGCGGACAATGTGAGCTTTGTATATTCAGTCCCTCAGGTCAAGCTTGCCTTCGGGTTACCGTCATAACACTGTTTGGGGTTCTCCCCTGATGTAAGAGCACTTACGCCAGCGTTCGGCCTTGTAGGCATACGTATGGTAGTCATGGTATACTGTTGCAAATGTGGACTCGAGTGATAGTAAATAGGTGTATAGGTAAGATTATTGCTAGAGAGCTAAGTCTCGTGGCGAGCCGACTCTATAGAATGGCCGTTAGCCGGCCACAGTCACGTGTTACCGTTACACCTGATAGCGATAATCGGTACTTGCAATTGTTATACGAATACATGTCACGGAGTTACTCTCGGTCTAGTCATGTGATATGCATAACACCTATTCATGACATGCAGAGAGACCAGTCCTATGTCCTTTAGCGGGGATACGTAGAAGTCGCGTGTCGATTGAATCAGTGACTAAAATCACTTAGTGGATTCACTTCAGATGATGCAACTATGTCGCCATAGCGGGGAAGCATCTGCTATAGCCATGCGCATAGTATTCAACCACATTCACTAAGCCTAACAATAGCGGGACACGTCTGCACGATGCAGCAGTCGTCAGCCAATCGGCTATTACGAGGGATCTCTGGTTTCTCGCCTCAGGTGACAAGAACCACCAGGGTACTCCCCGGTCAAAGAGTATGGTCTCGACCTAAGCATGGTGTGACTGAGGGAATTAGGATGTTGGCTGAAGATAAGAGGCCTAAAGCAACCCTACTCATTGAATTGAGTATACATGCATTACAACGTAAGACTCGTATTCGATACGAGCTTACGCGTCGGGTTCAATGTTGGCATAGTATCTGTTGGTCACAGATTAAATCTATGACTTACGCTAAATAGCCGGAAGGTGAGGCATTAATTTGCGATATGTACTACAGACCTAGATTGGCAGATGTTCCAACTACTGTATCAAACTGATTGCGAGATGTCTAAGTTCAAGTTTCATCTGACACAATGCATGACGCAGAAATGGCGCAATGGATGGCCTGATTTTAATCAGGAGCGATAAAGCTTTAATATATCATTGTCGGAATTCCGTATCTGTTATCGTCGTTGTTATAGCGTCGAAGTATGGGCGTACAAACCCTTGAAGACGACTATAAAGAGATGGCATTGCTCCAGCAATGAGAAGAACAAGCTTAAACAGCAATCTACATTCAACAATCAGAACACCGAAGATGATCTTAAAATATTATTAAGAATTCAATCTATGATATACTCCGCAATTTCAACTCTTATACATGTTCGTGATCAGGCTAGGTATGTCTGGTCGATACTTGACACAATCCAAATATGCTCTGCAACAAATAGTCGTATTATTCGGCGATCTGCTTTATCAGTTGGCCGAAGCACATTTAACCCACACTTACCAAGTGGTTTTTCGTTTTTGCGAACTCGAGGATATCGACTACATGGTGCTGAGGTACTTGACCACAGGCGCATCACCATTTGAGTAGTGGGCCAAAGAGTCGTTGCACAACGGGGAAGTTCAATCTTCCTATATATTGGCGACAGACATGGAAGGAGGTTTGATTTGGGTTGCTCTTGTGTTACGGTGCAAGGGGTTGAGTCTTTGGATAAGACGAGGAAAAAAAGAGTAAAATAGATAGGCGGTTGTACTTATTTCAATAAATATTGTATTGAATATTGGGATTGGGCACCCCCTTAACAGACACCACCTTTGCTTGATAGCTGATCTCCATCAGCAACTGATGTGCTCCATTGATAATGCCATGAGTTTCCCTTGGTTATCGTGTTTATGTATGAGTGGATTTTAGACATTATGTCCTCCTGTAGGGGCATTCTCATGATCATGATATCAAACACAAATAATGACGGCTCATAATCTCATGTTCGACATGTTGCTTCCCATTCGTTCAGTAGCTAGAACATCTCACGACGTTAGTCCTATCAGTGCTTATGGTAATATATTTTAATAGCTCTGCACTATTAAATACCCCACCTTTTACTGTTGCTATTTGGCATTGGGTCAGAGATTTAATCGGCGACCAACTGATACTCCGCTAGTGTGGATAATGACACATCAACCTCTTATTCTTATCGAGTATGACATTGCAATGCATATGGTCTTAATTCAATAAGCCGGTTTACTTCTGGCCTCTTACCTTCAGCCAATGTCATTGATCTCTCAGACACTGGATGCTTCAGTCTCAACCTTCCGTAGACCCCGGAGTGCGACAGGTGGTTCTCATCGCTTAGTACATGAGCCTGCAGATCACTCTTACTTGCATATTGCAATAACATCTGCTGCACATGTAACTCTGCGTTATTGCAACTTAACTGTGTATTGTCCCGCTAAACAGGATTTAATAGGTGTTGCCAATATGTATGTGCACCACTGAAGGTTTTTCACTTCCTGGCCTTGACAACATAATTACATCTTCATAGTTAAATCTGCTAGTACAACTGTAGTCATACTAATTGATCGACACGTGGCTCAAGTGTAAGTCCGCTAAGATCCACTTGACTGACAAACATGGTCACTTAATCTCAGGTAGGTATTTTGCGTATGAACATCGCCATTGATTTGTTACATGTATCTGCTTCATTCAAACATGTATCATTACCGCCGCTAAGGGAGAACACCTAACATTTTAACAAGCATTGAACGATGAGTAGTGGATAGGATTTCCTGGCCCACCTGCAATGTTTCCACAGATGGTGTTTTTCCCCGACTGCTTTACAGTGATTCGAGGTGATCCCAGGCTTGCCACTGGCGCTCCCGGGCTTGTGCCAGGTGCTCCTAGGTGCTCCCAGGCATGTCGTCGACACTCCCAGACTTGTCGCCATCGCTCCCAGGTGATTTCGAACTTATCACAATCATTGCCAGGTACTCCTGCAGTGTTCCTAAGCGGCCAGGCCAGGCCAGCTTTCCATAGGCTGGGCTGGGCCGCTCTTTGGGGGTGTTTTTCAATGAGGGCCGGGCTGGGCCAGGCCGGCAGGCATTTGACCTGGCCTGTAGGCTTTTCCAGCCGGGCCTGCAGGCTCTCTCATGGGGGCCAGGTGGCTTTTCTTGCTGAACAAAGCCTAAACAGATTATTTTGTTTGAAAGATTCTCTGCTGCCATTACTAAGAATATCTCAAAAGTACGAAACACAAACCATATCCAATTCAATCATCGTAGCCCTGCCATTGCCATATTCAATCTATCAACCAGACCAAGGCATATGTACACCGATAAACACGATTCAAAAGACGTGCAGACGGGGCGGCTAGCTGGGAGGCTTCTGAATCCAGGCCAGGGCAGGCTGCCCTTCGCACAGTCTGTCAGAATGGAGGTTGTGCCGGACCAGGCCGCGTAGGAATAGTGTTCTCCTGTACCAGTCATCAGAGAGCCCTGTTGCTCCGATGGCCAGCCGGAATGCCCTCCTACAGTCTGACACTCTTCTGAAATTGACCAATCGAAGTTTACACTCCTCATCCTCTCAGGCACTCATGGAGGCCCCCAGTGACTAAATTATGTTGTGCTGATGACGCTGGGAGCATGCTGACAGCGGTGGAAATCTCAATCTCACCTCTCTGACAATCCGGCTTCGCTGGGAGCAAGCTGGTAGCAGTGGATCTGGCTTTGCTCGTTGGGGTGAAATTAGCTTTGCTGCCAGCACTGGATGAGGCTTCGCTGGGAGCAAGCTGGTAGTGGTGGATCTGAATTCACTGGTAGGGGTGAACATGACTTCGCTGAGAGCAAGCTTGTAGCGGTGAATCGGATTTCGCTAGTAGGTGGGTGATACATTAAATTTCTCAAATGATAATCGATGGGTAAAATACCCAATACTGCTCATTGTGATGGTGGTGATGGTGATGGTGGTGATGGTGATGATGGTGATGGTGATAGTGGTGATGCATCCGCAAAATGTAAATCGGTCCGAAAGCTACACACAAACCTCCCAGACACTCCAGTAGACCTCACCGGTGCTCCCAAGTGATTCCAGATGCTCCCGGCCCCCCTGGAGCTAAGCAAAGTCCTCTCAGACTCTGAAAGACCATTCTCAGGTGCTCCTGAAAGCACCTGCAGTTATGGAGGTGCATTCAAGATGCTACAAGATTTGACTTATACGATAGTCAAATTTTGGAGCAGCTGAGACTTCAAGAGCAGCTTGAGACCTCTGTGCAGCTCTGCGGGAGACTTAGTGCTGTATTTCTCACAGCAGTGGTTCTTAGGGTTCCATAACCACAAGGCATTTCGTGTATCAGATTCGTCTTTGTTAGAGTCACAAGATTCACTACATCATAATATGGCATGTATTATCTATCTAAGTTTCTCTATATATATACATATGGCCAATCTGGCTGCAGACGGTACTGGAGCATAATGGCAGGAGCACCTGGAGACGCTGATTGAGAGAACTTAGAGATGCACTTGGAGGCTGTGATCGTGTGAACTGGGAAATGTACTTGGAGGCCGCGATGGTGTGAGTTGGGAGATGCACTTGCAGGCTGAGATTGAGTTGAACTCAGAGATGCACTTGGAGGCCGAGATCGAGTTGAATACAGGGATACACTTGGAGGCCATGATCGAGCGAGTTTGGAAATGCATTTGGAGGCCGAGATCGATTAACTGAGAGATGCACTTGGAGGCCGTGATAGAGCGAGTTTGGAGATGCAGTTGGAGGCCGAGATCAAGTTGAACTCAGAGATGCACTTGGAGGCCGTGATCGAGCAAGTTTGGAGAAGCACTGAGAGGCTGTAATAAAGTAACTCAGAGATGCACTTGGAGGCCGTGATAGAGCGAGATTGGAGATGCACTTGGAGGCCGTGATAGAGTGAGATTGGAGATGCACTTGGAGGCCGTGATCATGTAACTCAGAGATACACTTGGAGGCCGTGATTGAGCGAGTTTGGAGATGCATTTGGAGGCCGAGATCGAGTAACTCAGAGATGCACTTGCAGGCCGACATCAAGATGAACTCAGAGATGCACTTGGAGGCCGTAATCGAGTGCGTTTGGAGATGCATTTGGAGGCTGAGATCGAGGAACTCCGAGATGCACTTGGAGGCCGTGATAGAGCGAGTTTGGAGATGCACTTGCAGGCCAAGATCAAGTTGAACTCAGAGATGCACTTGGAGGCCATGATCCAGCGAGTTTGGAGTTGCACTTGGAGGCCGAGATCGTGTAACTCAGAGATGCACTTGGAGGCCATGATCGAGCGAGTTTGGAGATGCACTTGGAGGCCATGATCGATCGAGATTGGAGTACTTGAAGGTGATTGATCTGGAGGCGGCAGATCGGCAGGGAGGTGCGACGGCAGCTAGGACTCTATCCATTGCTTACCTCGTAATCGTGGGAATGTAGAGAATTGAGTACAACATGGTCTGCTCAAAGCTGAGAGACTGGCTGGGAGCGGGAGACAGTCAATCTTGGGATGATGCAGTATGAGGTGTATGCAGTACTCGGTGTGTGCTGTACTCGGTGTATGATGTACTAGGTGTTCACTCTTGATTATGGCATGGAGAGATAGAGAGGGATGACTTAACTTCGTATCCTTAGGTGATTGTAGAGTTGAGGACAAGCAGGAGAGAGATGGGGCAGATCATCATGAGAATCTGGGACTGAGAGAATTTCGTGTGCGAGTCAATTTACCATTCCCGATATGGCAGGTACGAGTCCCGATCTGGCGTGTAATTACACTGATACGAGGTCTTCCCAATCCAATCAGGCAAGTCGTACCCCTGATTGGTCATATCCGCTCGTATTCTCCACATTGTTCTCATCTTCATCCCCCATCTCTCTCTTTCTCGTTCGCAACTCTACCATCATCGCAGAACACAAAGTTAAGTCATCCCTCTCCATCTCTCCATACCATGATCATGAGTTGACACCGAGTACAGCATCAATCCAAGATTGTTTGTCTTCCTTTCATTCTCATGATTACGAGTTGACCCCTGAATGTAGCTTCAGCTTCCAGCATGCCTCCTTACACGATCGACTGCAATCAGCTAGCTCTCCATGTGAGCTCAAAGGCAAAGTCACCTTGTTACATTCCCACATTTGCGAGTCAACTAACTGATGAATAGAGTCTCAGCACCCGGTGTGCCGTCCATCGACAGGCTCTATGTACTCGTCCAATCTCACTCGACCACGGCCTCCAAAGTGCATCTCGAAACTCGCTCAATCATGGCCTCCAAGTGTATCTCCAAACTCGCTCGATTACGGCCTCCAAGTTCACATGGTCATCGCCTCCAAGTGCATCTCCAAACTCGCTCGATTACGGCCTGCATGTGCATCTCCAAACTCACTCAATCGCGATCTCGGAGTGCATCTTTAAGTTCACTCGATCACAGTCTCCAAGTGTCTGTTCAAATACAGTCGATTACAGCCTCCAAGTCCATGTCCAAACTCGCTCGATCACGGCCTCGGAGTGGATCTCTGAGCTCACTGAATCGTCATTGTCAGGCGCGCTTGCAATTGCTCTTAAGCACCGCCTGCAGCCAGTCCAGATTTACCGTATGTAGATGGGTAGCTATATTTATACATAGATACATAGATGAGAATACAAACTGAATACATGAGTTTTAACAATCGTTGAATGATAAGTAGTAGCTATTCCAGGCACACCAGCAGCGTTCCGAAAGAAGATGTTGTTTTTCCCAGACTGCTCTACTGTGATTCGAGGTGCTCCCAGACATGGCGCCGGCGCTCCCAGGCGCTCTCAGGGTTGTCGTCGGTGCTCCTAGGGTTGTTGTCGGTGCTCCTAGGGTTGTCGTCGGTGCTCCTAGGGTTGTCGTCGGTGCTCCCAGTTACTCTGAAGGCCGGCAGGAATACCCTCCTAGGGTCTGATACTCTCCTGAAATTGATGCATCTAAGTTTACACTCCATATCCTCTCAGACACTCCTGCAGGCTCCCAGTGACTAATTTACATTTTGCTGATGTGGTAATGGTGGTAATGGTGATGGCAGTGATGATGATGGTGGTGGAGATGACAATTGAAAACAGTGGGTTGATGAAATGCATGCTGTATGAGATATTTGCTTCATTCTGTAATTCGATATTACATATGGTAACACCCACATATCATTCTCATCACTCCTCTCTAATAGCCAATGTACAGGGTAGGCAGTCATAATCTATAGAAAGCAACCGTAATACAGTGGTGACAGGGATATTATATATCTGTTTCGGTTGCACCAAAGGTGTTCCCGACCCAGGTGCTCCACAGATTGCGGGAATATGCTGAAGGGCAAAGCTGGATGACAGAGATCTGTTCGAATGACAAGTGTGAAGACACTGGCAACAAGGTTCTATAGACTGAAGAGTGGGCATGCACCGACTGGAATGTACCTTAAGTGGTTCGGACACTGAATAGACAACAAATACTTATGTTGCAGAGGTGGGATACTATTGACACGGGACCATCTCTTCTGCCACTGCAGCTGGTGGAATAACCAGCTCACAGCACTCTGGAAGGCGGTGGGGAAAACTATAGGATGGAAAGTGGGCAGATGCCGACATATATAGATTTCTGAGCTTTTTACCTGGGAGAAATGTGACCACGTGGTGATGAACTTCAGGGCCACCACTGACATCTGAAAATTTCTGCAAAAGCAACCTGAGGAGTAAGGGTGTTTAGATCAGGGGTAGTTGCTGTTTCCTTAATCTCTTGTGTACTGATTCAATCATTAGCTTTCCCTGTATCCAAGGGGATGATAGGTTGAAGGTGGGACCTCCGCCATCTCACCGGCTTGCCCAGAGGTGGGGGTGTTGTTTGAACACTCTGTCATACCCGTTTTGAGTGAATACAGTATGAATAAAACAAAACAAATACTTATTTCCAAAACCTGAAGACTGAAACTTGGGGCTGGGCAAGCAGCAAGTATTTTAGCTGAACTATTTTTTTCTCACTACTTACCTTAATATGTAGTTAAATATCTTAGGGAAATACGCAATTATAGCTGTAGTGGCAGTTGCAATCAGAACAGCTTTGTTCCATCTAGTTGCAACCCTGGACTGGTTGCAACCTAGAGGCTTCCAGATAACAAACCAGAGCCTGTTTGTGTTTTGGTAGTTGCAACAGAAAAAAATCATTAGGCGTTATACACTGATGCACCCTTGTAAATAAGTTGGATATCTGATCCTTAGCGCGCAAGGCAGGTAGTCATTCGGCTTGTGATTCTCTGAGCTCCAGACCTTAACCTAACTCCACACCAACCAAAAAAATCAACTACAATTCGATAATCTCGAACATGGTTTCCAGTGTGTAGATGGCCTTGGTTCGCTAGAGCTAGCAGCAACGATAAGAAGCTGTCTAGCAGTCAGATATCTTTAACACCTGAGTGTTATTTCGGTTATGCGTGTTGCTTTTTAAGGAACTCAGCTCGGAAATTGCAATTGCAACTTAGAAACTACCATTCAGCGTATGTATACAATAACGACCACCAGCCAAAGTCAAAACTACAAATGAAACCAAGCGAGCAAGCCAGCAGTAACATACATCCGAAATCGAAAATTCAAACATCCTAACGCAAAATTCTACAAACAAAATTGACGCAAGCCAAACCAAAAAAAGGGAAAGCTATAAAATCAATAAACCCCTAAACACCTTCCTTCTCCCCTCACCAATTGAGCCATCTATAAACTAATCACTTTCCGTCCTTGTCCTTGTCCTTGTCCTTCGTCTTCTCTTTGCCAGTAAGGTTACCCCACCATCCCTTCAGCTCCTGCTTCAACCGATCTGCTTTACTCTTTAGCAGCTCCCACCAAGTTTTCTCCCCATCCTGCCCCTTTCCGCTGTCCTCCTTCCCCGGCTCCGCACCCGGCGGAGAAACCCCGATATTCGCTGGCTTCCCCGTCATCGCTGGCTCCTCTGGATCCTTAATCATCGTCGGTCTCTCTGGCGTCGGGGGAGCGGTTTGTATCCCGATCCTTGGTTTGGTTGATGTTGATTTTGATTGTAATGCTGATGTAGGTAATGCTGATGTCAAGCTCTTGCTCTTTGGTTTCTCATCATCTGAATCGGAATTGGAATCCGAGTCCGAGTCAGTTTCCACCAATTTCAGCTCCGTCATTGTAGCGTTACTCGGCCTGGCCTTCAATCCAAGACTACTACACAGCAGCCAATAAACCTCTGTATTCTGGAACCCCTCTACCCTTCCACTTTTCACCGGCCCCTTTGTCTTCGACTTGTCGACGGTACCAGTGTGTCTATCCAGGCCTAACCACTCCTTCCCCGTGCCATGAAGATGCTGAAATGCCGGACCACGCGCAACAAAAATACTTCGCATTAGTGGGTGCAAGTTATCGAATCCGTGGAGACCTCGCGGGTGGTAATCCCCGTTTGTTCCGGGGGGGTACTCCTTCTTCGTGACGATAGTCCAGCCGGCTTCTGGGACGATCCACAGCGGTGCGATGCGGGAGTTTGCCGAGAAGTGGTAGCGTGCGGGCATGTTGACGTCGCGGAGATAGACGGACCAGTGGCTGTCTAGTGTATGGTGGGAGAGGATCGAGTTGTAGATGTCGGTGAGATTGTGTTGTGGGTAGGGGCGCAGGCCGTAGAGGGGCCAGCCATCAGTGTGTTCGATGAGGCTCGTATCAACGAGGTCTTCGAGGTAGATAAGGCGGGATTTGTTGGTTGAAGCCATGCCGTGGTCGGAGACGATGACGATGTTGATAATGTCTGTAAGATTCCGGTGCTCCAATCCTACTAAAAGATCATGCAGCATACCATCGACGCTGTGGATCACATCATTAGTCTCTGTTGTGTTAGGACCATACTTGTGGCCACTCTCGTCGACATCTGGGACATAGGCGGCAATAAACATCGGCCGCTCTCTTGCAGGGAGATCGAGCCATTCAAGGATACGCGATACTTTTTTTGGGAGTACTTCTGACGCATTGAAGTGGTCCACGTGCTGTGCGCCGCATCCCCGTGCCTCAGAGCCTGGCCACATGTGAACCGCCGCTGTGCCACCCTGTTGCTCAACTGTTTTCCAAATGGGTTCACCGCCCCACCACTCGTGTTGCAGGCTACGTGCCGGGTCGGTGTAGTAGAACTCACGTTTCAGATCAGGGTCCCAGAAGGAGTTTCCGACCACCCCGTGGCTCTCTGGGTATAGTCCTGTCACAATACTCCAGTGGTTCGGGAAGGTGACGGAGGGGAAGGAAGGCGTCATGTAGAGCGGCGAAACACCGGAGTTAACGAACGAGTCCAACGTAGGGGTTAAATTTCGATTCAAAAAGTCTGCACGGAACCCGTCGAGGGATATGAGGAGAGTAGTTTTTGAGTACTGATGCGTTCCGTTGCTGTACACCAACGGTGGCGCCGATGTGCGTCGATCTCGCGATAACGAAAGGCTCCCAAATATCGTCATGCCCAGGAACGTCAGTAGCATCGATGTGAATAGTATAATCTTCCGCGTCGTCGGTTTCCTCGGCTGTCACCCATCAATGTCAGCTCCCACTCTCCTCCGGGTATGGGTGTACACACCTTCGCCTCCTTTTCCTCTCCCCACCTCGCCATTTCCTCCTCCTCATCTTCATCCTCACTCTCGCCGAGCCCAAACTCTCCCCCTTCTTCCATCCCTAACCGTTTCCCACCCATCATCTCCGTCACCTCTTCCGGCTTCCTCCGTACCCCCTTAACCTTCTTTCCGATCTTTATGCTACCGTTACCACCCAGGCCGCCGAAGAGCCCCCCGGCAAGCAGTTTCTCGCGCTCCTCCTCCTCACGGAGGATCGAGTTATCGTCGTCATCGGTGTCCGAGGCATCTGTAGCGCTGTCTTCGGGTGAGTGCACGGCGGCGTATTCGGGGCCCTGCAGCGCGTTGCCTTCGTTGGAGTTGCGCGAGAAGAGGTTGCGCACCGAAGGTCGAGGAGCCATGGTGCGCGTGGTGATGTTTCTTTGGACGGGTCGGTGGTGAAGGTGGTCTGTTACGTTTTATACGGTAGTGGTGGTTGTGACTGGAGGCGGTGTGCGTGAGGTCGAGTTTGTTTGTTTGTAATCATGCGTGAGGTGGAGTTGGCGTAGTTTAGCTGCACCACAAAGCCACAGGTTTGTACGGCGGTCGAGAATAATGCACAGAACAACCTATATTTATGGTGAAGAGTGCTTGGAAGGATAGAAAACTAAAAACTAGGGGGCATGGGGGCTAAGTTTATATATTTGTCCTGCGAAGGTTAAACTGTCAGGTTTAAACTCTTCGGATCATGATATCAGCATCAACACACAGAAAACCACGAGACAAAAGACAAGCACCCGCGTGCATAAGTATATATAAAGTAGTGCATATACATATACCAGACAATCCAATCCAATCCAATTTGTACCAATAACAGCCATGCGTTTGTACCATTCTCCCCTGTAATCAATAACATTACATCACTCGCAGCAAACCCTCAACTAAACAGCAGTGACATTCCTCATGAATATCGTTCCCACCCCACCTAGGGCTTCACTCGCCCCTTCCTCACCTCCTCCAGCCCGGCGAGTTCCCTGCGAACCCAGTACCCCGCAGAGAAGCTCACGGCAGCCAACACAACTACCGCGCCGGCCGAGATCGCAAGTGTCACCATCATATCTCTGGTGGTATCCCTTCGCTTCTTCTCCTTCTCCTGCTTACTCTTCTTCCGTTTCGCAGCACTAGCCACCGACGACGGCGGCGTAGCACTCTGTACGACGCGCAACCCCTCGACGCTTCCGCCCCTCTCCCTGGTCCTTGGGAGCCCACGCGCCGCAGCAGCACACGACAACAGCGTCGACAAGCTTGCGCGCAGTGCAGCGTCGTGTTCAAGCTCTGCCTTACGGACGGTGGTGCTGTCGAAAACCGTGCCTACATCCGCTTCTCCCTCCCCCTCCCCGTCCGAGGAAGACTCGGATTCGAAATCGCTACTGCTCAGTGGAAGCGAGGAGATGAACGTCGCGACATCCTCACCCTCCCCATCTGCCTCGGACGACGCTGATGACGAGAGCGAAGTATCGTCGAGTGGACGCGGGAGCAGTACGGTTTCAGCTAGCCGGTGTTGCCGACGACGACGCGCCGCAATCCGCAGGCCCGAGGTGATGATTTCTTCGTCGGACGATTCGCAGGCGGAGGAGATGGAGGAGGAGGGCTGCGACGGAATTTCGATCCAGGAGTCAGATTCTGAAAGGTTAGCGAGGGGTGCTGAGGAGCTGTGGAGCTTGTAGCAGAGGACATACCACTGATCTGCCTTCTCGTCGCCAATGACGGGGGTGTTTGGAACGAAGCCTGCATCTTGTCTCGTCGTGGTGTAGTACGGTGGTAGTGTCGTAGAGCTCTCCTGGCCACGTCGATAGTTCTCAGCTCTTTAGTGTGGGGAGCTGCAAATTCAACTCACAAAGCACGGCGCCTGTGCTTTCTTCAAAACGGCCAACCTGATGAAGCGTATAGGCAGTGTCGTTCGACGTTGCTTGAAGCCGTCGTCGATTACAGCGTTGTCGTCGTCGTCACTGGGGTGAAAGCAGGGAAGGCCAAGTGACTGCTCAAGAGATTCGTACCACGGTTGAACACGCGATCCCTACCACAAATCTCGATCGCGGCCCCCACAGCTCAACGGCTGAAATCCCCACTTTTTCATCACCGCCAAACCAGAAACGACGCGATCTCACGAAGTGCCTTTGAAACGCGACTAAAGAGGGAATCTGTTTATGCAGGGAACACCCACACACTAAGACCAACCCTAAGTCCAGAACGGTACGGAATGGAGAACTCCATCTTCTGGTGGCTAACCCTGCCCAATGGTGATTTCCATCATTCGTGATCCTATTAACGTGACTAGCTAGAGTACTCTCATCATGCCAAACGCAAAAACTTTTGTTTCCCAACCCAAGCAAACGGACAGACTGAAGGAAAGAAGCTGGTAGAAGCACCCCGTCAACACATTAATCGTACAGGCGGTCTGTATTCGCGTTCGGTGTTAATCGAACGTCATCTTGCGACCCTGGAAGTCGCCAAAGCCACCACGGTTGGTAGAACCACCACGGCTGCCGCGACCGCCCCTTCCACCGCGATCACCAAAGCCGCCGCGTCCACCGCGCCCGCCACCACGTCCACGACCTCCACGACCTCCACGGTCGTTGAAGCCGCCACGGCCACCACGGCCTCCTCCACGACCTCCGGAAGAGTTGTCACGGGGAGTCGAGAAGTCGGTACGGATGGCACGGCCGCCGATGTAGTGACCCGACATCTCCTCGACTGCCTTCTTGGCTTCGGCAACGGATGAGAATTGGATGTATCCGAAACCCTTGCGCTGGCCAGACTCACTGCAGGAATGTTAGTATCTAATAATAAAGCATGAGAAGTAGCGGGACATACAGGTCGGTAGGCAAACGGAGACCAATAATCTCTCCGAACTGCTCAAACTCGTTGCGTACAACATCCTCGTCAACATCGAAGCTCAAGTTGGCAACGAAGACGGTGTCGCTCTCTGCGCTACGCTGGTCACCGTACTTGGAGGCACGGTCGTTGCCTCCCTCGGTGCGCTCGGGACGAGGGGTGGAGTAGTCAATGTTGCAAGCACGGCCATCGATCTCTTTGCCTTGCATAGCCTCAAGAGCAGCCTTGGCGGAGGCGGCGGTAGTGTACTCAATGTAGCCGAAACTATCGGCAGGCGATTAGCATAAGCGCGCAGTAATTAGGTGAAACATACCCCTTGGAACGACCGGTGCTTCGGTCAGTTATGACGGTGCATCTAGTCATCTCACCGAAGGACTCGAACTCAGACTTGAGCCAGTCATCATCGACATTCCACGAGAGAGAACCGATAAACAGGTTCTTGCTGTTCTCCTCTGCGCCCGACTCCTCTTTCTTTGCCTTCTTTGCAACGGGGGAAGCATCAACATCGGCTTTACGCTTCTTGTCCTCCTTGGGCTTCGCCTCCTCCTCAGAGGAAGACTCGTCGGAATCAGAGTCAGAGTCAGAGTCAGAATCGGAAGATGAATCAGACTAGTGTGTGATCAACGTTAGCAATGCCGTAGTCCGAAAACAACAAAAACATACCTCGGCCTTCTTAGTTTCATTGGCGGCCTTGATAGCAGGCTTCTCGTCCTCAGATTCACTGTCGCTGCTGTCGGAAGAATCAGAAGAGTCCGCCTTCTTCTCGGTAGTAGCCTTGGGTGCATTAGCCATCTCTTCATCGTTGTCAGAGCCGGAACCGGAGTCGGAGTCGGAGTCGGAGTCGGAGGAGCCAGATGAATCCTTAGCGACGACCTTCTTAGCGACGATCTTTGCGGCAGGTTTTTCATCCTCGCTCTCGGAGTCCGAAGAGTCGGTGTCGGAGGAATCGCTGTCGCTGGAGTCCTTCTCTGCAGGGACCTCCTTCTTGACAGCTTTGGCAGCAGGCTTGGCCTCCTCCTCAGAGTCGGAGTCGGAGTCGGAGTCATCAAAAGCGCTGCTGGACTCAGATTCGGAAGATGACGATGCCTCGGGAGAAGGCTCCTTCACGACCTTCTTCTTCTTCTCGTCCTTCTTGCTGGATTTTGTGGTGGCGGCGGCAACGGCCTTTTTCGCGACTTCCTTGGTCTTCTTTGCGTCCTTGGAGGGCTTGGTGATAGCGGCGTTCTTGACAGCGGAGAGGACCTTGTCCTTCTTGTCGGCGCTCTTGCCAGACTTAACGGCTTTTTTTGCGGTGGGACCCATTGCTGTGATGTTAGATTGTATCGATATACAGACCTAGGAAGGATAGTAGGGTGTGGAGAGAAGAAGTGGTGGAAAGGGTAGGAGAGTAAAAAAATGAAGCCCTCAGATTCAGTTCCCACAATGGAAGAATGAAGCCCTCGGAATCGGACACAGCCGCCCACAGAAAAGTAGTCTCAGGATAACAGCCCTCGGATGCCCAACAGTATTCAGACGATCAATCGCTTGATTGTAAGAAGTATGTATGAAGCCCTCAGATTCAACCCGTTTAAGCCAACTGGAAAGGTAGATAAGATCCCCCTGAAAGCCAACAGCAAATATGTGAATATGTGATTGAGAGTGTGCGGCAAGACGAGAACCCTTCCAAAAGTGTCTTTGGAAATATGGAGAGAGAGAGAGAGATGCACGGAAGGTGGGCGGGTTAAAAGCAACTCGAATTGGCGAGAGAGGCTGGGATTCGCTGAAGAAAAATTCGAAAGACAGGGATCTTCTGAACAGGGGAAGTCCGTCCACATTAGGCCTATTGTGGTCTGGCGTATGTGCTGAAGGTTACGCGGGCGCGAGTGGATATCCAGGCACTCTACAACCTTCGCAGAGCCGCATCTCCAGCATCAAACATCACCACTGCTATGTCCGCCGCGATGTTATGTACCCGCTGCATTAGCTGCATCACACTCACCGCAACATCCTCTTTGTCAGCAGATCCTACTCTTCTCCAGCCGACTCTGAGGCCTTTGCTTACTCCCCAGTCCTCTCAAGTCCACCAACGAAAGCCGGAGCTTCGTTCCCGCCGGCATAAAGCTCTACGGCATTAACTATTTTAAGAACAAATTGGACCTAATTGCACTAGAAGACCACGAGTACCTTTCATGGCTGTGGCACGTTCTCGACTGCGGCAAAAACGCAATCAGCTATGGTTGGAGATCTATACTGTACTGCTTTGTTTGTTTTAACCATTCTGCATGCACTCTAACTAGAGTATGGCAGTGCCTAATTCCCCTCCCCCTCCGGATGGCCGGTTAGATGGGAGAGCTCCCCTCCTTCTACCCTTTTCCTGTAACAAACGAAAGGCGCAGATAAACGGCGTACTGAGAACAAAATCGGTATACTGTACTGCTTGCCTGCGCCTCCCGCATCGAAGTGACTAACATTTCCTAGCCAAATCCAAGAAGGCGTGATCCCTTGCCAAAAGCAAGCCGCGAAATGCGCTGCCCTAGATGCACTTGATCCTGAGAAAAAGGTTCCCTTCCTTGATCTTTATGTATCCCTACTTCCTCATAGCCTTCTTCACCTCATACCTCGCCATCGCCGCCTCCTCAGCTGTAACCTGCAGCTCTCCCCCACTCCCAATCACCACCGTCGTTAGTCTAACCTTGACCTTCGTGCCGCCGGTAGACTTATAAGTGTTTAAGTTCTTCCCTATGCCTCGAACAGCCGCAACGACTTTTGCGAACGGCGCACGAGTGACAGGGCCGTAATTACTATCAGTGACAGTCGTAAACTTCTCTCGTGCCCAGTGTGGTGTGTGGTGGCGAAATAAATTCCGCTGAGTTTAAAGTCCACGAGTAATTCAGTCTGTATCCGCACGGTTCAAATTCAAAGCCTATCCAGAGGCCATCACCAAAGTTTTACCAGGAATACTGTACTGAGTGATGAACAACGAACATCACCAGTCATCTACTTCTCTTGTACGAATCATAAAAGTACCATTTGAGATTGCTTCGTTGGCCAAGGGTTTGGTCATCTGCCATTAAGCAGTAAAGCAATAAAACAACGTACATTTTCAGGGTTTGATACTGTCTGCCCTCCTGATCCTGTCCCTCTATCTCGTCCTCCTCACTCTCCTTAGCTTCATTATTAGTGACATCTCCACACGAAACTGTACCTAGATATCTAAAGTGTGTTCGCCTAGGCCTGTATTAGTCGAATGATAAATCACGGACCAGTCATAAAATTCTCCAAATATCACTTCATTTGTAGCTTGTGTCATTTTACCTCTGTTCGTTCTCCAACTTCGTCATTTAGCTCCTATTAGCAAATAAAATCAGTCATTCTCAGACCGTTTATTTTTCATCTCAGCACAGTATATCGGAATGAGTAATCACTGCGTCTCACTCGGCGAATTCCCGATTCCATTGGGAGAATCGACCAACTCAAGATCTCCACCACCCGCTGAGGATACTAACTTTATTTCCCCGCTCCAGCTCATCCGACGACAGACGATAACCGCTTGGTGGTACGCAGATCCCAGCGCAACGTAAGTATGCGACCTTGCCTACAAAGAGTTAATTCTAAGGTGGGTTGGCAAATGTGATCCAGCAAAGCAAGCCTTCGACGATGCGGTGTCCTGCTTCAGCACTCAGCTCACTACCGATGAGTGCGCGCAAAGCTGGATAAGTAGCAAAGCTGGATAAGTAGCAAACGCTCTCTCCACGATGTCCAGGTTGCAGTTGATGCAGCTAAGTACTACGAAACTAAGTCAAAGCAGTCGAAGGCACGGGAATGGCTCGGAAAATTTTCGACTCGGATAGGATTTTACAGTTCTGTGCTGGATGTGTTTGTCCAGCATCACCCGGAATGTGTCACTAGTTTGGGGAGCGATGAAGTTCCTGTTTATAGTAAGAGAATCTTGTCGGCTAGATCATGCACTAGAGCAAGTAAGCTGATATTGAGCAGGTAGTTGTTTGTCACGACGAGCTTATCGCAAAGATATCGAAGGCGCTCTCACTCGCTGCCGATGTATTACCCGGGACCGATCTGTCACTCCTCATCTACCCAACCGATCAGATCAAGAAAGCCGTCTCGACATTCTACGCATATATAATTCAGCTCACGCAGCGAGCCGTAGGATGGTATAAACAGGGAAGAGTCAGGCACGCATTATCGGCAGTGGCAAACCCCTTTTCTCTGTCATACCAAGATACTGTAGACAATATCTGTGAGGCCTCAAGGAATGTGGACAACTTAGCAAGCACAGCGGCAAGAGAAGAGCAGCGAGACATGCACATTCAGATCCAGCAACTGATGATCAGTGAGTAAAACAACGATTATGACACTTTAAAAGATGATACTGACCGACGGTGGTTAAAGCTACAAGGGCAATCCAAAACCGAGTATCGCAACAAACGGAAAACTAGGGCGCCCTCCAGCTGTTCCAAATCCGGTGCAAATACAAGCTGGAAGGCCCGCTAATTGCAGAGGGCAGTCTGACACTTTGCCAATCACTCAGAGATTGCCGGCGAAGACGCTCTACGTCCTCGACCCCCCCCTTCCATATATCGCCAGCCGTCCTTCAGACCTTGGCAGTAAAGCGCAGATCTTCGATTCTGGTGACCACAGCGTCTTACCGAACCACTAGCTCCCAAGATTTGCAACGGACATCGTGGAACTGGTCAAGACGACGAAGGTGCCCATTTTATGGGCACTCATAATAGGGGACGAATCAGGTATCCCAATCTTGGTTGATATTGGTAGAAGTCTGGTATTCTAGCTCCTCCAATCCATACCGGAAGCATTTTCTGTCGCCTACCCGCCCCTCACCATAACAAACTTCCGTACTGCAGACTTTAGCTCTAGCAATGACTAGTTTCAGATACTGGCTCAGCTTTGAAGAAGTTTTCTACAAGTATGCATTGTCATAAATGCCGACTTACTGCAAGGGTCGCTGCAGAATGGAGTGACGCCACTGCTTTCCCATTTCTGACAACGTGTACAGAGCTGCGACAAAACTCGGATCAAGATAGTGATTGCAGGTCATCGAGTTGCAGCGAAAGATTCAGATATTCACACTATGACGCTTGATAAAGGAGCACCGCGAGATGGCTCCAGCTTGCGGGTATCCTCTCCTTCTGCTAGTGGGGTTGTGGGAAGGGGGCGCGGAACCGGTAGAACTGGGCATATAGGACGAGGCAGAGGACGAGCGTTGGATTTAAGTACGATACCTAATGTCCAATTTCCGCTTGACTAATCAAGTTTGGGGACAAGTGTTGGAAATGGTAGCGGGCGCTGTGAGAAGGTTCAAGAGCGATATCGTTCTCTCTACTCTAGCGGTCTCTCTATATTCAGAATGACAAGGCCAAATCGGCCGCTCCACCATCGGGCGGACTCGGGCACGGGGTTGAGCGGATTTCCAACAACAAGGAAGAAATGTATTGAGTTTGAGGGTAGTACGTACTTGCTCATAATGGTACTGGGAGCTAGTGAGACGCAGATCTGTAATTTGAGAACATAACCTAAAAATCGGTAGATAGTATGACTTTAATAATAGGATTCGTGATTACGTACATATTGTAAAAAGTATAATCAAAGAAACAGTGGCGTAGTGACAGAAATCTAGTATCCTGCCATCTTCATCACCATCGAGAGTTTGGGAAAATGGTCCATGCCCATTCCAGCTACGCTCCAATCACCCCTGAAACAGCGAAGGGATTCGTAAGCGGTTATGCATAGTACTCTCAAGAGTGCCGAATTCCCTCGTCCTTAGCAAATTGATCATTAGTATAATCGTATGTCAACAAGATATACTGTTCAAACTCATTTGATGTTTGCAGAACCTGCTTAAGGTAGTCGGATTCGAGTCTTTGCTTCGGATATTTTTGCCAACTGCATCGCCATAGTGATGGCATTGCGTATTTGACGGTCATGTCATACATTCATCATGTCAGCTCAGTACAATTTGCTTTGGCACCTGCACTCTTTATTTGTTGGTGAAAGATCATACATGCATCCATATATATCGCAAATTCGTCCAAATATTTTCAATGTCTCCGAAGTTCGCACGGACATCATTTTTCGAGATAGCTTTAAAGAAATCCTATCATAGCTTCTTCCGTACCTCAGACCTAAGAGATGAAGCGCTAATTGCTAATTGAATACGCGACTTGAAGGCTTTTGTTAAAAGCACCTATGCAGTTACTAGTGATGATAAGAATACCTTCGTAGTATTCCAACATTCGCAAGAAGACTAGATCAGAGACTGTCAGTAGTGAGGGTAAAGCTTTTCTCAAGTAGGGATTTCCGACCGGATATACAAAGGTTTCTCCCACACTGAATCAATCCATGTTAGCGAAGGAAGCAGCGGTCTATACCTCGTCCGAACGGAAACTGTACCTCTCTGGTAATTCGTTAGTTGAGAGCAAAAATCTAGATGTGAAATTCCTTGCTTACCTGTGGCCAGAGTTTTCCCGGTGCCGGGTCCGCTAGCTCAAGTATTAACCGTCGCATGGGCGGATTACTGGGGGTGCCAGCTCACCTATGAAGTAGTATTATGAGGTCGTTACCCTTGCCGTTGATTAAATCCGCCGATGCGTTTGGTATCGCTTTTTTGCGTTAGCGTGCACGGTCACGAGAGCCTGTATTAGCTGGTTTGTATGTGACTCGATAACCAAGCTTTCAAACGCTAGTTTGTTCCACTCGACAGTACGTAACTGGTTTACAGCAAGATTCACTATACCTAAAGATTAGAATTGATTTCCCCCTTTGAAAATCATGCAGCCATACCCAGCTTTTCTTGAGCTGATTGAAGTGGCACATAGTGGTTAATGACTGTACTTGAACACCTTGTCAGAAAGTTTATCTTTTTCAACTTCTCCTGTTCTAATCTATCTTCCAGTTTATTGATGAATGACATGTACATTTTGTGATACATACATAGTGAGATCAACTATAGGGTATGTTCCAATCTATAGAAGTAAGTGAGCTGCAGAAAAAGCAAAATTGCCAGTATAAATAAGCATATAATTTCAAAGGTGTTTCATATTCAATCTGGTGTAGGTATCGAAATTTCTGCCTGTACTTGTACAGCATTCCACCTTAATTCTGAAGGGATATAGAATTGTCAGGAATAGTACAATGTATATGGTAAAAATTGAATAGAGTCATAAGGTGTGGGGATTTGATTTCTCACTGCATAGTAAATAAAACACTATGAACAATAACCTAAGCTGACAAAGAGTGCAAAAAGAAGCTTTATTTGGGATGATGATCGATTGTACACTTGATACATAGTACTATGAGATACCATAGACCTGCACATTGACTAGATTACTATTGTACACAGCCAATTATATATACTTGATACTATACATTATGCTGCAGTTAACAAAACAGCCAAATACAATTAATTGTATGCTGTCATGAATACTGTACAGTATACTTCTGTATACATGCAATTGTACCATTTCAGCTTGCTTGACTTTTACTTGTTAGTAAGCATTTAAGATACTTCCATGAATACTGTAAGTACACCTCCTACTACAACTCCTGATATCATCCTCAGTACCCTTATTGAGTTTCTCTTGATGATGCTTTGAATCACACTGGATGATATGCTCCCAGCCTACTTTGTTCTCATGTACACTCTTGTTAGGGCTTCTCCCTTACCAATGTCTATGTAATCTGGGATAACCAATGATGGGTACTTGTCAGTAAGTTTCGGGTTATCTGACATGAATAACGCCTGCCCTAGGCATCCTCAGAACTTTCAGTCAGAAGTACCTTTAGCGAGGCATGTGTGGGACCTGTTTTGATTGGATAAGCCTCGGCTTAGTGGATTCATTGAAGTATACGCTGCGGCAGCTGATTTGATGATGCAATAAGACGGCGTGATAGAAAGGGCTAAAATCCTGCCGAGCGTGTTATTTTCAACCAGATTCATTTACCTGATACAAGTGGGATTATGTCTGGTTCAGGTAGAACGAGAGTTCGCACTGCAGACACGGCAGTCGACAGTTATAAGCTATTAAGTGGGATCTTAAGCCCAATCTCTTATGTGAGGTTGGTTACTGGGCACTCCCCGGCGAAAGGAAATAGTTCCGGCCTGAGCGATGACATGATTGAGAGATTATGACATTGGCTGATGATATGAGGTCTGGAGCATCCCCCCAGATTAGTTTGTGATGGTATGGCAACTGCAAGGGCACCCTTCAATAATACGAGGTGTACGTATCATTTGATCTACGTTGGCACAGTAGTGGTGGGCCACCACCTAAACCTATGATGCAATCATGCGACAGTATGATTAGCTCGAAGACACTACCGCTATGTCGGAAGATGTTCCCAACTACCGAACCGTACAAAAGTGAGATGTACAAGTTGAAGTTATGATCTGATATATGATATCGTGCGGGTGTGGCCTGATTCTTATCAGAAGTGTAACGCTTGAATACCTCACCTGCATGAACACAATAACCAAAGGGATTTGTGGCAACCTCTACCAAGGCGCATTCATTTGGAATGTAAGTTGCAAAGCACATTGTAATTAAAATCATGGAAGGCAAAATAAGGGTGCACATGCGTATACACCCGGGAAGCTTCTATAAAGAGATCACATTGTTGCGGCAATGAGAAGACCAAGCTCGGGCGATGAAACAGTCAGCAATACCTACCCACGGAAGCAAGCCTTTATTGATTATTGAGTTTTCATGATACCTATATCTACCTATTCTTATATATATAATCTATTAGCTTTCTGTAGCGGCAGCCCTGCACCATTTGAGAAAAAGTATTATCCTATGGATGACTATTACCTTTGGAAACGACAACGACGTTATAGTTTACGGTCTCGAAAAGATAATCTCCTACGCCAGAACCAAACAACATATTATCTTGGCACAGTGCGTTGGGTGGACAGCATTGAGTATTGGATTGCAAGAAGGACTGATCCCGCATATTGACAATCTACGAACACACTCAGAAGCCTATCAAGTGCCTAGTAAAGTATATCCCGATAATAATCACCCCGACTGTGTGCGACAAGTCGGGAATGATATATATAATGAAAAGGATCAGGATTATTGCGGGAATCAGGATATGAGCAATTCTGAAGACGAACAGTCTAATACTCCCAAACATAACTTAAACGATCAAGTGTTGAAACATTGTGAGGAGTTTCTTTGTTAATCGCAGTACGATAGGAAGAAGATTGCCAGATGGAATCTACAAGTTAGCAAGGGTCTGCAAAAGAAGAACACCATAAAAATACACGGGACTAAGACTGAAGGAATTGACGGAGTTGAGTTTAAACGAAGAAAGGCAGCCGGAGAGTGTCAACGTTGCGCCTGGCCACTGGATATGAAAGGTGCGTATAAGACGTTGGTTTGCTATAGGTGGGTGCGGAAGGAAAATGGAACGGGACCATTTCCTAAAGTTAAACGACACCAAGCAAATTAGTATTCACTCTTACAATAGGATTTAGGATCTAGAGCCGTTCAAAGTACCTATACTTAGGTCATTGGAACCCCCCTAACATCACTCAACAGATAAGAAAATTGTTGTCTGCCTGACTGGGTATATCTGTTTCAGGGATACTTAATTCTAATTACTTAATACAATATATATCAACTTTATTTACTGCCACCTTTTTAAAACCTGTCATTTCTTATTTCATTGTCTTTTCCAAGTCTCAACTTCTTGTCAATCAAGGGAAGAATTAAGTGAGAATTGTAACTTTAATAAGAACAATTGCCCTCCCCCACAATCTCATTGCATTATACCTACATTAGCAAAATGTAATTCAGTCTGGAAGCCATAACCAAACCTTCCAGGCACTCCGGTAGCCCTCGCCAGTGGTTCTAAGTACTGCCAGATGCTCCCAGCCCCCCCTGGAGCTTTGCAAAGTGCTCTCAGACTCTGCAAGAGCATTCACATGTGCTCCTGAAAGCACCTGCAGTGATGGAGGTGCATTCAGGATGCTACGAGATTTGACTATTAGGATAGTCATATTTTGGAGCTGCTGAGACCTTTGCACAAGTCTGCAGGAGACTTCGAAAGCAGCTGAAACTTCTGCACAAGCTCTGCGGGAGACTTGGTGCTGTATTATCTACGTCTCACTATATATATACATAAGGAGATACAGGGATAACGGAGATGGACTCAGTGACAGGCAGTATATGTTTGGGAGACCCCGGGGTAGATAGACATCATCTCATTATACAAAATACACACCCTATCTTTCCCAGCTCTTGGTCTCATGCACTCTTGCCGAGCTTTGTAGATCCACGCAACTTGTGTGGTTCATCATTGCCGCGTACCCCTTCATATCCTCTCACGCTCTTCCTACGCTCGTCGAGCTAGAACCGCTCTTTCTCATGAATTGCATTTGGATACCATGGGAGGTGCGGCGGAGTGTTGATGATAGGCTGTCTGCCTTCTAGCTCCACCGTGTCACCATACCATGATTGAGTGCACATAGAGATGCAGTCCAAGGGTGTAATCGAGCAAGTTTGGAGAGACACTTGCAGGCCGTGATCGAGCGAGTTTGGAGATGCGCTTGGAGGCCGTGATGGTGCAAACTTCGAGGCCGTGATGGTGCGAGTTGAGAGATATGCTTGGAGGCTGTGATGGGGCGAGTTTGGATATGCACTTGGAGGCCGTGATGGTGCGAACTTGGAGGCCGTAATCGGGGGAGTTTGGAGATGCACTTGGAGGCCATGATTACGTGAGATTGGAGATGAACTTGGAGGCTGTGATGGTGCGAACTTCGAGGCCGTAATCGTGCGAGTTTAGAGATACACTTGGAGGCTGTGATGAAGCGAGTTTGAAGATGCACTTGGAGGCTGTGATCAAGCGAGTTTGGAGATGCACTTGGAGGCTGTGATAGTGCGAATGTACAGAATCGGGTACAACATGGTCTGCCCAGCGATCAGAGACAGGCTGGGAGCGGGAGACAGTCGATCTTGGGATGATGCAGTTATGCGGTGTATGCAGTACTCAGTGTATGCTGTACTCGGTAGTAACTCTTGATCATGGCATGGAGAGATAGAGAGGGATGACTTAACTTCATGTTCTTAGGTGATGGTCGAATTGAGGACAAGAAAGAGAGAGATGAGAGGGTATTGGGGAAATCATCTTGTGAAACGGGGACTTAAGAGAATTTCGTGTGCGAGTCAATTTACCATCCCCGATATGGCAGCTACGAGTCCAGATCCGGCGTGTAATTACACTGATACGAGGTCTTCCCAACTCAATCAGACAAGCCATACCCCTGATTTGGCATATCCGCTCGTAATCCTCCACATTGTTCCCATCTTCATCCCCATCTTTCTCTTTCTCGTCCACAATTCTACTATCATCGCAGAATACAAAGTTAAGTCATTCCTCTCTATCCCTCCATGTCATGATCATGAGTTGACACCGAGTACAGCATACACCGAGTACAGTATCCACCCAAGATTGGTTGTCCTCCCTTCATTCTCATTATTACGAGTTGAACCCTGAATGTAGCTTCAGCTTCCGGTGTGCCTCCCTACATGATCGACCGCCATCAGCCAGCTCGCGACGAGAGATCAATGGTAAAGTCACCTTGCCACATTCCAACGGTTGCGAGTTAACTAACTGATGAATAGAGTCTCAGTACCCGGCACACCGTCCATCGACTGCCTCCCAGTACTCGTCCAAACTCGCTCGATTACGGCCTCCAAACTCACTCAGTCACGGCCTCTAAGTGTATCTCAAAACTCGCTCGATTACAGCCTCGCAGTACATCTCCAAACTCGCTCGACCATGGCCTCCAAGTGTATCTCCAAACTCACTCGATTACAGCCTCCAAGTTCGCACGATCATGGCCTCCAAGGGCATCTACACACTCGCTTGATGACGGCCTCCAAGTGCATCTCCATAGTCACTCAATTATGGCCTCCAAGTGCATCCCCATACTCGCTCGATCACGGCCTCCAAGTGTATCTCCAAACTCGCTTGATTACAGCCTTCAAGTGTATCTCTAAACTCGCACGATGACGGCTTCCAAGTTCGCAACATCACGGCCTCGAAACTCGCTCGATCACGGCCTCCAGGTGTATCTCCAAACTTGCCCGATTATAGCCTCCAAGTTCGCACGATCATGGCCTCCAATTGCATCTACACACTCGCCTGATCTCGGCCTCCAAGTGCATCTCCATACTTGCTCGATCACGGCCTCCATGTGAATCTCCAAACTCGCTCCATCACGGCCTCGGTGTGTATCTCTGAGTTCACTTGATCATCATTTTCAGGCGCACCTCGAATTGCTCTCAAGCACCGCCTGCAGCCAGTCCAGATATATCGTGTGTTGATGGGTAGCTATATAGATACATAGATGAGAATACAAACTGAATACACGAGTTTTAAATATTGTTGAACCATAAGTAGTAGCTATGATTTCCAGGCGCACCAGCAGCGTTCCCAAAGAAGATGTTGTTTTTCCCAGACTGTTCTACTGTAATTCGAGGTGCTCCCAGACTTGCCGCCGGTGCACCCAGATTTGTTGCCAGTGCACCCTGGTTTGTTGCTGGCGCTCCCAGGTTCTCCCAGGCTTGTTGTCGGCACTCCCATGCTTGTCGCCGGCGCTCCAATTTACTCTGAAAGTCGGCAAGAACGCCCTCCTGGGGTCTGATACTCTCCTGAAATTGACGCATCTAAATGTACACTCCACATCCTCTCAGACACTCCTGGAGGCTTCCAGTGACTAAAATACATTTTGCTGATGTAATATATACAAAAAGTATTAAAGTTTTGCATACCATTACAGTCAATACCAACAATTACTGCTATGTGATTGATTGTAGCCTGTTGCGACATGGGGAAAAATGTCCTTACACGATGGGAAACGTCAACAACAACCCTAGTTTCGGGTAGAAACACTCCATCAGCAACAACTCCAGTTTCCGTCCGAAACACCCAGGTGTTCCGGACGGCTCTAACGGCCCTGACGGAACCTCGTACCCTCTGACAGAGAATCAGACGCGACCCGTCGCTCAAGCGACGAGTCGCGTTGCATACCTCCCTTGCGGCGGCTATTAGACCATGCCTCCTATTCTGGTGACGCGTCGCGTTGTATATTACTCTCGCCGCCCCGGTGTCAGGCTTCCTTTACTTTGAGTCCGGAACGTGGTGACGTATACGCACCATCAGAACGACACGTATGTTACACTCTTCGCAGGGGTTGCAGTTATGCAGTAGCCGATTACACAACGCCTGGCGATGTTAATGCCTATCTTCGGCCGATAGCCACATGCCGCACTCTCATTTATGTCTAGCCTTGAGATTTTGTCACTTATTGCAATACAGTTTTCGCTTCGGATACATCCCTTGCCGTTGCATTTGCTTCGCCATTATCGTATTTTATGTCTGAAATATACTGTCCAATCTTCACACTCTCTAGTACTATGCCCTCAGTCCTCCACATTCTGCGTTGATCCATCATCGGCTTGCGAT
>Ga0307514_10000520_pt1 | contig 76042 bp, 77 predicted proteins | sample 16_EM_MG_FD_203088 | JGI IMG/M metagenome (GOLD analysis project Ga0307514, IMG submission 203088) | Populus trichocarpa ectomycorrhiza microbial communities from riparian zone in the Pacific Northwest, United States - 16_EM | ecosystem: Host-associated > Plants > Roots > Unclassified | place...
TACACTATTAGTACCTTATCCTTATTTCCTCTAATAACCGTTTCTCCATGCCTATCAGTTGCGCACCAGTAATCCTCTTTTGGCGTTGGCTTTATGAGGCAGAAATCAAGCCATGCCTTCTTAAACTCTGGCTGCCAGACTCGCTTCAATGATACCACTAGATGCAAACATTCCGCTGCGTAATTTGACGAGCGCGAACCCTATCGTATGTAAGTAAGTTACTCAAGTTCCTGCGCTTCTCTTGAAATACATTCTTACCTGAAACATCAACATCAACGTTTGTATACATTTCTCTACCCTACCGCTGTAGCCTCCTTTGCATGCTTCGCTGAAGTCTCGGTATACAAGACCTGCAACTACAAGTAATGCTGCATTCTGCCATACAACATCCCACATCCCTCCACTCAGTTCTTTCAAGATCCTGCTCTCCTCTTTCTTCCTATCGAATGATGGCAGTGGTTCTGCGTTTCGACCAGTTGACTGTCTCTCTGCCACACGTGCTGCCTTAAGCGCTGCTCGATTGTCTAGTACCTGTTTCATGCTCTCTTCCATTTGAGTTTCCACGGAATCTATCATGGCAGAATACCTTGTTTGTACGATGTCTGGATCACCATATTCCCTTGATATCTTGGCGATAGCATTCGGCCAGTTGTTCTGACGCAGCCACTGATGCAACTCTGTCAGAGTCTTAGCCTTGATCTCCTTCATAAGGCATGCTAGAATATGCGCATCCAGAACATGATTAAAGAACTCGTTGCTTCCATGAAAGTCTTTCACATCTTTTCCTACCGTTTTGCGGCGCAATAGAGCAGCAAATCGCCTCAGGGACCCGGGATCTCCGCCCGCACCATCGAAAGCATGCATAATCATTTTCAGTGCATTCATCTGTAGGTGGAATAGACCGGCGATAGGTTCAATGAAACTGAAGTTAAGAATCCTTTCTCGATGCTCCTGTCGACGGTAGATAGCCCTTGCGATGTTGCGGACCGTGAGATAGTCGCCGCTTATCCATAACACAGAATCCAGTACATCTCTGGAGTTCAATCCCAACATGTCGATAATCTGCTTCAGAATCGCAATTGTACCATTGATTGATGCTTCATTCTCGTCGATAGTGGGAAATGTCATGTAATCGGCACGGTTCTTATTCGCCCTCCTTTGCGCCAGTGGTGATGGAGTGATGTGATATTTGGGTTTTCGACCATCTTGTTGGGAATTCATTGATCTTCGGCAATAGCGCAGCAGAGATTTGCCTATCTCATGCTCCGCCGCGCACTGTATATATAATTGTAATTCATCATCCGGCAATATTTCGTCAACCTTCGTATCGAACACGTGCTGATAGTTTACAGATGTAGATGGCAAGGGAGCACTGATTCCCATGAATAAAATATAACCTGCCGTATAGTTGACCTGATAGCTGCGATTGTGTAAACGTTGCGCTGTTGTATTGTGGTAGAAGTTCATATTATCGTATGAAATCAAGTATCTCTCCGATTGTATTCTCTTCAATAGAGTTTCTTGTGAACGTGCCGCAGTTAACCTTGCACTTTTCAGATGTGCAATTCTCTTGCAAGCCACCAAATCGACCTACCTCATTGCGTTCAGTACTGCATCATAACTCACACGAAGACCACATTGATGCAAGGTTTCTAAAGTGCGCTTCGATGTATTCGTCGCATATAGAAACACACCGAGTACACCTTGCATTACATTACAGCTCTTCTTGCGCGCATATGCTAGCATTTGAATAGATATAATACTAATAAGACATCTATTGCGCAGCGCCTTTAATACCTTCCTTTGTGATATGCCATCCTGGATATCAGGTTGTTCTGTTTCTGTATTTGACGAGTCCTTTCTGCCCTTATCGACGCGCGCTATAGTTTGAATAACTCCTGTCAAGATAGGAGTGTGTTGTTTTTGCTCGCGCTCAATATCATTGAAGATGTCATTGTTCTCAAACAGTTCCGCCCTGAAGTTTACAAGTCCTTGCTGCAGTACCTGCGACTTTGTAACCTTTTCCATTTCCGCATCGCTTATTCTTTTAAACAGTCGACTTACAACTCCAACGAAGTTATCTTGCTGTAGTAAATCATCCAGCGCAAACTGACGATGTTGTACTATTGCTGTCAGTAATTCGACACATTTGCCATTGGTGAAGAATCGAGAAGTGCGTTTCCCAACTCCAACTGATTCACGACCACCAACTTTCAGTTCCAAAAGAAGCGCATCAGCAATCGAATCAAATTGAAAGGCTTCTAGAGTTTGTTGTACCGCCCACAACCGTTCGATGGGTGTGAGCTTGGATATCTCTTGCTGGCGTGGCAGATGACATGGTGACCATGCAATGGGTATATCTAGCTGATGGTGTTTAAATTCTGAGAAAGGCTCTTCATCAAATACCCTGCATTTAGAGGGCCTGTCGGAGAGTTTATCGATAGATCGCATATCGTTGGCAGGTTTATCAATAGAGCGCATATCGTTGGCAGGTTTGTCGATAGAGCGCATATCGTTGATCATGGAATAGCCTTCTAAGTGCGCTACCTTGCGCGTCAAACTTAGACCGTAAATATCTCACTCAATTCTTATTGCGCTGGCACCGGAGTAGGATAGAATGCAGCGCGGAGTTAAGTAGATGAAGTTTATATGCGGTAGGTTGCAGTAAGTGCGGTAGTTGAAAACTCCAAATCTACTTCATATGCGCTCGACTTGTTTTCCAGGCTCTTTCTTAAATTTCAAATTTTCACACGTGTATCACATGATATGCTTAATAATAGTTCACAGCCAATCACACCCCTGCCACTCCAAGAGCCTGGGCCGAGGCCAGCCTAGATCTGTGTACCACTTTATGCTTTTGTCTCTGTATCACACGTGTCTCACACCCCAGCTACTCCGCTACCAGATGCGTTCATCTACTCGTCTTATCAATCCAACATATCGATCTTATCTAATCTACTCCTTCAGACCTCGCCTCCCACACTCTTCCCCCCCTGTTCTCCTTAAGGACCAAACCATCATCGCCAATTGTCACTACCGGCCAACAGCGCTCTCACAACTCGTGATACTCTTATAGAAATGTAGATTTTGAACCCAGCCGTCGGGGGATTCAACTCTGTTCCCGATTTTAGTACAATTGGCGCATTCTTTTTATGATGGTGGGGATTTTGCAGAATAGCGATTTCTGAGTCTCGTAAATGACTTCTGCTGCATCGGTAATCTCGTTCTTAGACGCCTCCTTTGTCGGCGCCTAACGTAGGGTAGATCTACCACAGTTAGCTAGAAATGGATGATTGGGAACGGACGGATGACGTGGTTTTCAGGCATCTGGTGGTAAGTTGATAGGGGCGGGGTAATGTTGATCCGGGTTTGGCACGTGAATATGAAGTGTACGGCGGAATAACGTTCGATCTAACATCCCGGTATATAACGCTAACTCCGACATGTAAGTAAAGTTCTCTAATTGCCTTTCTCAAGTTACTTAAGGATGAGGCACAAAATATATACGCCCCCACACGCAATAACTACTACTGTACCAAGTTACACTCGCTTACAGTCTTTTTCTCTCCGCTTCGTACGACCATCAAGCGTCATAATTCTTAATCTTGCTCAGTCACTCCCATTTCAGATAATTTCTTCGTCGCCATTAGCTGCTGCAAGCGCATCATCTGTTCCTCATCCAACTCTTTCACCATGCTTTTGGAGCTGACCATTGGGCCTCTTCCATATACCGTAAAACCTCCGGACTCCGTTATTCTAGCGGTATTGGCGGCTCCGGGTTAAAGTCAAGTTGCACCCCATCCCCTGCTCTTTTTTTGTTCATCTATAACGTTTCTTCGCCGCCATCGCCTCCTGCAAGATCGCCCTCAGTTCATCACTCAATACTTTTTACCTGCGCTCGACTCCGACCTTATACCACAAAAATTCATGACGCCGTTGTTCTGGTTGCACACAGGTCACTATCTCGTATGCAAACGTCGATGCTCTCATGGCTCTTAATGACACTGACAACATCACCTGAAAGTTCTGTATTATTTTCCCCCTTGTTAGCTGCGTAGCAAAGGGTGTAGAGGGGCGGGAATTCCAAAAAGCTGTATCTAATCAGCCAAGCAAATAAGGATTCTTTTCGCCGGCTTCGGTATGTAGCTTCATTACCGCCTGTGTGTCGGCGCCACGCTTGGGATGGACGATGTAGTTTCTGGCGGGGGTCTGGCGCTGTTAGCTGGGATGGAGAGACGAAGGAGGGGGAATAGTTATATGGTGGTTGAAGTCAGGTGACTCACGCGAATAACACGGCAGCTTGACTTTCGCGTGTAGACCCCAGCGGTCTCGGTTGCTAACGCTGAACTTGTATACATTTTGGATGAATGATATAATCCTAAACCCGTCCGGGCCTATCTTTCCCCTGACGCAACCCAGCTACCGTGTAATAGCTTCCAGCAATATCTAACACCTACGCTCGCTTATTTCTAATACCTCTTGAAACATATGTCCATCCGACAAAAAGACGACTCCGCCTCATCTCTACCAGAACGCATAAAACCGCTATTCCTGTTGCGTTATGCGCCACACCCCCCTTTTCCCCAAATCCGTCTCTACCCTGCATATCATCAAATATCACCTTAATACACTTGATTCCGTTGTGGTTCTTTACGGCTTCGAAACAGTAATCGGGAGTTTCGACACTAGCTCCGAGCTTTCACTCAGTAAGTTTGTCAACCTCCGTCGGAATCTGCCAAGGGAGATGAGTAGTACTTGAAAGCCGAAAAAATGACGCATGTATTCCTGTGTAATCGTGATGCCGGCGTTAGTAAGGTCTTTCGTGACTGCGGCTTTGTTGGTGTTGGGTTTGAGGGTGTTCTAGCACTGTTAGTGGAGAAGGGGAGGGGGGGGCAGCCGGAAGAGAGACAATGTAGGCGTTGGACATTGTTGATTGCGGTGTATAGGGAAAGGTGGTTGTGAGAGCGGCACGCAATTATGTGGGGTAAGCGGGTTAGCCTTCCTTGTGTCCAATGATAAATGGCTTTCTCCACTGCAAATCATCTTGTTCTGGTCATTCCCTCTAATCTAAATGGTTTAATCAATCAATCAGCCAATCAGTCAATCAACCAGTCAATCTCATATCCCCATTATGCACTGTTGAGCTTCGTTTCGTCTTGATGTCAACAGGTGTATAATGACATCAATGACTGAGTTATTGCAAGCATTATAGAAAAGGCAGTTATTTAATTAGCCCCTCGGAATCCACGTAGTGATGCTCGATTTCCGCCGTCGGGGTGAAGAAATAAGTCGGCTTTCTTTTATCACGGAAACGTGCATAGCCCGAATAAATTGAAGTCGAGTACATCGGCCGGAGTATATCGACCCCAGAAATTGTGTGGGGGTGGCGGCAGTCGGGCTTTGGGTTTAGGACACGCAATTTTGCAGCAGAATGGTGTGGAGACAAACAACCAGAGTTTCGCCCCATGAGTTGGTGGTGCGGCTTCCGAGAACTTAGAATAAGGTTATCTATTTTTGGGATCTGCGTTCGGGAATATCCGCAACCCCCACGCCCGTTACCCCGCCACGCCCGTAACCCAACGCTCAGACTTCCTCTTCAACTATTTCTATGCTAAAATCTGTCTGTTGACATGCTTGACACAATCGATATCTGCGTGAGCCAAAAATTATCGTACATTTTTTCTCCCACATATCTCCCTTCCCTTCCGCTTTTGGCTGTTGATTGCTCACATCACATACTTCAGACGGATCATAACCGGATGCTCGAAGAACATCCTCCCACTCTGCACCTCGATCCCACATATAAGCATAATCGGAGACCGTATATCCGACCAGATTGCGAGCAGTTACGTCTGCGCCCGCCCCAATAACTGCCATGAGAACATTGTGATATTCTCTGCTGTAGGGTGTGTCTGTAAGAACTCGAGCACTTCTCTCGAGAACGATATGAAGGACCGTATTCCCGTGGTGATTACTGACCCGCGGACTAGCGCCGCGTTTGAGAAGTAATGCAACCTTACTTGCAATTATAGGTGACCATTCACCATGGTAAATGCTCCAGACCGATAGCATCAGTGGGGTGTTGCCACATTCATCAATGGAGTTGTTCAGTTGAACGAAATGGCCGCCGCGATCAACAAGCAATTCCAAAAGCCCCTCATGCAACGTCAGAAAGCGGATGATAAATAGAGAGAACAGCCTTACCATACTTAATTTATCAGTCGCAAATAGTTCTGCAGCCAAAGGTGAGTAAGCGTCTCTAACGCTGAGCGTTGGATCAGCACCGGCATCAATAAGTAATCGCTGGAACTCCAACCCCCGGTTGTGATTAGATTCGATATCGAATGCGTCATATCCATGACAAATCGGTGGTCTGGTGCACTATCAATCAAGTGCTTGAAACCTCGAGGTCTTTCAGAGTTCAACGTACGTATAATTTCCATCGGAGTTTATGGCCAAGCAATCCGGATTGGCACCATTCTGCAAGAGAAACTTGCACATCGCTAGCTGCAAGTCCTGACAGGCATACTGATATACGTCAAAAAATATAATCTAGGCGGTTACTCAGAACGATCGCTTACGTACGTGTAGTAATTGCCGACCTCCAGTATCACAATCCCACAGAGAAGCTTTGCCTTCATTGAGTAAGCGCAACAGGCCTTGGAGATCGCCGCGCTTAGCGCATACGAAGGCATCCGAATCAACCGGCAGGACAGCTGAAAATGCCAATGTTGGTAAGAGAGAGAAGGAGCCGTCGTTCTTAATTTTCTGCAGGAAGGTCGCCCTTATCTGCAAGCGATGCATGGGACCGGTATTTCCACGGGACTCAGAGCTGATGGGCATGCACGTCACAGACCCCGTAATCAGCTCTTCTAAACCCTCTCCACCGTCGTCGTTATCGGTACCTAACTTCCCGCAATATCTATGTCGAACCAACACTGATAGATTGCAGCCATCGTTCTCTAACGTGGTATATCGGGTTTGGTCGCGGTATCTGGCGCCAGGGGTCAGGGACAATCTTGGATAGGCTGGAGTTTATTAGAAACGTCGTTGGTAGACGGAAAATGTTATATGCAAACCTTTCGGATTCAATGCAACCGCTGAGGCGGATGTAAGCAACCCTCGCATTCTCTTGACGTCGGGCAACGTAATCTCGTTTCCATCGTTATCCGAGCGTTTGCGTTTTCTTTGATCTTCCTTCGATGAACTGGTAAAGTCGGATAAAACATCCAGTACATGTTCTAGGTCTTCGATGATTGACTGTGCATCGCTAGAATGAACTGTTCCGTCTTCCTTAGCCAACAGGCAAAGTCTGTCAATCGTTTCTGAAAGTTCCTTCTTTCCATCTCCATTGTCGTTGTTACCTGTCGCCTCAGTTGTCGCTTTCTCGCCGGTAGTGGTCCGGGCCGATTCGATCTGTTGCAACATCCGAATGATTACGCTGAATTGTTCTAACGATAGATTGCTCAAATTTGCCAGTTTATCGTTGACACTCGCTACGCCCTGTATTGTCGCCTGATGGTGCGCATCACTCCGGTTAGACTGAGTCTTAGAAGATGTCTTCATAGCATCCAGTTTGCCAGCTTGGCGTTCGAGCGCCGTTTTCGTCACTTGTTGGAAAGAGTGGGACTCTTCCCAGCGGGACGAAGCGTCGTTACTGATATCCTTGATCCGCTGGTCCGTAGACTGCATATAGTCCGACTGCCGATGTAGCGCCGAGATAGTTTGCCGATGGTCTAGGTGGCTTTGGTTCCAGTTCGTCTCCGACTTTTTCATGGAGTCCTGCAAATCATCGCGGATTGTATGTAGTGTATCAGTCTGCACCGATATTGCGCTGTTTGTACGTCGGGAGTGGTCTAGCAGCTGATTGTTGACCTTGGCCACCTCTCCTCCAACAACACTAATCGCGTTTCCGTGGTCGAGTCGCATTCCCCTATTTACCTACAATCAGTTCTCGACATTCCGCAGTAACTCGCGTCTCAACTTACGTCCCAACAATCTCCAACTGCACCCCAATCGTCTCAATATACTGCGCCACTTTCCGCCCCATACTCAAAAAGTCGTCCTCCTTCAGCGTCGCCTTAATCCTCTTCTTCACTTTTGCCCACTTCTTTTCTCCAGGTACCTCACGGACTTTCAGAATCTTTCCTTCAAACGTCGCCAGATCGCTGGCGCACCGTTGCATGGTCGCTTTTAGATCGTCAAACTCATTCCCGGTAATGCGCTGCCCAACGGCTTTCAGCTGCTTCAGCAAGTCGCGGATGTCGCTCATCTTCGTACCCAGCTCTGCTATGTGGGCCGGTCCATCTCGGATCCCGCAGACGATCTCGCGGATGGTCTTCGCACATTGTAAGGCTGCGGTGACGACTGCGATCACGCTCGCGGTAGTGCTCAGGGGGTCCATTCGGCAGAGCCTGGTCGGGGATGACGTAGAGTGTAATATCGGGGAAGAGTGTTCGTGTGATCCGGCGAAATGGGCGTGTCTTTGTATTCCAGGGGAGGGTATTGCGTTGCGTTGATCAGAGAAGAGGGAGATCAAAGGGAGAAGAAGGTTGCAACCGCTGCCAGTATGAACTTTGCGGGGCTGAGTACATGAAGATGCGGTGTAACCTAATTGGTGGGGCTGTATCTGAGCTTTTGCTGTCAAACACAGCCCCAACACGTCTAGCCACAATTTTCAGCCTAACAATCCTGAGCGAATTCATTGTTTTTCTCATCGGACTACCTAATCGCGTATGGGCAATCTCGACGGTTCTTGATAGAACGTAGCAACCCACCAATTATGAAGAAGAACCGCCGTTTATCCATTCACACGTTTGGATTACAAGGCTGTATGTCTGCTTTACTTCAACAGGTGCCATTACGATTCATAGGGTTACTCTCAAAAGCGGTGATGACGACACGCTTGATTTTCGCGAACAGGAAAAGGGTCAACAGCGGTTAATGAATACCGCCATCACGATCCAACCATCTCCTGACGAGCGCACGAGCTTGATTATTAAGGGACCTTCGAATATGCTGCATACACATAGAAAATGTACTACCCTGGTTGGATTAGCACTTTTATTCCTGATACGGGTGGTAACTTTGCCCGTCCAATCGGTCTTCTATCCCACCGTGCAGTTATGGCGACAAAACAACCATAACACCGACCAAAAATATATATCGTGAATATCACTACAGCCACTTGCTCTAACACCCCACCATATTGACAAAGTTATTAGACTCAGGAGGTTCTATATACTGAAGCATAATGGTATCTAAGTAATATTGCTCGTTACATTCAGGATCCAGGACAATACCCATCGCAACGGCCACCACATGAAAAAATACAATTGACAATCAACAACACCGCTTGATCACTAACCATAATATTTACTTGAGTCTTAGTAGAAACAAAGTCTATATGGTGCTCATTATTGACAAAAATTCTGGTCTTTTTGGCTACAAAATGTAGAGTAACAGGTGATTTGGTAGATGTATTTTGTGGTTGTTTTATCAACCATAACTCGTTACGCACCAGGGAATAGATGGATGAATCGAGAGCCTGGAGCAGATTTTCAACGTCCAGCTAAACTTCTGGAGGCGAAAACTATACAGAATAATTGAGATTGAGTATGCTCCGATGCTAGCGCTAAAGGACCTGCTTTGGTAGCGCAATTGAGATTATTTCATCCAATAAGTAGTATTTACACCATGCGAAGCATTTCTCGATTCCAGGAGCTGTACTAGTACACCTGAGTACCCAAACGCTAATTTTTTTGAAAATCTTTACACTTGCATGACGCCTCAAGAAAACTACGCTTTGGGTAAAACTGGCTTAGCATTTATCACTCGGTCGCGGATCCTCCTAGTTCTACGCCTTGTTCTATGACGTAGGCAATTTACCAGTCTATATCCTCCTTAGCTAGCCTTAGAATTAAGGTTGTGGTAGGTGGTGAGAAAAATGGTTGAAGTTTCAATTAAGTTCGGCTATCAGTCAACCTGAACCTGACGTATATCCGATGCTGATGATCCACCATCTAATTTATCTGATCTAATCGCAACCATCTTCATAATCACTCGCCTTCTCTCACTAATATTCCAGTCATATGCAGCGTCCTATGATCTTAAGGAAACTTGCCCGACGAATAACAAACAAAAGGCGCGTTCGATTGTCAAAGTGTAAGTCAGACCTACCATACAAAAATCGAGTTCAAGGGTAGATTTCGCATTCCTGAGTTATATAGCGTGTTCAGCAATCTCGAAAATAGTGACTTCAAGTTATCGTAAAATCATAGAGTTAGACTTTTATCTACAGAGGTAAAGTTCAAAACTCCACTACAACTGCTCCAACACCAGTTTGATAGTAACTTTTGTGACAACCAAACAGCTTTTTGATAAAGTAGCTTCTACAATTCAATTTACACTTCGCAAAAGCTCCCGCTGGAGTAACTTTATTTCGTGGCTTCACAATTGGGCTGCGGAACAGGCTCTAAAGTTGTGGTAGTTGATTATTCTCCAGCAGTCATAGCCATCAGCCCTATATACGCGCCGGATCTTTAAGTTATGACATTTAAGCGCCGCGACTATCCAATTTAATCTCATGACTTGAAAATCCGGTGCCTTTTTGGAAGGTGCTTCTAGTTGCTGTATCCAGTAGTGTCCTTCCATTTCGGTTCTCTTGCATTCAGCCGCATCATCGTTAATATATTTAGTCGGTGGGGTAGCCAAGTCTGATCCCTCTGACTTACGACGGATTTACCTCCCTAACTTCCTACAGTAATGACTGCCCGCGGCAAAAATACAATTTTCCGAGTTACGGGCATCCCCGTTGGCGCAAGAGCGGAGGGTGCGTTGAAATCGGCTCTCGACGACCTGTCTTTGGATGATGACGACGCAGACTCCATTTCCATTCTTAGAAGTGCCCTCTCACATGGCGACGACACTTTGGCTTTCGATGAACAGGAGGAGGATCAACAGGCTGAAGGCTTTTTGAAAGCCGCCATTCTTATCGAACTATCTAGCGACGAGCGCAGCAGTTTGAAGACTCGCATCGAAATTCTCCCGTCTTGCTACCATGACGATACACGTTCGGCTCTTCTGCACTTCGATGGTGGTGTACCCAAGTTCCTTCAGAGTTGCGCCAAACAGTTGGTCGAGGAACGCCAAATCGACGTTTATGATATCGACCTCAATATCGACCGAAATTTTTACGGGTTTACTCAGATGTATGCAACAGCGGAAAATATCACAGCGGAGTAAGTGTCTTGAACACTCGGTCATTTCAAACAACTGTTAACTGGGGATAGTGTTGTCGCCATGGCCGGACTTGACGGACATGCTTGGGAAAGTTGGACAGGGCGGGGCAAAGCTGGTCGAATGTGGCTCCGTGACTACTTCCGCCAAGACTTTCAGAACTTCAGGACCATGACTTACGGCTATAACTCGAAACTCCAAGCTCACAATATTGACATAATAATAGATTACTGTCGTGGCTTTCTCGAAGAGATTAGGAAAGTTCGAAGAACCAAAGAGGTACGAATTCGTCTTGCTGGGCTATTTTCTGCAAGATTTGATCTAATTGAAGGCTCTCTGGGTGCAGGAGAAAGAGCGACCGTTGATCTTTATTGGACACGGTCTCGGCGGAATTATCATAGCACAGGTAAGTTAGTGATCATTTCATCGATAGTTTGTTAGTATTAAAGGCTAGAATTTCGTATCCATCAGAGCCTTGTGAAAGCTGCACTCCAGAAGGCCGAAGATCCTATATGGCGGGCCACAATAGGGCTTGTATTTTTCGGCGTACCTCACAAAGGGCTTGTGGTTTCGGATATGCAGCAGATGATTGGGAAAGACCACCCACGGCAGGAGTTGTTAGGTCAAATTTCCATCAAGTCCCACTTATTGGCGGATCAGCTGGCAAACTTCAAAAATATAATTGAAGATCGGAAGATAATAAGTTTCTATGAACGACAACAAACTGGTCAGCTGAAAATGGTGAGTGCCCATCTAGCTGTACATGCTCTCCAGAGAGCTCCGCTCACAATAACAAAGGATTCTGCAACACAGATGTGGCGTCGCGGGAACGACGAATTCGCCACCTCAGTTGACGAAGAGTCTGCGCTGCTGCAGTTTCCGGACAACATGGAAGTGAAGATTCCTGTCAATGCTAATCAAGTAACGATGGTGAAGTTCGATTCCACCGGAGACCATATCTATAGCAGTGTAGTGGAACATTTGAAGGCACTTGAGACAAAAGGATTGGACATAGTACACTCAAGGTTCTGTATGTAATCTAAACCATTTGAATTGAGCTGCCACCAATATAGTGATTATTCTGTTTGTCAGATGTCAGCCAAGCGCTCCTGGTTTCATATTCGGTTCCCATGGAGTTACCTTTTCCCCCCAACCACAACTTCACTGGGCGCGAAAAAGAACTTAGTGCAATTTACGAAGCTTTCGAAAGTCGAAGTTATGATTTCCGGAAGGTGGTGGTGCTGCATGGCCTCGGCGGAATCGGAAAGACGCAGCTTGCAGCCCAATATGCGTATTCCAATCATCAGCACTACACATTCGTCAGTTGGATTAATGCTTCAAATCCTGAGACCATATCCGGGAGTTTCCTTCAAATTGCCCGGCAGCTGTTTACGCAGCACGGCCCCAATGGGTCCCCTTTTGACGAATGTCCGGACTACGCTACGATTGCAACAGAGCCAAGGATAACTCCACATGTGGTCCTCCAGTCGGGGCAGATTACAGCTTCTGAGACACCCACTTGTGTCGATGCAGTCAAACACTGGTTTTGTATTAAGGATAATCAGAGGTGGCTGCTAATAGTTGACAACTACGACGATATAAAGAATATCGACATCAGCGACTACCTACCCAACTGCTTTCATGGCCATATTCTCATCACAAGTAGAGCACGTGATTCGTCGCGTTTTGGCAAAGGTCTTGAAGTTGTAGAGGTAGAACTAGGTGATGGTATGGAGATACTCCGGAAAAGTGCTCAGTACGAGCCAATTATTTTCAAACTAGGTGAGTACAGTGTTCTACGCGGCGCAATGTTTGATTTTAATTCGCTTGAATAATTGTAGAGCAAGACGACGCTGCTGCTCTTGTTGCAAAGCTTGGCGCTCTTCCACTTGCACTTGATCAAGCCGGTGCATACATATTCAGTCGACAAATTACATTCCGCGAATATATACAGCGATTCGAGCAAGAGTTTACAGAACTAGCATGTAGGAAACCACCAAACTCTGTGGGGAATTTCCTAGAGGATGCCGTATTTACAACATGGGAGATCTCCTTCAGCTCGCTCGGACCGGCTGGAAAGGAACTACTGAATTTGTGCGCACTTTTGGACAACGAAGACATTCCGGAGGAACTTCTGCCGTTAGAGAAACTAGAAGAGGAGTTTGGGATTGGTATAATTTGAAGATTCCCCACAGTACCTAGGATCCATTCTGACAGCTTTACACGCTAGACTCGGTAGAGGACTGCATCCTGGATGCGCTTTCGCTGTCGCTAGCAAAGCGTAAGAGCCACACTAATGGCTTTTGGATTCACCCCTTAGTTCACTATTGGTCACGCGAAAGACTCTTCTGGTGTGTCAAGGCGACTATTGCACCAACAGCACTATCTCTGGTTGCTGCCGCCGAGCTGGAAAGGGAACCTAATAATTGCACACTAGAGAGAAGGCTTGTGCCTCACGTGCTTCTTGCGGTGAATTATGTCAGCTACTTAGGTGAAAATGTAACGGAGCTTCGTACTATCGAAAATCTGGTGGGTATTCTTTACAGGCACGGATATTTCACTCAGGCAGAATGTCTTTTACAATGGGTAATTTTCCAACAAGAAATGAACCTAGCAAAGGATGACCTTTCTACGCTGGGGACCCTCCACTGGATGGCGTTAGTGTTCTTCATACAAGGTAAATACGACGACGCACTGGAGTGGTATCAGCGGGCACTTGCTAGGTATGAGCGGGACGTGGGCAGCGGCGACTTTTACGCTCTGGAAGTCGTCAACAATATCGCGCTCGTGTTCTCCATCCAAGGGAAATACCACGACGCACTGGAGTGGTATCGACGCGCACTTGCTGGGTACGAGCGCAACTTGGGCAAGGAGTTCCCTTCAACACTTACCGTAGTTCACAATATGGCGCTGGTGTTCTCCGAGCAAGGAAGGTACGACGACGCACTGGAGTGGTATATACGGGCACTTATCGGCAGGAAGCGGACCCTTGGTTTGGACGATCCAGACACCCAAAGCACTAGGAGGTGCCTTGAGAAGGTAGGTTGATAGCGTAATGAGATAAGATTCTCCCATATGTGTTCCAAACCTGCTGACCATAAGTTTTCGTTTTAGATTACTGCAGAACGATTACTTTGAGCTACGGATTTGGCAGTTGTGCGTGAGGGTGTGAGGGTTTTATCAATTTTGTGCCATTTCTCTTAGTTGTGAATTATCTGATGCAAATATTCCCTAATAGTGATTCTAATATCCTTTGCTGCTATGTGTGCGTACAGTAAGCCATAAGGGTTGTTGAAAGACAGGACGGATATAAAATCGTTAGGGATCCCAACCCACAGAGATCACCACCGGGCGCCGCAGTACCTAACATTTCCCTGATGTATCGTGGCCCAATAACATAGGGTGTACCACAGTAGGCAAATATGGTCCGGCGTAGTCAACACCTCTGGGTGGCTATCTGTGGGGATGTGTGGGTGCACATCTTGGGAGCGCCAAATTTTATAACGAAAGCTAACGTTTTATGTGTGTATCATATTGTAAATTTCAGTAGTAGTACCTCGCTAGAAGTAGGAGAAGTAGCTGCTTGCAACTTTGGGTGACATACAACGGCATTGCGTCCTACTGAGATTGTAGTATTGTAGTGAGGATGATGATTTTACAGAGGTAAGGCAGCATACTCCAGAGAGAATACAATGTAGCACAGAGCAGTAAAACAGTATATCTAACAAAGAAGGTCTATCTATAGTAGGGAATTAACAGCAGAGTATTCATGGTGAGTGTGAGCGTAGCTGTATAGCGGCAGTGGCTAACCATAGACGGAATGTCTCCGCACTTATACAACGGCTACTATAACTATGGGTAATATTGTAATGCTTGCCGTTAGGGAGGGGAGTAGCCGCCTAATAATCCAACATTACTATTGACAGCAATTAATGTTCTCAAAGCCGAATGCGGACGAGGTGGTACCCTTTACTATTTGGTGATAGGTCAGACTTAAAATATTAACAATCATAGTGTCACTTACTGTGGTTCCGAGCCTTCCGTTTCAATATAACGGGAGAACCGTGTGTATATAAATAGTCTGTGATACAGAGTGTAGAGATAAGAGAGAAAGAGAAAGACTCAGGACCAACACACAAAAAGATCCTATGTCTTGAACGCAACGCTAGTGGCCGTCAGATTCACCGCTCCTGTCCGCCCCAGGCTGGCTAGCCCTATACAGGATTCAACGCACCAGGCCCAGGCAGCAGCCAGTAGATTATCAACTAGTTACCGTTAACTTATATGGTATCACTGCATCGTGACTGTTGCAAAATGAACTGAATATATCTGGATTTCATGCTCAGAGCTTTCATTTTATTTACAGATTAGAAGGCGCATAGCCACCAGCCTAGCGGGAGACATTAAATCTTGCGCAGCTATAATAGCCGTTGCACAGGGCACACGCACACTGTGTGGAAATTTTTTTGAATGTTTTGGTAGTCGGTGACCGATGAAGATAATGTCCATGTATGAACATACCAGTCTGCCTGCCTCAATACAGGAAATTGCTACTTAGAACAGCAGTCACTAGAAATAACTTTCTGAATGAGTACATGCGTTGACAGTTATTTTCTTTCTTTAAAAGCACATTAACTAAATGTAGCAATTTTGTGTAAAGTGCATTTCCTTTTCAGGTAATTATCAAAAAGCAATTTGCACGGTTCTGTAATTGTATATTTATGCATTCGTGTACGTAGGGGAAGATCTTCATGGACTTCAGCCGCTCAGCGCCCTGGTGAGCCACGTCTTTGTATTTCATTTCTTTAGGGTATATCTCCTGGTCTGCTCTTCAACTTCTTTTGGATTCCTGGATGTCAGTATGTCAATATGCGTCTCCTTAAAGTATCTGGTTTTCGGTCTGAAGATGCTATAGTATTAAATCCGAAGTTTTCGTCTTTATGCTCGTTGTCATTGAAGCCTGGTTGCGACATTTCCTAGTGCAGCAGACCTTGCGTGTAGGAAAAGTACTTCCCTGTCAAGAAGGAGTGGTAAGTGCGGGGCAGTTGGAAGCTCTTATTATGAAAATTTTATCTTCCCGAACCCCCACATCCCGCATCGGTTATAATTGGTAGGTTCGATTCAAAGCCCTACGATTAAGTCGCATCGAAAATACTTTGTTTCTTTCGAACCGCGGTTTGGAAGATTTCCTTTTGCCGTACTCCACCATTCCTCCTTGAATTCAATCGTCGACACATCATCGAAAAGGAATCTGTTCGACAGTTCCCTGCATACATACCCGGCTATCCGACGATGCCATTTTCTTCCGACTGATTGCAACCCCGCATTGTTTTGTATTCGGAGCACGGCGGTTGCAATAAGCGAAGTTCCCAACTCAAACCAATATGATACCAAAATTAAGAGACGATTTGGCATGCGACATTCAGCCTTCTTCTCAGCATTCTGATTCCATCTTGCGTCGACTAAATACAGAACCCAGCTGCTTCTCGTTGTACAGTCGGTGAGAACCCGCCGATTCTCCTGAACCCTGTAGTTTGTAAAATCAGGGCACACCGTCATCATAGGGTTGACTGGGCAAATGAATTTGACTGTCACGAACTAGAAAGTTGGATTTGAATATGGGGGGGGGAGAGGGGAGGGAACCGTTATGCGCAGAAGAAGATACTCACATATGACCATTTCATTTTTTATAATGCGCTCAGCAGGTCACATTCCCTCTAGTATACATGTTGTTGAAGTTCATGGTCTGCAGTTAGGAGGTTGCGAACGGTATTAGGGTTTTGGGCTTGTGGCTAGCGTGACTAGATACGGTCTATGGTGGGTCTCTTGTTTCGCACTCTTCGCCGGATTAGGCGAATATACCTACCACGCTCAGTTAGGTATTCTAACCGAGCGTGTCATCCGATGTACCACACCCCGAGGCTAGCGGGGCCGTATCAAAGTAACAGATGTAGAGTAAATGTATCCCGTTATATACTTTGCAGGCAGGAATGGACGGAATTAAGTAAACCGGGATTCCCAATGACCCGATAGTGTGGGGTAAGATGTGGTAATATAGGGACGACTCGGCCAACCGGGAGTAACTGTACGGGTTATGAGCTGTGCTTTGGAACTCCTTGCAGTGACATTAGTTTGCTGTGTGGGCAGGATATGGCTCATACATGATTAGTATGTCGTTACAAATCCTATCACTCGGTCATAGTTGTATCACTCGCTTCTATTCTCTTGCACTCTCTGCTTTCCTGTAGTCTTGAAATCTTATGACTACGGACTATGACTTTTCGTAGTTCAGCGTACTTTGAGGCTCTGACAAACTTTCAGGATGCCCGCAATAACCAGATGCTGTTCCGGCGCGGAAGGGGAGTGTAACTAAAATCAAAATAACCTCTACTCTTAACGAAATCTCCGCAAAAACACAACAGCTACCACTATACCCCACACCTTAAATTCCCATTCAACTTTTCAACACGCTCAGAATCTTATACCGCGCGCTTTGCCTCCCCTTCAAAATATGCTGCCACCTTTCCCGCTACTTGCTGTTCATTCCCGCCCACAAAATCTTCGTTCACTCTCCTGACCTCTTTCATCACGTCTGGCCACTCTTGCTCCTTATCAAGGAGATCCAAAAAGAAAGCCACAGAAACAATTACCATCGCCCACTGCATATTATTTTGTAGCCCTTGCAGATCATTGGTACCTTCTGAAATCGTCCACCAAGTCTTCACTGGGTCCATTGCGGGTATATGCACACCCCCTAGTGGTACCATCAGATCTGTAAGTTTGGTGACTACCACCCACCTCGGCTGACGCATAATACCACGCACAAGTAGTCCTGCTGGCGCAGCCAACCCCTCGGCCGCTATGGTCGGGATGCCCAGGAGGATGCAAGTCTTCGGGAACGCAAGACCCTCTTTAACGGATATACAGCCATTATAGGAAACGACAAGATTTAGCTTGTCTTTGTCCCCTGTGTGGTCAATAAGGAGTCGAAGCTTAGTATATTCCCTTAGCATGGACTTGACTTCGGGCATCTCTTTGCAGAAGTCGGCAACGAACCAAGCAATTCGTTCCGCTGGAGTTGGTACTGGTATCCGGTGGTCGGCGTTGTAGGCGCGGGCATCTAGCCTGGGTATTTCATTAGGGGGTGACGGTAGGGTTCCCTGTAGTTCGGGTGCCTGAACGGTGATGACCCCAGTCGAGGAGCACCGCCAATCGATGCGCTGTTCGACCGGAGAAAAAAACGCCGGTTCTCTCCAAGTAGCGCTCCTAACGATCGCGGCAATAATGCACACGATGAGCTCCCCAACACACACCCACCATTCGAGCGCACGGAGACCGAGGTAGTGGCACAGGAAGGCGCAGGTCAGTAGGGCAGAGGTTGCAGATGCGGCAAAGCGGACGGTTCGGGTGGGTTCTTTGAAGTAGACGGCCTCCAAACCTGACAGGTTTGAGCCGACCTTTGCCTGGAGCGCCGCACTTTCGTTGACGGCGTCGAGCTCCACTACTCCAGTCAACCATTGCTGCTGCGGGATTGTTCGAAGCGGAATGGTAATACAGGATGACCTGAAGATTCCGCCCGCAAGAATTGTCGTGATGATGATACATCCATAGCCAATAACCGTGAGCATCCAGCCCAGACGTATATGCCAGCCGAGTCTGCACAACTCTATAATGAAGATGCCAATGATGCAAACCATTGCACAGAGCCCGATAATAAGCGGCTTCAGGACTTCCTCGACCCAAGAAGACTGCATTCCGGTGAATTCCGAGACTGCATTCAGTGTACTCGCAAAAGACAGCGCGGACATTGTCGCATTCGGTGACGACTCTTTATCGCAAACATAGATATCCGTCAGATCGCCGTGTAGCCTTCCCACCTTTTCGCTCTTAGTTTCACTCCACCCGATTGCCTCCACAACAATATTTAGCGCCTCCTCACATTGCCGTGATCCGAAAAGCTCCCATTGTAACTGCAGACACCACCGCAGTTCTACCGCCTCTTTCGGAACCCTTCTCTCTGCACAAGAGTCCATAAACCGATTACAATAGCTAATCTGCAGCAGCGCCTGGGAGCTGGACTCATGCACCCGTCCCTGCAAGGCTATAACTGCAAACGCACGACTCCTTGCCTCAGCGGAGGTGCTGCGAACAATCTGGCCATTTACAATTTCACCATGGACTCCGCCGCAGTTTACTCGTGTGATTTCTGCCGCGGCGACAACTCTAGCTTCCGAAACATATCCTAGGAACGAACGCAAGGGCTGAATCCCCGACAGACGCACGAGGCTGCTGACAACTGTCACAAGGCCCATCGGCGCAGCTCCAAGACTGAATGCGGAGATAATCCCCCGGATGTTGCGCAGGAGTTGCTTCGTGGAACGCTCGCCGATCAGGATTAGTAACGGTGCGATGCTGGCGAGTGTGTCGGTTGACATATCGCGTCCGGGATCAATAACTTGTGCTTGGATGTTGTCGTACTGGCTGATGGCGGTGAGAGGCGCCGCGGCCAGAGGTTGGAAAAACTGCGCGAGCGCAAGTACTGGCGCCATTCCCCAGCGGCGAACTGTATGCTGTTAGCAGCCGATATTTTATGAACTGGTGGAGTGGGTTGCTGAGTACACGCGCGAGGTGTTGGTGTGATAACAGAAGTCATGATTTGGGTGTAGGAGTTGGCGCAGATCCTTCTTTCATAGGTACAATGGAGTGTTCAACGCATGTGCAAGTGAGCAAACGACGCCGTTTTATGTGCGGTCAAACCAAACTCGTTGCGCAGAACTAGGTCCATTTACAGGATGGGCTACTGTTATCCTCCAATGACGGCTCGCGTTGCACCCGATAGGCGAGGCGTGGCGCTCCTCTATATGCATGTCGTATTTTTTTCTAGCCTTTGCAGCTCGGTGTCACCACACTGTTTACGATTGCACTGCATATGAGGTAGCGGCAAAACCATATGACCACGACAATAGAAAGACCTGCAGATAACGTATAACAAAGCCCAAAATTAAACCTAGCCTCTTGCTCTGTTTGCGCCTGATATGGGAGCAACTACATTAACCTCTCCTATCTTACAAATATAGGATACGTTGTCTGATAATCAACTTTCGAACTGTCTCTATATGAAAGTGCGGGGGTGCGGAGGTAGAGGCTGGCGGGATCCTGGATTCTCACCCGGCTCCGAACTGCTTTAATTCTGTTTCGGTGGATGTATTTACTATGAGATATCCCTGGGAATCGACTCCTAAAATACCGTTGCAATGCTTTCCTCTTCCTTGGCTTACTGCGGGTGGCAATAAAAACAAAGATAGCTAATGGCAAGTCCCGGTACTGCCAATGGAACGTAAGTTGCGAGTGTCTGCTTGTGGCTATGGCATTTCGGTTTGGATCGATCCCGAATCCATGTATGGTCCGTTTCTAGATGGTTTAAGGTTGGACTGAGATTTTTCTTCCACTAAGGGTTTGTACATAAACTCTTAATGGTCATCTTGGGTCTAGCTCATCATTTCTGGCCCTTGGGTTCTTTTCCCTGCTTGTTTCCTTTCAGAGTTTGGAATTTAGAGCCAGGCATCTCAATAGTCCGTCCCGTCCGGGCAAGCATCTGCCCGATATGGGATTGTAAATTTCAGGGCACAGAACTCTGGACCGTTTGAGACTAGGGCAAAATTTCCTTGGACTAGACCCCTACAGGGCCCGTAGTTTATGTGGCATACAGACTGAACTGTGAGAAGGGGTGGAAATCATGTTATTTATACTGTTTTTCGTATCAGGTTTATCCCTAGCATCACAACGCACCCACAGCCGCTTGTTTTAAGGCCTACTACCGATATTTTCAAGGCTTGAGAGGGGAAATTCAAGGCTCACCACTAGCACTAGTGCCAATTTTGAAGCACACCGCCGGTAGCCGCCACTCGTACGGGGCCTTAGGGCTGAAGAATTCAGCCCCGGACGGGCCAGGTTGCATAAATGATCCCCGGGGCGGGACAGCGATGTCGGGCCTTGAATGCCTGTAGTCGCCCCGGACCGTTGAGATTCCTGTTTAGAGCGCACTTGCTCATCAGTGTCAGTGACTTGTCTAGGATTGCAATACCAATCTCGTGTGCGTGCATATTGCCGATGTGAACTACAAGGTCCGAGACACGACTATATCGGTCTTTAATACTATGAGCGTATGGAAGCAAAGTAGTTGGTCATTTATTATTACTAGAACCACTTCATCAATCCCCGTCATAATCGATATCAGCCTTCTTAAGGTCTTTCAGTCTGAGTAACATATCTATCGCTAGCTCTCCATGCCGTCTCAACACCTTGGGAAGCAACCTGTGGTTCATCAACGCATTCAAATTGTAGCAGCACAGTTTCACCAGCAGCGTCCTAATCTCTTGAGTGTTCCCTGACCCTGTCTCTACCTTGACACCAGGTACATCCGAATCTCTGTCTGGTGTATTATCGTAAACATACTCTACCACCCTCGAAACATAGTGCACGTTAAGACCACCCTTTACGACCTTCTCCTTCACTCTGTTAAATGCCAGTCCTGAGATCTGTCATACACATCGTATCCGCAAGGATATATACCTCCGCATGCAAAACGAATGATTCGTCATAGCTAAGGTCGGGGATGCTGTACACATTTGTGTAGACATACGTTATAAAAACTTTGAATGCCCGAACCGAAATATCGGATAGCGTGACTTTGTTCCTCGTTGTCTCGATACCGCGGAAGGAGAGCAATCCCGCGAAGTAGGGACACCGCTCTGCTAGGGTTTGTTTATGGAGGTGGTATACCGTTTCTTCGGGACCGACAACGACGCGGAAGAGCTCGGAGGATTGGAACTGTCTAAATTTAAAAAGTAGAAGACGGTTAGTAAGCTAGCCGAATTGGCAGGGGTTTAATGTGTAAGCAGGAGGGGGAAACACTCACTCCGCAAGTTGGTCCGTATCCGGTATCAATGCACACGGTTTCCAATGCTCCATATTGTTCTTAGGCAAGAGGGCGTCGTGGCGGCTATGAATGAATAGTAACTTAGTCTTGCCTTGGTTTTTCACTATCGATGAAAATTGAACCTGGGGAATGCTCAAAAATTGGCGAGTGAAGACGCGCGATGTGCTGAAGATTAAAGCGGGGAACAAGTGACCCCGCTCTGCGTCTACTGTGCCAAGACATCTTCTCTGTGCACGTGCGGCACCAACCAAGGCATTTCCTTCAACATTCTTAAGGCGTTACGAGTGTATACTCGAGCACCTATACTTGTTGCTCACCGTTTCAAAAGCGCGCAGTGAATATGCCATTTCACACACCATCAACGTCAATATTACAATAACAATCTGATCTAAATCCAAACGTTCCGCCGCTTCGTCAATAACGGGCACTGCAAAGCACAGGAGGTTTGACGAACTTGTTATAGTGTGCATTAATCATTTATCTGCGTAGTTAAACGTGGTATTTTTAGTCTCGATGTTCCAGATGCGTTTCTGCTGGAGCGTTACAAGAGACACCTAATGCAATATGTTGAGGTAGTTGGTAGTGTCGGTTGAGCTCTGAGAGTGGTGGTGTTACACGTCGGCCGCGGATTTTCGTGTCTCTGGATACGTCTTATATGCGACACATCAATTTACAATGACTAAGTACTCATCTAATTACCATGACTACACATTACAATCGAATCGCTACTAAATTAAAACCAAGAACTAGCTGTAGAAGCAATAAAGTTAGGGAGCAAATTCTCTGCTGCGCTACAATAAAATGTACTGGTGATTTTAGACCGCACCAAGGTAGGCATACTTCCAGCGAGATCTCGATATAATCTAGTCTTATCGAAGTCATCTAATTAATGACAAGGATGTCTAGAGACTTGAAAACCTGGCGAGAAGTGCTATAGATTCATCGCGGAGCACTCGGCCTGCCTATTCGAATACTGTTGAAATACTGATTGCTAGAAGCTTGATTCAACTATCTAAGAGGGCCACAAGGCCATATATATACGGTACGAGCACGTACGTACTCATCTAAATGCAGAGACGGCTGAGCTCCGTCAGCCCGTATCAGAGCTACTCCGTCAGCCCGTATCAGAGCCAGCCCCGTCAGCCCGTATGAGAGCCAGCCCCGTCAGCCCGTATGAGAGCCAGCCCAGTCAGCCCGTATAAGATCTATTTATGCAACAAATACAATTATTAGTGCATTACCGTTATTGTAGGGTAGCTCCGGTATCTGCTACTTGGCTATTATAAGGTAACCACGCTGAGCGTTATGATGGAAATTACCGAGAATGGCTAGGGCCGTGACTAAGGACAAGTCGATGTCCAGCTGCCTCAGTTGGGCGGATTGGTGATTGACAGTAACGATGACGCGGCTTACTCAGCAGGTAGGATAATATAGAGTAGTGTCGAAGTCAGAGAGCAAGACGCTGGAAATTACGGGCCGCGGAGAAGGTTTACCGCGGTGTTGTGTGTTGCCGTAATACTCCCATCGTTCTTGCTGAGAATATCGTTGCAATGCCTCCCTCCTTCTTGCCCTAACTTTGGGTGGCGATGAAAACTCAGGATATCTATTGGCGAGTCCTGCGATCCCCGTGCTGGCAACGAACAGGACGAGAGCATACTGATATACGAGACTGGTATTATGGATGAGCTCGATCCGAGGCCTATGTGTGATCAGGCTACACGTGGATTTAGGTTGTGCTAGGATTTTCTTGTGCAAAGAATTTGTACTTAAGGGCTATTGTCTGACTGCCCCGCTCACCCCAGCTCTCTGGAATTTGTTCCTTAGACTGTATCATTTCAGTGTTTAAATTCTGCAGTGCACTTGTTCGAATAAATCTCAGTAACTTACCTAGAGTAAAATATCACTCTTGCGAACGTTAGGGGCTTAACATACTGCCGGATCAATATTCGATAGTGGGAGTGTATGGAGGTGAGACTGTTGACAGTCTTTTTGGCCGCCAGAAGGACAGATTGATAGTGTTTAGTATGGAACTTGATGACCGCTTCTAAGAATTACGTTAACCTCAGCTCTCCTCGTCAAAGAAATCGCCATTTGGGATGTCACCGCCGCTTAAGCATTTGTAAGGGTGGCGCTCAGGTCGATGTAGTACATTCTGCTCCTTCACATTTGAGACTTATAACGCCAGCTTTCGATTGTATTCTACCATCCCAACAATTTTCCATTAATCTCCATCATAATCGATACTATCAAGACCATTAAGTCTACTTAACATATCCACCGCCAGTTCTCCATGACTTCTCACTACTAAAGCCATACTCGCGCACTTCATCAGCGGTTTAAGATGGTAGCAGCAGAGCTTCACAAGCAGCTTCCTCATTGCGTGTGTGTTTCCAGACTCTGTCTCCAACTTTTCGCCCTCCGTATCCTTATCTGGAGTATTATCAAAAATGTGTTCCACCACCTTTACCATAGTGCCTATTTTATAGCCGCAATCTTGAGCTGCCTTCTTCACTCCTTCAAATGCCTGTGTTCTGAGATCCGTCATACACATTCTGTCCCCCAAGATGTACACCTCCGCATGTACGATAAATGTCTCGTCACAGCTAAGGTCGGTGGGCAAGTGATAAACGTTTCCATAGATAAATGTTATGAACACTTTGAAGGCCCGAACCGAAATATCGGGTAGAGTGACTGTATTCTCAGTCGTTTCGACACCGCCAAAGGAGTGTAGGCCGGCAAAGTATGGACAGTGACTTATCAGGGTTTCTTTATGGAGGTGATACTCGGTTACTTCGGGGCCAACGACGACGCGGAAGAATTCAGAGCATTGGAACTGTCTATACGGTAGGGCTGGTAAGCTGGCCGGATTGGCAAGTGCTTAATCTGTAAGTGGAAAGAAGATGCACTCACTTCGCAAGGTGGTTAATATCTAGTACCGTTCCTAGCGAGTCTAAAGGCGCCATAACCACTTGAGTGAGAAAATTCGCGACGGCAGTGAATAAATAGTAACCTGGAGTTTGCTTGGTGCTACACCGCCGGTAGGAATGAAAGGTGGGGAATTTCTGAATTTGGATAGTAAGAATTATGATGGTGAATAAAGTAGGTAACAAGCGACCCCGCTCTATGTCCACTGATGCCAAGACTTGCCTTTGCACATGTGGCACCAATCAGATGATATCTTCAGCAATTGTTCGGCTTCACGAAGGTACTTTAGGTAGTTGTGTGTTTATTATTGGGCATGCGCACAATGAATCTACTATTTTATAGACAGGTATCAATATCAACATTTCAATGACGGCCTCATCTAATCTAAACGCTTCGCCACATAGCCACAACAGGCACTCAAAACCCACGATTTCGACAAAACTCAGTACAGTGCGCGCTAGCCACGGACTTTCGTATTCGGACAAGATATTTTAGTCTCAAGGTTCCCGCTGCATCTGTATTGTAAAGACACCTAACACCCCCAGATTAGGTAATAACACATTGGATGTAATATGTCTAAGTATTTGGCAGTCCCTTGAGCTTCGGGAGGAGTGAATGGCAGTGTTCCGGATATTGCTTCATAGTGAAGTACATGGCTGTATGATTCAAACTCGATTATTAATACGTTGCTGTCTTGGTAGGCAGCTTGGTATCTATAAATTTGCCCGCCGTGAAGGTAGCCACGCTGAGAGATATGATGGGGAAAGTAACGGAAGTAGCTAGAGGGGAAAGACGACTGCTCAGCACCTGACGCCTCGCTATGACACCACCCGTCAGTGCCTCTCCATCACGCTTCCTTCCGTTAAAACCCCAGAGTAATTTTTAATGTATATAACTACACGCATCTCAGGTCTAGACTCCAGCCCTCAGTCCATTGCTCTTGCATCACCTCCAAATTAATACCTAAGCCATTTGAGTTCGGGCAGTGTCACCCCCGATTTTCACTCCAGATGATACTGCTGTTTTGAGTTGTCCAATGGGGCCTCCAGGTTCGTAGACTACGATAATATTGACGCCCAATGAGCCTGCTGAAAAGCAAATTCAGGCAGGGAGAAGGACATCTGTGTCGGGGATGAAAGACTGCAGATCCGCAAATGGTTGGTTTAATCTAGCTGCCGAGAATATGCCCCACTTTCTCACTACATTCTTCAACCACCGGAAGGAGATATTTAAATAGCTAACTACATGTACGAGTGGGGGAATTACTTCAATCTACACTCCTACCTGTAGGTAATTTTCTTTTAGGACGTCACCTCCAGCATGGGTATGACTCGCAGTAGTGCAACACCTCTCACCATCTTGACACGTGAACTGATAATGCAAGAGTTTAATTTGAATTTCACTATAACTAGAACCATTCTATCAATCCCCGTCATAATCGACATCAGCCCTGTCAAGCATCTTCAATCTGCGTAACATATCTACCGCCAATTCTCCATGGCTTCTCAAAAAAAACAAGCCCAAAATTTGTTGTGCGGTGTTTATGGCGAGATTCTTAGGGCTAGTGTCCCATAAAATCAAGCCTAGTCTCTTGCTCTATTTATGCCTAATATAGGTATGACAATCCAGGCATATTAACCCCTCTTATCATACAGATGTAAGTATGCTGTCTAGTAGCCAATATCTGAACTAGCTTCAATAAGCGATGCAAAGAAGCTGGTGAGATCATGGATTCTCACGGTTCTGAACTTCTTTCGTTCTCCATTTGCCCTATTACCTCAGCCCTCTTTCCTTTCCCGTATTGTTCCAAAGCCCGAAACCTAGAGTTGACTTGCCCGTATCAATCTCAATGACTTGCCTGGGATTGCAATATCAATCTCTGGTACGGTTACCTTGCCGACGTGAATCACAAGGCCTGAGACACTACCGGGTCAATCATCAATAGTTGAGCGTAAGGCAGTGAATATAACCTATGGAAGGATAGATTGGCGGTATTCAGTATCGGAACTGCATGCCCTCCTCTGGGAATTCCTTTGACCTGCGTTCTCTCCCTGCAGAAGCACTCGATTTATATACCGTCACCTTCGGCGTAAGTCACTGCAAGGGTGACAGTTGCGTCGATGCAACACTTAATTCTGCTCCTTCACACTGGAGACTTGGAAAGCCAACGTTTCTTTTATACCTTATTATTGCAACAATGCCCCATCAATCTCTATCATAATTGATATCAGCCTTTTCAAGATCCTTCAGCCTGCGCAACATATCTACCGCCAATTCTCCATGGCTTCTCAATACATTGGGCAGCACATCGCGGCTCATCAGCTCCCCCAAGTTGTAGCAACAGAGCTTCACCAGGAGCGTCCTAATCGCTTGGGTGCTCCCAGGCTCAGTTATTACCACTTCGTCTTCATCCGTATCCCTATCTGGCGTATTCTCATAAACATATTCTAGCACGCTCTCGATGTAATCAAACCCAAGATCGCCCCCTTTTACCCCTTGCTTCACCATATTGAATGCCAGTCTTTGGAGATCCGTCATACACATTCTGTCCGCCAAGATGTACACCTCTGCATGCAAAACAAATGCATCGTTATGACTAAGGTTGGTAGGTATGTGATAAACATTTCCATAGATAAACGTTATGAACACTTTGAACGCTCGGACCGGAATATCGAGCAGTGTGACAGTATTTTCGGTCGTTTCGACACCGCCGAAAGAGTGTAGGCTTGCAAAGTACGGACTGCGATCTATTAGGGTATTTTTATGGAGGTGGTATTCGGTTCCTTCGGGGCCGACAATGATGCGGAAGAGCTCGGAGGATTGGAACTGTCTACACAGCAGGGCATAGTCAGTAAGCTAGCCGGATTGTTAATTGAAATCAAAATACACTCACCCCGCAAGGTGGTCGGCGTCCACCTTTTCCAGCGAGACCTGTTTTGGTGAGCGGAAGTTGCGGGTAGGACTAGCAGTAGCATGGTGTTTCTTTGCACGGTCGGTGTCCACATTTTCCAGCGAGGGCTCTTTTGGCGAGCGGATGTCGCGGGGAGGATTAATAATAGCTTGGTGTTTCCTTCCACGACCGATAAACATCATTTTGTGGTGGATATTCCCAAGAATCGGGGAGTAAAGAGTTGTGATAGAGGGATCTGAGCGACCCCGCTTTATGTCTACGGATGCCAAGACTTGTCTGTCACCAATCAAGGCAATTCCTTCAGCATTCGTTTGCCGTCACGAGTGAACTTTGTAAGCTCACTGTTCCATGTTCTTGTCAGTTTGCGGAGAATGTCAGTCCGCGGAGTATCACGGAGCCCCACCTTCCGTGAATGAACTAGTCAGATCAGTGCTCCATGAACTGACTGGTGCTAATTGTGCTCAAACAAAAGTAACAATTACTCTGATTGCAAAGTGATGTATACATGAAATATGCGCAATTTATTGCTCTTGCACCTCCTGGTCACCAATTTACCATATCTTTAGTATTGATAGAATGGTTGTGAAAAAACACTGATTTTCAGCGATTTTGGCTGTTTGTTTTAAAGCTGCTCAATCAATTTTAAAGATATCTTAAATCGAAGATAGGGTGGTAAAAGAGCAATGGATTATGCATATTTCATGTATACATCACTTTGTGATTGGACCAATACTTGCAGACTTAATTGGACTGACTTTTTGTCATTTTTGTCAGTGCAGCTGAACAGAGAAAAGACAAACTTTTTTTTTCCCGATTTTCCCTACAATTGGCTGTGTCACTCAATGAAGTGACTGGTCAGCTCATGGAGCATGTAGGCTCTGCAAGCTGATCGGTCAGTATACGGAGCCCAGTTATTCCACGGCTTGACCGGTCACTCCACGGACTGACATACTCCGTGAATTGACTAGAACATTCCACAAGCGCAAAACTAACATACCATTTCACACGCAGGCATCAACATCAATATTACATTAACGGTCTAATCTTAATCCAAACGCTTCGCCACATTGTCACCGACGGGCGCTATACAGTACAGGATGTTGGACGAACTTGGTACGGTGCGCAGTAGACATTCATTTGAGAAGTTGGACATAATGTGTTTAGTCTCGAGGTTCCGTATGCGTTTCTGTTGCAGTTGCGTTGCAAGGGACACCTAACACTCCCGGATTATATAGTAACGTATTTATTACAAGAAGTTAAAGTCGTTGGCAGTGTCGCTCGAGCCCCGGGGGGATCGACTGGTGGCGTTAGGAATAGCATCATAGCGGAGCACTTGGCTCTCCGTTTCGAACTCTTGTTGCAATATGGGGAGAACCGTGTGCGTGTATAGACTTAAGATATAGAGAAGAGAGAAGGAGAAAGACTCGAGATATATATGAGAAGTGTGCCCCTTACTACTAGCCTCGCTAGCGGTCAGCTCTATATATATTCATGCAACAACTCTGTTACATATCTAGTAGTAAGTGACTCAGAGTGGCAAAGAGTGGCGAAAGCATCAAAGTTTTCCCCGATGATCCTCTGTATATAAATCGAGTCTTTCTCCTTCTCTCTTCTCTCTGTATCATAGAATTAACATACACGGTTCTCTCCTACCTACTATAGCATCAAACTCGATTGTTAATGCGTTGCTACTTTGTAGGGCAGCTCCGGTATCTGAAATTTGGCAGTCATAAGGTAGCCGCGCCGAGCGTTATAGTGGAAGAATTATCAGGAATAGCTAAGGCCGCGAATAAGTACAGTCGAAGTCCGACTGTCCCGGTGGGCGGATGGGTTGTTGATGGTAGCGAAGAGATGAGTATTGAGCTTCGGCTATACTTTCCATAAGTTTACAAGCTGGTTCTGCCATCCCTGAAGAAGGAACATATGGTTTCTGTTTTGTCTTTAGGTTCGAATTCATATTATCAGTCAGCAGGCGGGATTATAACTCGGATATCGTGTCCGACACCAGATTGGAAAACTCAGCAGGTAAGATAATATGCTGAGGTGAGAAAGCACGACGCCGGAAATTACGGGCGACGGAGAAGGTTTAACGTAATGTTGTGTGTTGCCGTAATACTCCCATCATTCTACAGAAGATATTGAGTTGCAGGCAAGAATGATGAGAAGGCACTCGTTCAATGGGTTCCCCGCTCCAACATTGCGGGACAGATGATAAAGGTATTCTACGTAATATTTTCAAACGACGGTAGTTTGTAAAATATGGCTCCCCAGAGGAGTAGTCTGTATAATAGCTGTAATATACACAGCCACATGCATCCCGGGTCCAGATCAGGCAACATTGTATCGATCTTCCGCCACATTTAAATAAAATCTAAACCATCACCACTATCAGCGAGTCCAGACAGTGTCATCTCCAATTTTCACTCGCCAAGTACCGCTGCTTTGAAACGTCCGAGTCGCAGGGCCGTCATGGTTTGCAGACAATGACAATAGTAACACGCAGTGAGCCTGCTAGAAAGCAATTCTACGCAGGGAGTGGGACCTCGGTGTCGGGGTATAAGGGCTGGATGAAAGATTGCATATTGCGGACCCACAAATGGTCGAGAACATACCCCACTGTCTCACGACATTGACCAAGGCGGTAATTAGGAAACAGGCTCGGATAGAGTTTGAAAATGATTCAATACTGCATCTTTGGATTACGTATCACGAGAGATACACACAGCACACAGTCTGGGTTAATTGTTAGAGGGTTCGTTGGGGAGGGCTAGGGTTCGTACACGTAGATCTACAAAGGCAACTGCGCTAGCGTAATCGCTCAAGATAGTCTCGGTAGTCCGTAGCTTGTCATCAATTCACCGCCTATCAGTAGTCAAAATTAGCCTCCATCCAAGGTAATTAGTAAAGTACTTGGCAAGCTAGAGCGGGCTTTGGTAATATGATGCGCGTGAACACTCAGCACATTTCAATTAACAGCGCTGGGTTAATCCTACTTTTGATATAAGGCTTTGATTACGATCCAAGGGATAAGCGACAGCAGGAAGAAAGTGTCGCTGCGGCTAAATCTGACCCTCCAATATGATTATCAATGATGCATCATTATCCAAAGTCCCAAGCATTCGTAACGATCGTCCCCGCACATAGTCGGCAAGGCAAACCATCAGCAGAAGTACGCTGGTCGCTAAAAGTCCACCCAAACGAGCTAAACAGCAGACAAGTCTGGCGCAAGAACCCGAATCTACAACCTCGTCCCCAGCAAGATCCGTACAACCAGCTAGAACTCAAGTACCGGTCTTATAAGCCATGTGCTTGCTTACATCCTAGTAAGCAATATACTTAAAGGTTACTCACTGATTTGTCGCGGTCACTCAACACCTTGTTATTGTGGGCATCTACAGACTGTCTTCCTAGCTAGCGACGTCTCCGAGCAGGCGCTACACACATCCCTCAGTTTCGTACAACGAGGATATTCAGTCAAGATCTGAATATAGCACCCGCGGACGCCTAGTGATCAAACGCAGAAGCGGGTGATGTACCAGCTACACAAGACGGCGAGGCATGTAAGAGTTCATGACTACAATATCGTTCTATAGTCATTATACTATTCTGAGCCAAGGGATATCTGGACTTAAGACTACAAAGCTGGTTGGCCTGGAACTCTGTCTCTAGTTAGCATAAATACTGCCCAAGACTCACCGACAACAATCCACTCTCCACAAGTCAATCCAATCTCCACATCAAAACCTATTCTCCACTTCACACAACCAACTTCAGATCCAGCTATGATTTTCTCTCTCAAGCACCTTGCTCTCTTCGTTTCCGTCGCTTCCGCTGTAGCCATCCCCAATGCCGCAGATGCCCAATTGAACAAACGAGTCCTCGGCGGCGTAAATTATTCCTTTCACTCCCTCCTGTCCTGGTGCTAACTCATTGAAGGTTAAAATGTGCGACGGTGCCAACTTCACCGGCACCTGCGCAAACGCGATTTCTCATTGAACGTCTGTCAAAACTTCTCCAGCACTAGGTAATCTTTCCTCCTGCTACAATACTTCCAGTCTAACAACGAATGCAGGAACAATAGAATCTCCTCCTTCGACCCAGATGCAGGAACTACTTGTTTCTTCTACCTATAAAAACTTCCGATTCCCATAGCAGGATAGTATGATAATTTTCCGCAGAAACGCCAATTGCCAAGGTTCCCAAACGATGGTTAGTGATGTAGGAGCGGCTAGCTTAGGGGGCTTTGATTATACGGTTTCCTCGATTACCTGTGTTCAGGGGTCGGATTAATCAGACCAGCTTGCAAAAGGGTAGTCCGAAAGTTATGTTTGCATCTTTTTCAGAGTGCTAGGGACGAGTCGAGTATTTGCAATTTTTTACTATATTGAGTCACTCGTTATTACATATTTGCAGTTATGAAAATAATATTATTGATTTATATAATGGTGGCGGGTGTTTTTTCTCGTTGCTCTGGAGCGTAGTGTATTCTCATGCCTATCCGGCCTTCCGTTGTAGTACGCAACTGAGCGGTTGATGATGAAGTCCACTGTCGGGGCCAATACATTAGGATGCATATCCTTCAACGTAGTTCCTCCCGATTCCCCATTAACTGACAGACTGCTAATGGGCGATTATACAAGCTCAAGTCTCAGGATTGGTATTGCATAGAGGTGATTGAATACACTGCAGATGCAGCTCGGTGCGGGGCGTATCAATCAATATCCTTTCGTAGTGATATATATATGGCATCGAAGGATCCGCGTGTTTTTTACAGTAGACATTCCTATTGCAAACTTCCGGATTTGCTGCTAACTGAGTGAGTTTACGACTATAACGTTGTGTATGTTTTCTGACCTCGTTGTCAAGGGTGCACTTAGTCAAGAAGTTAGTTAACATAGCACGGAGTACTCGGGGCATTTTTAGCCGAGTCAACTTATTTGTTAAGTAGACTATCCATTTATCACAGAGGGGCTTGGTGACTGGATGCGGCTGATGTGCACCAATGATTAATGAGTCACTTAATGATGCCCCGCCTCCATAGATTCTTACGTTATACTCTCGCGCTTTTGCGCTATATATATCCCTATATAGCAGTAGCATTCTGCAAGATGATGGACCCCAGAGATCGCGCCCTCCATTCCCGGCCCCTCACCCCCCAGTAGTGCAATTATATAGACGAAGGCGTAATGAATTCATACATATTATGTCATGCCATTCACACCCTCACACCTAAACAATACATACACAACCCATTATACTCTTAAACAGCGTATGACATTCCCGCGCACTATAGCACTATAGTCTATATTCCGACCAATACACGAACTAATTTTGACCAGTTCACGAACTGGGACCCAGTGGGCGACATTGCCAAAGTACGAGATTTAATCCCACTAGGCAAGCCATGGGATTATTCAATACAGATGGTGTAAGACCTGTAGTACATATATTTGGTGTCCCAGTTGCTCCAAGAACTTCAATGCTCAGCCACCTATCAATCATGGATGGTCATTGTTGTCAGTTTAGCAATATTAAACACCTCGCACAGAGTTAGAAATCTACTTGACCCTGCGCTAGATAAAGATCAGCCAATTTTGGTCTTTGACTTCGTGTATAAGTAACCGGTAGATATTCGTAATACAGGAAGACTATATGAATCAATGCATAGATATAGTAGTGATGATGAAAAGGGATCGGAGATTTCATCATGTTGAATTCGATTGAAGTTGTTGAGGTAGCTAGTATCATTGATGAGAACAACCACCTGCGAACAAAGATGTTGAATTGTCTATCGTACAGAAGTGGTTGCCCTAGTGAACTAACTAAGAAAAATCTATGCCTTTATATACAGGTTCCGCAGAGATACTGTGTTGCATGTGTACTTGGATCGTGAGTCTCAGCACCGTCTGATGTCTTGTATGAGAATGAAGACTTGTATGAAGATGGTGGCTGTATGAGGATATGCATCAGGACCAGGGTGATGCGTCTCATGTCAGAGCATATGCATACGCATATGGGAGATTGTACATATACGGGTTTTTGGCCCTCGAGATAGAAGAAATCAAGTCAATCAAGAAGTCACCGAACCATCCAAAATAACATACTGTGTTGCATAAATAGATCTCATACGGGCTGACTGGGCTGGCTCTCATACGGGCTGACGGGGCTGGCTCTCATACGGGCTGACTGTGTAGCTCTGATACGGGCTGACGGAGCTCAGCCGTCTCTACATTTAGATGAGTACGTACGTGCTCGTACCGTATATATATGGCCTTGTGGCCCTCTTAGATAGTTGAATTAAGCTTCAAGCAATCAGTATTCAACATACTGAAAGCGGAGAGTGGCGAATGACAGTTCATGAATGAGTCAACACAGATGACCCAACGCATTAGCAGCCACTAATTCTAAACTATTTAGCAGCCTTAAGCATCTAGTAATTCTCTCTAATTCAAAAACCGCGATACTTTGCCCTTAAAATCATAAAATACACGCCCACGGATCTCCCCTCCGATAGCAACACGAGTTCGAATACTGCTGCTGAGTGCTTCGCCATGAAGCAACGTGCTTAATACCACCGAAGCTTAGGAAGAACTATGGGCTCCTCTACCGTCGTTTTACATTATTCTGCAACCAACTAAGTCGGAAGTGTCAAAATTCTATTGCCACCCAGCTGCCTCAGTAACCTCTGGATGGAAAGGGGCGTATACCAATACGAAGATCTACCCTCACTGCAGTGAACGAAGTCTACTACTCACCGCGCACCTTCACTATTTAGACTGTACTCGCAAGCGGTGTTGTGCCGAAGTCTCTAGATCCAGATCGAACAGTTCTTGTTGGTAATGTCTGCCCGTATTATGTTACATGTGTGAATGGTACACTACTAAGGATTTTCCCATTGTCGAACGAAGGCTGATTATCACTTTGATTGGTGCCACGTGTTTGTAGTGAATGAAGTCTTGGCATTAGGCGCAGAGCGGGGTCGCTAGTTTTGACATTATTCTCTGCACCACAAATTTAACTCTCTAACATCGATCCTCGATAAAACCGTACCACACTTACATTGACGAGGAAAACACCGAGCTACTATCCATCGTTACTACAACTTAGATCGTACCAGGGTATATGGAAACTGTAGACAATCTAGGATCGTTACTAGAAATGGACCGACTTGCGGAGTGAGTGTTTTTTTTTGTTTCACTTACAGATTAAACCCTATAAATCCGGCTATAACGTACTCACCGTTTGTGTCTTCCAGACAGTTCCAATCCTCCGAACTCTTCCGTGTCGTTGTTGGCTCGGAAGAAACCGAGTATCACCTCCACAAACAAACCCTGGCAGATCGTTGTCCATACTTTACGGGGCTACAGTCTTTCTGTGGCATCGAAACAAGCGAAAATAAGGTCAACTTACCCGACATTCCCGTTCGAGCATTTAAGGTTTTCGTAACTTTTATATATGCAAACGTGTATCATGTACCCACAAATCTTGACCGTGATGTGGCATTTGCTTTGCATGCAGAGGTATATGTCTTGGCGGACAGGATGTGTATGACGGAATTGCGGACACTGGCGTTCGATAGGGTGAAGGAAGAGGCAGGAAAGGGCGGTCTTGGATTCGACGCTATGGCAAAGGTGGTGGAGCATGTTTATGATAATACGCCGGACAGGGACTCGGACGACGCTGGAGTCGTAACAGAAAGTGATTCTGGGAGTACCCAAGCGATGAGGATGATAATGGTTGAGCTTTGCTGCTTCAATCTGGGGGCAATGATGAGTCGCAAGCATCTTCCCAGACTCGTGCGAGACTATGGAGACCTCGCGGTGGATATGCTGCGCAGGCTTAAAGATCTTGAGGGGTGGGTGATATCGAGTTGATATCGAGTTGATTCGTAGTTAATACGTAAAATGTACACAATGCTTGTATGCCAAGTTTTGGGTTTGAAGATATTAATATTGGTAGCACTGATATGAGTGGAACCTTGCAACGAATTATGCAGAGGCGACTGTTTGGAGGTCAAATCCTTTGGCGAAGGAGAGTGGAGGTCAATGAAATTCTTAGAAGCGGGGATGTAGTGCCATACTTAATACCGTCATTTTATCCCCTGATGGTAAAAAAGACATTGTCTAGTCATTACAGCACTCGGAGTCATGTTTGTACACAACGCAATACCAGCTACTGTACATTACCCGGGCCCGAATTACGCCATAAACAGAAGCCTATCCCTGACCGAGGGGCACTGAGTAGTGCAAATACCAAAAGTTCGAAACTTGGACGATGATAGAAATACCAGGCGCAAGGCTTGTGCTAATTCTTTTGCTCACTTTGGGCTACACTCGACTACAGTAGCAACGAATGAACAATAGTACAAGATTACTAGGTAGTCCTGCCCTATACGACCCTAGGGTACGCGATTTTGTTGAGGCGTAGTGTAAAGTAAACTATCGTGGTGTGAGATTATACAGTGTTCTCAACAGTCCAGTCCGGCTTTTTTGAACCTTGGACTGGCCGGCCTGCCAACTCGGGAGGTTAGGCCGGGCCGGACTGAATATATCCAGGTACCTGAATTCGAGGGTTGCTATTCAACAAGTATGATATCATTATTTGAGACTGGCGCATGCAAAAGTTGAACTGAAGTCAACGAAGTCAACCGTCCCGTCCGTCCATCCGGAAGCAGAATGGAAGCGGTGCCGTTATTTTCATTCAGGATGAGGACAGACGGCAATGTCAGCTAGGCACACATGGACTGTCATCCACCGACATCCATGGACATCCACAGTGCAAATAATAAGTACTATGAAACTAACTATATATAATCTCCTGACTTTGACGCAAGATCCTTTAGCATCTGCTCCATCCTGATCATATCTGACTCCGTTGCTCCGAAGAATAAGCCCTGCTGCACCCATGATTCCAGGCACTTAGAGTTTGATGAAGAGAAGTGTTGATGAGCAGGTACTTCATCAACCTTTATATACAGTCTTTATTCACTATTACTTACGCTTTACAATGTAGTTCTATACATAGATTGAGTGTAAAACAGTTTCGAGCATTCAGTTATATCTCTTACCGCGCGCTTTCGAAGCTTCATTGCGTTCAATTCAAAATAAACTATAACCACCCGATGTCCACCGGGGACGGTGATTTGGCCGTCCCCGGCCGTCGGACGGGACGGTTGACTTCACTGACTTAAGTACACGCATAATCGTCAAATCCTATACATCCTGTAGCTTCTTGACCTCTATCACCTCCACGATTTTATTCTTAGATACATGATTGTAAATACTCTACTGCACAAATAATGTCATCTCCCAGCTTGTTGCGACGGTCACTGATGAGCAACTTCGAATTACAAGTGTCATACAGTCCAAACAGGTACCTACAGGTATCTACTTATTTATGCAGTCGAAACTGGTACCTGCAGGCATCATACAGTCCACCCAGGCACCTACAGGCACCTCTGTATTTTATGCAGTCCAAAAATGACACGACAATGCCGGACTGTTTCCGAAAACCCACGGACTTGCCTGACCGGCCGGACAGTCCGCAAGTATCTATATTTGAGCCGGGCCGCCTGCGAACACTGGTGAGATATGATGTAAATATTGTTTAAACGTTGTTTGATTCACATTACAATCCCGCGACACCAATCATGGGGGCATGAATCCCGTAGTAGTGGCAATACCACCAGAGCTTTGCCACTACTGATGGTGTGTGTATATCACACGATGGTAGTTTTAATTGCATTCTATACTGAGTGAGATCTCGTGCAGAGCTGTGTGAAACTATCGGGATATATCAATTTGGTGTTGAAGTTTGCTAGCAGCGGGATGGCTTTGTTAGAGATACAGTTTAAATTTCAAGTCATTCATTTTCAGCTTTTACTGTTTTAATCACAAAATTTTGGCGTGGTTTCTTTAAAATCTCGCATGTAGCGTGTGGGCGTGCAAAATGATCTCACTGATGATAGTGCTGATAATTGTGATAATGGTACTTGCGATGATTGTATTGACCATTGAGGATCCATCCAGCATGTATGTGTGCCATGGCCTGACTACAACAAATCTTATCCCCCTGGCAACCAGCGAGAGTGGGGAGAGTAGTGGGATTCAAACATATCACGCAAATCACAATAAGATTTCGTATAATATAAACAACACCGCCGAGTACATTTGCTGACGTCACATGGCTAGTATATCCTATGACAAAATCATACTACAGACGTTATATATATGCCACTAGACCCGATGAACTGTAGGGCCGAATCATACCGGCAAAAATCGCCTGAACTGATAGAGACTTTAGCCGGTAGTCCACGCTGCTGTTAACACCATGATTTGAAAACTTTTGCTTTTTTTGGTTGCCGTGCCTACAGCAGTCGGTCACATGCAAGAGTACCTGCGCTAGATCTGTAGTGCTCGGACTACAGTGGCGAAAAGTAATGCTGTACAACTGGGACCGAACAAGATAGTGACTGTAATGTTCCCTCACTCAAATCTTGCAGCAGTCACAACCAGTGCCTACATTAATTAGGTATTAAATATGTCTAATTCACACACTTCTCAGTGTTCTTGCCAGTCGCTTCGGTTTCATGCTTAAGTGTCCGGCGAACAGCGGACGAAGCTCTTGGTTCGGAGCTTAAGTCTTTAGTTTCCATGGCTTACGAGGTCTATCCAAGGTCGAGCCATTATAATCTTGCAGCAATAGTACAAACCATACCGTGTGCACGTGCGGGACAAACGCGATGTTGATTCAAACAGAGAAGGAGAGGATCAGATAGAAAATACAAAGCACGAATTCGGTAGTGCTCGTTGTTTACCCTCCTTTATCTGCGGATGTTAGTGGGTGAACCTGTTGTGTACGCATTGGAACAATTTAGTTAGTGTATCTTGCCGCAACCGCTGCATAGCTCAGTCCGCAGACTAACACCAAGGGTCGACATCTGCAGTACTGGAGACACATAGTGTGGTTCGAAAGCTGTGCTTCTATTTTGTTGCTAGTATTATTAGCCTCGCTAACTAGCCGCGGCATGCGGTTATATACACGGCTCGCGCATGTACTAGCGAGTTGATATCACACCGGTGATATGAGTCGCATAGTATCGTCCATTGATGGTGTGCTCCTGAGCAAGCCGGTGATTCCAGCACCCAGAAAGTTTCGAACCATAGCGTTTCAAGCACCAGGGGCTGAATTCTTATCTCACCGAGAACCATCAATTAAAGATGTCATACTCTAAGTAGAGTGAATACAGTATGATTAAAACAAAAACCATCAATTAATGATCACTAGATTGATTAGATAGCGGCTAGATCCGCTCACGCAGATGCACTGTAACGCACCCAATTCAAGCCCGACCAGTTGGAACACCCGTTGCAGCAGGCAGTATCACATTCACCTATGTAATGCATGTCACCCACACAGATTCCTTAGCATGCTGCGATCGCCAATGTTCCAGACCAGTGTTCTAGACCTGGCGTGAAAATCCTGCATGTACATTCGTTCAATATCTCTAAATAAATACATTGCAATATTAATTAATGTACAGTGTGATTCGCTTCCGCCGGTTATTCGACCATATTGGAGCGGAACATGCCGGGTTTTTCTACGCCACATCTTTCCCCTCCCCCCAGCAGATTTAGTCTTTATCTCTCCGTCTTCCGACTATGCCCGCTCCACGCCACACCACTTATTTCCTCCCCGCACCGCCAGCCTACCATACCCGCCCACCACGCCCGCCCTGTCATCACCTCCCCCTCCACCCTACTTCTGCCCTGCCCCGGGCAGTTCCCGGCGAACATTCACATCCATCTCAACGGGCGCCACCAACTCCTTCACCGACTCAGCCCCACACATCTCCCCCGGCACCTGAGTATGCACATATCCACCCACCCCCACCGCCTCGGCCCTCCTTCTCCGCCCAAACAAAAACCACACCACGGCGGCACCCACCGCAGCGCCCGTAAACACCGCACCCAACGCCACCCCCGCCACGGCACCAGCCTTGATCCCCTCCGTCGCAGCCGCCACCGACGCCAGCGCTGGTGCCGTACAAGCCGCCGTCACCCCCAACCCCGTCCCCGTCCCCGTCCCCGTCCCCGTCCCCGTCACCGATACCGAACTCCCCCCCGCCGTCGTAGCCTGCGGATCAAGATAATACCCCAACGCCACAAACCTACTCGAGAACCTGGGCGGCGCGGTGACAAAGCTGCCGCCAACAATGCTAAACTGGTCTCCATTAAACGCCGCCTTCCATGTAGAACTCGCACTCGCCCTCCGCTCGCTCGCGTTCATAGTCCTATAACACATGGCGCCGGACTGAAACCAGTCTCCGTTCGTTGACGGAAGGGGCGTGAACGACGGGGGGCAGCACACGCCGCTGACACTTGCGGGATGGATGGGGAGCTTGCCGAGGGAGAAGCCGTCGGGGCAGGAGGCGAGGCGGAAGTCGCTCGCGGTGGCGGTGGGCGCTTCCGTGCCGACTGTGAAGGCGTAGGCTGGGTAGTCTGGTGGACAGCATTGCGGGCGGAAGCTGTCGCAGCCGAGCCAGGGGGCGAAGAAGTAGCCGTTTCTGGGTGCGTTGGCGGGGGAGGGGGTGGTGTGGTGCGGAGTGAGGGGCTTACATTGTTTCTACATGGTAAAACGGATCCGTACATATGCCGGAAAAGAGCGGCGGAGCAGTGGTTATGGTTGGAGATGACGTTGCGCGGCGACCGAGGGCAGGGGTAGGGGGAGGCGCGTCTTCGGTTGGTGCGCGGCCGGCGGGGTGGTGTTCGGTTGGGTTCGCGGCTGCCAGAGCGATGGCGAGGAAGGCGAATGGTAGAGGGCGCATGGTCGGTGTGGATACAGCGACGTGGGAGGTTGAGGTTTATGAACGCGGGGATGGGTGGAGGCTGTAGTGTTTCAGGGGTGTCGCACGGAGTCTGTAAAGGAGACTTGTATGTAGCGAGGGTTGCAGAGACTGACAAATGGAGTATCGTGGGGGAAGGATCCATGGAAAATCTGTCGGAACAGGGTGTATGCAGTCACAAACCCTGCGATGATCCCTGTCGCATTCTCACCGGTGAGCGTCTATCTACCTACATCTACCCCTTTATCCCATAATTTATTGAATGGCTCGGGATGTCGGTCATTGGTTGTATCTTTCTCTTTCTCGGCCCAAAGTTCATGTAACGCGGCTCTCGCGATTGTAGGAATGTTAATGTCGTGTGAATTGACGACTGTTGAAATAGCCTCGGCGCTGCGCCGAGCCGGAGAAAAAATACCTCGCATCGGCTCGCTAGCTCGGCAGTGTGTCTCACCCTTGTCTACACCTTAATTGCGTGCATCCGAGGCTACTGCACATTACCCTTGCATATGCATCGAAGCTTCCGTTGACTATTAATAATATCCTCGAAAAGGCAGGTACGGATGTCATACGCCAACAGTTTCCGAGGGTGGGGTGGCAGGTGGTTCCTGACTAAACTATGCTGAGCGCCTTTGTGTGACTTGTAAAGCAAGCAAACGGTAGGTTTCGGAAGCGACGATGCTCCAGTAGAAATACTTCCCCGCTCTGTTGCGTCGAGGGCTGGAAATGAGGAGGGCAGTGTATGATATCGCTGTCGGACCTCGTTGGCTCGACCCGAAGACATATCAACCGAAGACTTGGTTTCGGCAGCTTCCGACACCGCTCTTAGCCGGAAATGAGGAGGGCTGTGTACTAATCGCTCCTACTTATACCCGGGGGTTTAGTTTTGTTAGTACTGTACTAGTCATTGAGATTGGGATGTCAGCAGCCAGCAGCGGGTATCTGTCCCATTTTTTATGGGTATTAGTCAGTATCAGGCGTTCGGCAGCCATTGTTCATCAATTTTTCCGGTCAAACTGGCTGCAGATTTCGGACAAGAAATTTTCAGATACGACGTCCCATTCCAAACTTCGCATCGGCACTCAGCCCCCGTTCCAACCTCAATAACTACTACAGTAGCAAGCTTAGTGGTTGTAACATCGTGAGCTAGTTCCAAATTACTGTGTAACTACTAAATCCTGCCGGGTTCAATGGCCAGACTACCGGATTCGAACTTTGGCAAGGGCTATGTGTACCCAGTGAGCTCATCGTGTATCATGACAATCAACTAGAATCGTTGGATCTGTTTGTATCGGACGCTGGGTTTGTTGTGGATTTTGATAGCTTGACGTCTATATGAACTGCGTTGAGGCTACGAAAATGAGAGATCATGACTGAATACTATTACTTGCTTATACAACTCGGATTCATGAGGGTAGTGGATATAAGGTGTGGTCAGTGCGCGCTTTAGGGCTCGCAGCGCCACGTCAGCAGAGTTCTTAGTTTCTCGCTTCAGATATGGTAAAGCCGCGATTCCCGATTTGTATAGGGCACGAAACACTGGCATATATAACCAGTCCGTAGCTCGAAGCCTTCATTAATACCAAAGTTTCAGTTTCCAATTAATCGCTTTTTCCTTCGCATCTTCAAGAGGAGCGGTTTATCAACGCCATAGACCTCCGTCGACTTCCCATCATCACTGCCACAGCTATCTGAACGCTAACCGATCCTGCGAGTCACGAGGCTACATTCTGTAATACGTATTCCGAAGTAGCAACGCCTGAGCACTAGCCAACTTGCGGTCAGAGCACTGAACCGGTACCTAAGTGACTAAAACCTTGTCCATCTGGCCTTCCGCCTCATCATCCATCGATCAATGTGCCGTCTAAGTTATCCACCAAACTTTCTTTTCCCATTCAACGACATCTAGAGCGCGTTCGGATGACTGCCTGTAACTTGAAGTCGCCATACGAAATCCGAGTTTAAGTCAATTTCTGGCTTTGGAGTTACAAGGCGTGTTTGGAAATCATCAAATTGTGGCTGAAAAGTTGTCCAAACCAATGGTTTAACATCCGAACGCAACTCTAGCCAGCGTTATCGAAGTCCCCTTGTTCCCCGTATAAGGAGGACTATTCTTCGTAGCGCTGGTACTGATCCTTCGTTCGAATGGAACGCACGATGTTGAAGTTGGCAACGCCTTGCACCCCGTTGCAGGCTCGGGTAGCACAGACTAGTAAATGCTTTAAGTGTGCTAAAAATAGCCGAGGCAAATCCAGCACTTGCCCAGGTTAGAACTAAGATCGCCCGTAGTGAGAATGAAGTGGTTACTTCGAGTTTTCTGAACCGTATATTACGTCAAAGTTTGTTTTCGTTGTGAACTGGAGACGAATCCAGATAGTAGTACCGATATTGTATATTAGCTGGCTAGCTCTGCTCCGTATCTAATCGCTGTCGGTCTAATCTCGGCTATGTTATCATTCCCCCCAGAAGGTCGGGTCTGATGAAGCAACAAACCTTCGTCGGAAGCTAGGCAACTTACGAATCTGCACTGCCCCACGTCGCTTGACTAGAAATTGTTTCTCCAGATCGACTGAGCGTATGCATTGAGGCCACGGGAATGAAAATGTTGCGGGTGGGCACTGAATAATATCGTCCGCTGCCTACAATTTGAGTGTTTCCGATTCATGAGATAACATACGCATCGGCCGTATTGGTTTCCCAGCGCTGTGGGATGAGATAGTGATGCAGGTTTAAGTGGGGCTGTTAGGCTGGTGTAGGAGGTTGGATATATAAGGTGTGGTTATAGCGTAAGTGTTAGGGTATGCCCTGTAGGGCTGGCACGTTACCAGGTGCTTGTTTTATCGTGCCTAGACTTAGGGTGGATGGATGTGGTGACGTGAGTGTTGAGCCGCAATTGTAGCTCGCAATATGCTCAACGAAATGAGGAGCGTGTTAACTTGTGTCTGGGCAAGGGACAATCACAAATGTACATAACCAAACCGCATCTCGGAATTCCATTGGTTGCGTTCATGTCATACTTTAAATTAATAGTACTCTAACAATCTGTATTTCAGTGACAATCATTTTAGTTAGGTTATATTCGTTTTTCCCTTCGTATCCTCAAGACGTAAGCAGAAGAAACACATAGTTTAATCGACCTGACTGTCGACACGGTTACTGCAATCTGAACCGCACTGGTGACGTTACATTCCGCAATAGAGTAAGATATCCTGTAGTAGAAAAGCTAAGCGCCTGCCATCTTACGTTCTGCAGCGCTGAATCAAGCGAAACCAATGCCCGAGCGACCAAAACTTTCTCCATCGGGTGGTAGCGGCGGGTTTCCTTCCGCTGTCTCATCCTGCGATCCTTAAAGTTTCAATCCACTATCCTTCGGCCTCCTCATGATGAGATATTCATTTCACCTTCGCCTCTGTTCGACAACAACTGGCTAACCTTCTAAGAGTGTATCTCTTCAAATATTTTGTCCACCGCTAGAGTTAGCTGCATCAGGTGCTTCTGTGCTTTCTATTGTTCCAATTGGCAACACACGATGTCGAAGTTCAGAGCACTCACAGCCGCAAACCAGCACGGGGTCAGAAGATTGCAGGCTCGGGTAGCACAAGAAGTAATTGCTTAACCGTGCCAAAAATTGCCGCTATTTTTAACTCTAAAGCAAATCCTACGAGCAGTTTTCGATTTACTTAAGAAAGGGGGTGCACACTACGAATAGCGAGGTGGAACCAATTAAGATGTTTAATGTCTGGATTTGAGCACAGCAGACAGTCAATCATCCGTGATTGAGAAGTGATTACTGTAGGCGTCTGGAACTTCTAATACAGTAAAGCTAATCTTGAGCCGGCAAGCTCCGCCCCATAACTAATCGCAATCCATCTAGTCTATAATCTTATTACCGCCAACCATGCAACGACGCATCCCTACTATACTCTATAACATACGAGGACACGAAATTTTACGTAAATGTACTCAGTTGGGGGAGATATGGCGAACTTGCGAGTAACACACGCCTGAAGGAGCCGGAGGCGAGTTCAGACCCACTTTGAGAGATAACCAGCAGAATTATGGAAACATTTTTCAGGGTACCGTGTGGTTCCCACACGCGTGTTCCTTGTATACTATTATCAACGCTAGTGGTGCTGCACGCAGAGCCTTCAGTAACTGCAGGGGGGGAAAGACGGAGCGCGGGGAAGCACTCGGTTATATCACGACAACCATTTGGGAATACAGCAGATGCACCAGAGCGCATTGTGTGGGCTCGTGGTTTTGTGATTATTGGGCTGTAGACATTTTAATAGCTTTGCAAAAGGATTAAACCTATTCTTAAGCACCGTTTTTAACCATAAGTTGACAGCACCACTAGCACGCGAAGTCTAGCACACGGCAATTCATTCCTCCAAGATGAACCCTAAGTTTGATAGTTTTTGCTGAGGGGTCAGCGGGAACTGTCATACTCTTGATAGAATGAGTACAGGAGTACAGCATGATTAAACAACACTTCAAGTTTCACATTCCCAATAAGCAGCGGATATCCCCTGGTGCTCAACTGAGGCGAGAGAATTACTTTGAGCCTATAAATATTAGTTTAGCATATTGGAATGAGGTTGTTATAATGTATAGGTCGTTCAAGAATAGATTTTAGAAGTAGACAATGGAGTACTATCAAACAAGACATCATATTAAATATTACTTAGCATGCGGAAAGCCAGATAAGATGGCTAAATAGGAGATGTATACGCAAAAGCCACAGAAAGCAGTAAGTGGTGGTAATGAAATAAAGAAAACGCTATATCCGACGGTGTTCCCTCTCTAGGTTCCACTAAACGGCGCTCCCCCCCTCTCCTTCTCTCCACTCCCTTGGTCTTTGCTACCCTTAAGCTAATCCGGTTAGCGATCCAGAGCCCTCAAGCATTTAGAGATCCGGCCAGTACAGCTACGGAAATTCGCCTCTATGGTAACATGAATTGCAATAACAATAAATTGCAAGTTCCCGCAAGCATGTCGGCCAGGCGTGGTTTAAACCGATTGCCAAGGGATCGAATGGCGTCTGCACTGCTATCTCGTCACTGTTCCATTGTTCAAGCAGCTCGCTAATACTGTCGTTGGATTCGCCCTCTGTATGTATAGGGCTGCTGTTGGTGGGAATAGCGAAAATATTTTGGCTTTGATGTGGTGTGTTGAAATATGGCTGTGGCGGGGCGATAAGGGGGTTCGGAGAAGCAGTTGGCCCATATTGATCAACGAATGCGTCAAGGTTATAGGGATGTTGCTGGTTGTGGAGAGAAGCAGGGACTATCGACTGCTGAACATTGGAAGCCGGTAATGTAGTAGTAGAATCTGGTGGGCGTGGCAGTAGAACTTGTTGTATAAGCCAACTGAAATCTCTCGTGTTGTCCTGTTGAAGTCTTTCGTACACTCCCATACTGACAAGTTGATCGCTGTGCTCCGACGATAAAAGATGAGATCTGAATGCCACGTTAGCGTATACTTTCAGATCTAGATTGGGAACCGAATACTTTAGATTGCTAGGTTTGTCGAAGAAACTGACAAGTGCAATTTCCCCACCCTCACAACGACAGAATGGGCAAACATTACCGTGATACTGATCACCGTGTCTTCTGCATTCTACTTAGCTTGAACTAAATCAGGTTATACGAAAGGCAACTTACAACGCTTGGTCTACTGTATCAACGGCCAGAGTCTCACAGTCTTCAGATAATGCCAACGCGCGGTATCGAGCCAGGACGCATCTGTATTTCCCAGTCTCGGTTTTGGCAGGGTGACGTTTGGTCTCTCTTCTAGGTCTGCCACCATTTTCTTCATCTTTTCTCGGCAGCTGGGTTCGTCCCAGGGTGCTACGTCTTGATAATAGCCGATTATTTTCGGCACCGGTGCTTCTATCGCCACTCCCGGTAAAGGAGCCTCCAGCCGTAGTCCGCTCAGGTCCTCCTATACAATCCCTTATCTTAGGGTGAGAAAAAAGGTCATGGACCTCGAAAGTGTGAATGATATAGGCTGTGTGCAACTTCCAATGGTCGGAGAGATCAAAGTTCCAGGTCAAGCTCAAGTCGGGCGGTTCAACAGTGTCGATGGTCTGCATTGCCACACTGCACGGCTCTTCAGGCCGTTGGGAAATTCGTGATCTCTGGCTCGTACTCAACTCACGCTGATAATTTTGACCCAGAAAGACCTCGATAAAAAGGGAATGTAGGGGATTGGGAGAACAAATGAGTATACTGGCACGAGCGCCCAGCTTGTCAGGTAACAGGCGTACAGCCTTAATACGACGACCGTCGCGCGGACCTCCCAAAGACTTCGATGTGTTTTGCATATCAATTCGCCGTTAATAGTACCCTGAGTTATCAACAGAGAGCCGTAGAGAGAAAGAACTACCTCGAGGCTAAGCTCAGCAAATATATACAAGGTAAAATCCGTGGCTCATAAGTGGACTTGACCTATGGCACAGCAATAGACAGTTTCAAACTTGAACAATCCCGCGTATACATATCGCTAGCAACTAGCAAAAGAAAAGCCAAGATACAACATCCGAGAATCCTCGGTTGTTGGAGTCCGAATTTTGCAGCTACGATTCCTTCGTTTGTATGGTCTCGTCCGTAATTTTTATCGACATATTCTGGATATGCGTCTGCTGATAGGGAGAAGTCAATAGTATACAGATTTGAGGATTGAGAGGTAGGCGCAAAAGTCGCTTCTATTTTCCGTTACATAACTAGGTATACTTCATTACACCACTGAGTTATTTCTGGTCTTCCCGGATTTTTCATTGCAGCGATTGATGGGAAGTGGAGTTTCAAAACATTTAAAACTTCGTTGAAGTGAGATGGGCTAAAGCGGCAGGATTGTTTCAAATCACAGCCTACTGTCGGAGATGGGCCACATAACACACTGACAGCGAATATCAACAAAAAAAGAGGCTGTTACGCAAACCTATCTGGGCAGGAGACAACGGCACTCTTTGGAATAAAGCAATTTTATGGCAAACGGGCCCTTGCTCAAAGTATCGGTTGATTCGCCTAGAACAGGCATAGTATTGTCTCGTTCTCTGCCTCACTAGATGTAGTGCAAACCCACAGTTGCCAAAATGAAGGATATCCACAAACATGTACCCCAACTCCTTACCCGTATCAACGCATCCACAACGCGAGAAAATTATGCTACTGAGCGTAGGCCGACAATTTCACAGCCAGCACCAACGACTTTCAGCAACTGATTGTTAGCAATTCTGGCATGGTTAGCTCCTGCACTAACAGCTCTTCCTCGATTTCTCTCCGTATATCTGGTCTCCACACTGTATTATAGAGATCTTTTTGCACTAGCATTTTTTGTTGATATGTTCTTATATTCTATCGCGACTATTACTTTCTACCAGGGTTTCCGTGCGTCTGGCAATGAAGTCTTCCGACCGTATCCATGGTGCATCAGTTTGGGTTCTAACGAACCATTAGCTAAATGAATCTACATAATTCCCAGCCAGCTTGGAGGTGCTGAGTTAGGGTCCGGAAGAACAACTCGATGTTCTGACTTGTGGACAGTGAAGATTATTAGACGGTTGTGGTAGTTACCGACCTCACGAACAAAGATGTGTAATGTCTGTGGAAGAAGTTGTCTGTATATGCTATATCACTCAGGAATTGCGTACATACCCATTTCTGATAATCTCCCTACCCGTTCACTTCCGGTATCTTCCATCGTGCTTATAACCGGCGTCGCATGGACTCAGCATGAATGAACTCCACATTGTGAAGATCTTACAAGTTGCATGAAATGTTGATAACGAGTACCCGCTGCCGCACTCTCGAACGTTCTAGTGTAATATAGGGTCTTTTCTGCCACCCTGACTGGTACCTATAGCCACTAGTGCATTTTGTCTCCCAGGCCAGTAAGCGCAAGATTATAGCTAGTCGATCCGAAGAAATGCAAGTAATCGCAAATCTAAGATGCGAAAGCGGGGATCGACCTGATTAAGAAAGTAACAAATATCCAAAATTATGTGTTTTAGGCATTCTTTATCGTCAGAACGGGGTCTTCCGACTATTTTAGAGAGTAAATAGGCGCGCACTCGGTATCCTGCGGGCAAATTTCAAGGTTTCACCTGCAATGATACATAGCCAATCCATCATTCCCCACTGTCCACCAAGCCATCATTCGTTGTTTCGGTTCGATGACGCATCGGATACTCATGCCACATATGATCCTTCCCACCAACCTCTGACATTAAGCTCGTGTACCAGCCCCCGCCCGATCCAGGGGGGGGCTGCACGATTTACGTCCCCGAACAGGTGATCAGTTTTACGATGCAACTCAGAGGGTTGAACACCCGAACTCAACACCGAAAATCTAAAAAGAAGTTTTTGGTCACAGCCTATGTAGATAACAACTGCTCTAGTAGCCTGCTTGCACTTGACCGAAATAGTTTGTGTGTGGTGGAGGTACTCCAGCATATCCCCCGATGTCATGCAGGATAGACCCGAGTTCGGCCTATCTTTGAGTGAAACATCAGCCAGCACTGAGGGCGCTTCCACCACACCCAAATAATTTCGGTCAAGTGTAGGCAGACTACTAGAGCAGTTATTATCTACATAGGCTGTGACTAAAAACTTTTTTTGATTTTCGGTGTTGAGTTCGGGAGCTCGTTGCCTCTTCGAACCTCGGAGTAACACCGACGACTAAGTCGTCCAGCCCCTACCTGGGGCGGGTATTCATTCCCGCACCAGGAAGGGGCTGGCATGCGAGCTTAGCAGAGTACCTGCCATCTTTTTTTTATAATGGCGGTTAGAGGTAACCAATTGAAGACTCCAAGAACTGGCCCACTAAAAGCTTTCGCTGATGTGTAGGAGTGTAAAGAATGCATAATGCAAGCTTACAGGAGTTCGGCAGTGAAATATACAACAGGCAGGTGATAAGCCTCCGTCGGAGTTAGAATGTACTCTGATATCGCTGACGGTTGTGTGACAGCGTTGTTGATTTAGAGCAAGTTGTGTTCACTGAGTATCAAGACCGGTCGACTCATGTTAGGTGCGGAAAACATAAACCAATATCCAGCTTTGGGACCACCAGAGACGGCAGCTGACATGGCGTTGACACCTCAAATTACTGCATCGTGAGGAGAAGACATATAAGGTAGGAGCATCCCTTGAGCGAGATCGGCAGCTCTTCCCCCCTCGGAGAAACTGTACACTCGTTGCCGGACCCCTATCCTTATCAGCCCACCACTTTCTGAATTCAGTCCTCTACTAATGGTACCTGACCGTGATCTTTTTATTCGTACGAGTGCTTATCATCTAACATCTGTGTAATCGTCGGCGCAGCTTGTATCTTACGTACTCACCATCTACGAAACCATTCCATACAATTGTAGGCAATACAATAACCCACAGCTAGCAGACTTGAGATTTTCGAATAGATCTGCTTTGTATTGGACGGTAATGGTTTTTGGTTTCTTCTGACGTGTGTCATGATCCTTTTCATCAAGATCTCCTCTCGACCCCAACTCCACACCCCACTACCGCTAGCTTGCTCCTCCACTTCCTCATTGTGTTAAATTCTGTAATGTCTTGAGTTTCATTACCGGCACAGCCCTGCTTGTTGTTGTTTATTCATACTGTATTCACTCTTACTAGAGTATGACAGGACCTAATAACCCCTCCGCCTCCGGGCAAGCCGGCTAGATGGCGGAGCTCCCCCCCCCGCTACCCTTCGTCCCCGCTGACAAATGAAAGATAAAAGATAGAAGATGAAAAAGATGTAAACCCGTTGCCGCCGCCCCCCGCACCTGAGTCAGCCTCTGCGCCCGCTCCATACCGCCACTCATTTGGGCGGGAACTTCCCGACCTCAGTAGCCCCAGGAAGTCCACCACCGCTTGGTCGCACTCTTCCATGGAAAACAGCTCAGAGACCTGCAAGTGTCGGCATCTGCCCGCTTTCCAGCCGCAGCCCTGCTTCAGATGGAGGATGCATGCCACTTCGTTGTCCCGCATAAAAGTATAAAGAAAAGGCGATTAACTGGAATCGTATAATTCTAGTAGGCCTCTGCACTGATTCATGGGAATCTAATCTATCTACATGTTCTGAGAAGTAAGTTCTAGCCACCCTCGCCCTACCGGGTCCCTGGTAAGTGCCAACATACGAAGCGTGTGGGAACAACAGATAAAGTTAGTCTCGTGTCCAGCCGCCACTCTTGGAAATGGTGTTTTCTTGATCGTTGAGTTTACTAATATATCACATACACTCAGCCCAGAACAATCTCACCTACTATTGACATTGGGCCCCCATTTTCTATCTAAGCTCGAGACAAAGATAAAGTTTATTCCCATCAGTTCGCACGGCGTAGTCATCGTGGCAAGATATTATACCTGTTCGGCTAGCTTTGATCGCTCCTCGTTCCGATATCTAATCTCGTATCTTATGTCTTATCCATTATCTAATCTCTCTCTTCCATCTGGGCCTCATTGAGATCTTTTTATTTTTTTCATCATCTAATAGATATACACTTGGCTTGTCTGCTCGAAGCATTCTCATTGGTGGATGATGGTACATACCATCTTACTGTGGCAAATTACAGAATGCTCATTGGTTGGCAGATGGTCTTTTTCAATCATGATTAGTGAAAAATGGCACTTTGCTTGTGTGTGGCTCTCAGAGCTGCTATTGGTCAGCAATCTGAGCTGGCCAGATGCAATCTAGGTGGGCAGGCTCTCTACTTGCTGGAAACAATCTAGACACATTGGCTAGATGCAATCTGGACAGCCTGGCTTCTGGCCGGATAGTAATGATATGGAAGAGCTGGCTCTTTGGTAGTTGTATGCAATCTGGACAGGCTGGCTCTTCCATGGATAGAGCCATTTGAAACTGGCTTGCTCTCTACTTGTTGGATAAAATTTGAACCGGTGTGCCTGGCTAGATGAGATCCGGATGAGCTGGCTCTCAAATCTCTTGAGACAATTGAGACCAGTGGACATTCTCCAAATAGGCTTGCTATCTGCAGACTTGAGACAATGGTGATGGGCTGATATTTGGCTCACTGGATACAATTAGAATGCGCTAGCTGCCTGTTATGTGGACAGAATCAAGCTAGGTTGGATCTTGATCAGCTTGAGATGATCTGCATAAGATGAATCTTAGTCAACTAAATATAATTTCGATAAACTAACTTTTAACCAGGTGAAAATGATTTAAACAACCCTAACATATTCACACCGAGTGAGTTCTTGGTTAGTTGGATGCAATATGCACAGAATAGCTCTCAGCTAGCTGCATACACTTTGAATGGAATATTGTATGGTTGGCTCTACTGGCAGATGCATGGATGGGTGGATGTAGTCTGGAAGGGCTAACTCCATGCTGGCTAGATGCAATTGTGATGGGCTAGATGTCAGCTGGCTGGCCACAATGTAAAACAGCTGAGAGCTGACAGGATATCACAGGTTTTGGGGTATAGGATTCTTTTTTTCTGAAGGAGTATGAGGGCATTGTAAAGTACTGGTAGTGATGGTTACGGGGCAGTCATGTGAGGTGTCCAGCACTAGGTAGCCAAGGAACCATATTTTGGCCTTATGATGGAGACTTAGCTCCGTACCAAATGTCTTACCATTTACTTCTATACTTGATTTCTGTTGTATCTATGTGCAATTATGTACCTTGGATCATATCCAGATGCTAGAAAGTGCTGGCATGTGTACACATAAAAGGTTGTGGCCAAGCTGCCACCATGTACACAATGTGTAACTTCATACAGAAGTACGAAGCAAGAATACCTGTAGGTCACTGTCAAAGACAAGTTTAATTAAGTGTTAATATGTTAGTGCAAGATATAGTGGTGGCTTTGCCATTCTTTGAGGGACTATGACAGTTCAGTCAGTCCAGAGTTACCATTGTTGACAGCTCTGAAGCTGGCTCATCTTTATACTTCCAGCTGTATGTAACTTTAACCAACTCCAAGAATTTAAAATTTGTTAGTTAGCATCCAGCAAGCTTTCTTACAATGAAGTGTAATTTCTAGTTTGTACCCAGTGACTATATATCTGAAGTCTCTTTATGTCTGATGCCAGAGTAATCACATTGAAAGTCTTCTACATAGCAACTATAATCATTTCAATATCAATAAAGTCTACAAGTTTCACTGTGATCACAATGTATTCCAGTGTTCCCAATGGGTCAGACCAGTCAGGGCACCTGATATTAATAACTGTGCAGGCCAGACCTACACTATTGACACCAGGCAATAACTTCAGGTGACTGGGCCAACTATTAGCTGTTTGGTATTAGAGTATGTCACCATGGTGGCCAGTAATCTGTAGTGGTTAGGTGTATATTTGAGAAGTCTCTAGATGTTGCAACAATTTACCAGTACAGTTGTTTATGATATATAACTCATACCATTGGCTTTCATCATCTATCACACTTATGGTTGTAAGTATATCTTTGTCTATATTCCTGGTCAATAATTTTCAGATAGTGGATGCACTCCACCAGACGCAATGATAAAGTAGAATAAATCTACATATATCTTGGGTTTGAGCCTCTGTGTGTATAGTATAATCACACTGTTAGGCGCCAATTGAAAATACCAGTGCCAGTGGAAACTATAGTTATCTATAGGTGCCTACAGTTAAACTGTAAGTCTTAAGAACCATGGTTGCCCCAGTTAACCATGGTTTCCACTGGCATGCAGCCTGTACACCGGGAAAAATGACCTTACGCGACGCGCAACTCATAGAGAAGCTGTCTATGGGCCGGTAATCCATAGCATATTTGGCGCGTGGCACTATGAGGTCCTATGGACTTGCAATTTGACTAGATTACTATGATACGCATGCGATTATGAGCGCTTGATACTATACATCATGCTGCATTCAATAAAACTGCCAAATGCACTTCATTGCACACTCTCAAGTACGCTCTGAAGTACACTCCTGATTGCACTCGATTGTACACTCCCAGCCTGCTTGACTTACGCTCTCAAGTAAGCTCTCAAGACGCTCCCAAGTACACCTCCGAGTACGCTCCCAAGTACACCTCTGAGTACGTTCTCAAGTACACTCCCGTGTATGCTCTCAAGGACGCTCCCAATTGCACTCGATGGCACACTCCCAGCCTGCTTGACTATACGCTCCCAAGTATGCTCTCAAGACGCTCTCAATCACACTCCCGAGCACGCTCTCAAGTACACTCCCAATTGCACTCGATGACACGCTCCCAGCCTGCTTGACTATACGCTCCCAAGTAAGCTCTCAAGACGCTCTCAATCGCACTCCCGAGCATGCTGTCATGTACACTCCCAATTGCACTCGATGGCACACTCCCAGCCTGCTTGACTATACACTCTCATGTAAGCTCTCAAGACACTCCCAAGAACACCTCCGAGTACGCACCCCAGTACACCTCCGAGTCGCTCGCAAGTACACTCTCAAGAGTGAAGACACTCGCAATCGCACTTGACAATATGCTCCCATGTACGCTCCTGCATGCTCGATCCAGAGACCTCCTGAGTTGCAGAAGCCAGGCACCGGGAGGCGTAAGGCAGGTGGCGTATGGTGGGCAGTGTTTGGCGGGCGGCATGTGGCGTGTGGTGTGTGGCAGATGGCGGGCGGCGTATGGTGGCCGAAATCATGACGTCGATATCATAGACTGAACCTTATCTTTAGCGCGGCCACCGCGACAAGATCTCAAGATCCCTCATACTCATGGTGTTGACAATTGTAGCCTTAGATTTTGTAGGAATGGTAGACAATTGGATCTTGGGGAGAGTAGATCTCCGACTCAGATTTTCCAGTGGAATCTAGTGCCCGCTTCCCATCGATTGTGGGCGTATGTGTGTGCATTCGGACCGGGGAAGATGGCAATGGCAATGGCAATGGCAATGGTGATGGTGTTGGCGATTGTGATCATTGTACCAGAAGTACTTATACAAGTAGGTTGGCTACGTCAACGTCAGCATCAAAGCTTCCACAGACTTAGAGCCTTCTACTAGCCAAAGCTTCCACAGACCTAGAGCCTTCTATTAGCCAAAGCATCCACAGACCTAGAGCCTTCTATTAGCCAAAGCTTCCACAAACTCAGAGTTTTCCATTGGCCAAAAGCTTCCCGTGGAAAACTCTACTCCTCCCGAATATGCTCCTACATGCTCGATCCAGAGATTTGTTGAGCAGTGTTTGGTGGGTGGCGTGTGCGTGTCGCATGTGGCAAGTGGCAGGTGGCTGGTAGCGGGTTGCGGGCGGCCGAAATCATGACGTCGGTCTATATCATAGTCTGAATCTTATCTTAAGTGCGCCCACTGAGACGAAATCTCACGATGCCTCATGACCATGGTGTTGACAATTGCAGCCTTAGATTCTGTAGAAATGGTAGGCAATTGGAACTTGGGGAGAGCAGATCTCCGACTCAGATTTTCCAGCGGAATCTGCTGCTTGCTTCCCACGGATTGTTGGCATATGTGTGCGCATATGGGCCGGGTCTGATGGTGATGATGGCGATGGTGATAATGGCGATGGCGATGATGGCGCTGGTGATGACGGCGCTGGTGATGGTGTCGGTGATGGTGATCATAGTACCAGAAGCACTTAGACAAGTAGGTTGGCTACGTCAACGTTAGCATCAAAGCTTCTACAGACTTAGAGCCTTCCATTAGCCAAAGCTTCCAGACTTAGAGTCTTCCATTAGCCATAGCTTCTAGACTTAGAGCCTTCCATTAGCCAAAGCATCCACAAACTCAGAGTTTTCCATCGGCCAAATGCTTCCCGTGGAAAACTCTACTCCTCCCGGTGCGAGGCTCTCTCAAGAAGGCTCTCAAGTGGCTTTCAAAGAGGCTTTCAAGCAGGCTCTCGAGCAGGCTCTCAAGCAGGCTCCCAAGCAGGCTCCCAAGCAGGCTCCCAAGCGGACTCTCAGCGATAGTGTACAGTACCGGTATAGCAGCGAAGACTGCAGGCAGTGAAGACTGGTATAGGTCCATCTCCGGCCGCCAGCTGTATATAGTTCCATAGGTCCACGCGCACATCTCTATGAATCGACTATAGACTACTATAGGCTGCGCGTCGCGCAGGGGTCCACGGGAAGCTTGCCATGAGCTGCGCGTGTGCACGTGTGCGCGTAGCGCAGTCTATAGTCGATTTGCACTTTTGCCGATGTAGATAGAAGCCATTTATCAGCCCAGCCTGTCACTTGCAGACTTGGCAGATTCTGATCAGAAACTGGCTCTCCTGGCCAATTAGAAATGCTGAAATGTTTTATATATAAAATAAGAATCAATAGGTCCACTATTACTTTGTTGTCTTAAATGTACTATATCACTAATATTCATACCAGTACAGTTGTACAAAAAATGCTTCAAAAATGCTGTTGATCCACAATTGCTCACTCAATGTTACAGATATCACAAATCGGACACTGGGAAGTACAAGATGGCACAGTGATTCATTTTTCATGTACATGATATTTTGTGATTAGACAAAAATCTATGCATTTCAAAGGAAAGGATATTTGTAATGGCAGTCATGATTAGGTTCTTGGCAATGGACGAGAGGTGTCCAGGGCCGGGTAACTGCAACCTCATATAGACGACTCGCGATCTCTCTGAGATCGCCAGCGATAATCTTACCTATCAACTACTCTATTATATTACCCTATCCACGTTTGCCACCATATCTTTCCATATACTTTCATATGCGGCCATATACGGATATACGACCTTACACTATTATCACTCTTAATCTAGTCGATAGGTTTCGCTTAGAAAATCTCGCGATTTTACCCCTTTCGACGGGTCGCCACGAAATAACCCATTTTATCACGAAACATCCCTCCAAAGAAGTTTAGCAGAACCCAATTGCGTGTCACTGACATGCATGAGAGTGATGACACTCTGCATGCAGTGGCATGGACAGCCGAACGCACTACTCCAATGTCTGACTGGAGGTTGAGATTGACGACGATGATGACGATGACCTCTACAATTGTTACGGGTCTCGAAGTCTAAGAGCTGGACAAAAGAGAAGGAACCTAATGATACAGAATAGTTGACATTCTGTGTCATCACGATCAATTACGATGTTAATCAACGATACGTCTTTGGTTAACGACTCGACAAAAACGATACGATCAATTACGATGTTAATCAACAATACGTCTTTGGTTAACGACTCGACAAAACGATACGATCAATTACGATGATAAATCAACGTCCTTGATTGACAACTTGATAAATGTTACGATGTTGACGAACGATAAACGTTATATGTTGACGAACGATAAACGTTATGATGTTGACGAACAATAAACGGAATGATTTATAAAATGGAATGGAAAGAAAGAGAAGCATACTTTTGTTATGCAGGGGCTGTGCCGCAATATAAAGTCCAAGGGAATATAGCGGCCTGGTGCAATGGTGTTCGCCCCTTGAGGCTAGCAAGTTCACTTCTTAAGACGGAGCAATCGTTGGGTCACCGATTCTAGAGCAGGGGGTGATGTTAGGGGTTCTCCCTTAACAGAGTATATGTAACCTGGGATAACCAATGATGGGTACTTGTCAGTAACCCTCGGGTTATCTGACATGCATAACGACTGCCCTAGGCATCCTCAGAACATTCAGTCACGATTACCTTTAGCGGGGTATGAGTGGTACTCGTCTCGATTAAATAGGCTTCGGCTTAGCGGATTCATTGAAGCATACGCTACGGCAGCTGATTTGATGATGCAATAACTTTGCCAGATCGAAAGGGCCACAACCCTGCCGAGCAGGTTATTTTTAACCAGATTCATTTTCCAATGCTAGAGTGATTATGTCTGATCGGAGCAGAGCAAAGAAGTTCGTATCCGCAGACACGGCAATCGTTAGTTGCAGCTATTACGCGGGATCTTAAGACCAATCTCTTATGCGAGGTTGGAGCACTGGGCACTCCCCAGCCAAAGGGAACGGTCCCGGCCTAAGCAGCGGCGTGATTGAGGTATTATGACATTGGTTGTTGATATGAGACCTATTGCATCCCCGCACATTGGCGTGTGCGGATAGGCAACTGCAAGCATAGTCGTGACATTAATATACATCGGCATAGTAATGGTTGTCCGCCACGTAAACCTATGATGCAATCATACTATAGTATTGATTAGCTGAAAGCAGTCTGTGCGCTATGTCGGCAGCTGTTCCGATTACCGAACCATACGAGAGTGAGATGTCCAAGTTGAAGTTATGACCTGATATATGATATTGTGCATGTGTGGGCTGATTCTTATCAGTAGCGAAACGCATTAATACCGCACATGCATATACACGATAACCTTGGGGATTCGTGGCAATCTCTACCATGCGCATTCTGTGCCGACTTGCCTTAGAATGCATGCGGACGATAAGGAATGTAAGACGCAAAGCAAGTTGCTATCAGAATCATGGAAAGGAAATCTGGATGCGCATGCGTAACATCCCGATTGAACTTTCTATATAAAGGGTCACATTGTTCCGACAATGAGAAGAACAAGCTCTAGCAGCGAAACAGTCAGCGATACCTACCAGCGAAGAACGATCTGAAATATTATTGTATTTTTGTGATACCTATATCTACCTATTATTATATATAAAATCTATTAGCTTTCTGTAGCGGCAGCCCCGCACTGATAAGTATCCTCCTACGAATGACCCTTACGTTCGAAAGCGATACCGACGTTATTGTATACGCTCTGGAAAAGATAATCTCCTACACTAGAAATAGCCAGTATATCTTCCTGGCGTAAAGCATCTGGTGGATATCCTCGACCATCGGAATACAGGAAGAATTAGTTTTCTATATCGATAAACTTAACGTACGGAAGAATATCGGGAATCCTGAGTTAGGAACGGAATCTGTACCACCTGGTGTACATCCGGATCAAATTGCAAACTTCCAGGCATCCGAGGATAGTTACAACATCTCCGAGGAAGATTCAGTTAGTACGACTGAAACCGATATCCATAACGAGGTGATCGATAATTGTGAGATACTTTTGGAACAGTCTAAGCAGGAGAGAAAGGCTATAGGACGCAGAAATTGACAGGCTAGTTGAGTAGTCAAAAGAAGGCCAAAAAGGAAGCTAAGCGAAAGCTTAAGACTTTCGGAACTCAGACCGAGGGAATCGATGGATCAGAGTTACGACGAAGGAAAGCAGCTGGAGAGTGTCAGCGTTGCGCTTGGCCACAAGATCGGAAAGGAAGTCATAGGACTCTTGATTGCCGTCGGGGGCCGAGGTCTGAAAAGGGAACCGCCACGTTTCCAAACAGGAAAAACATACAATAAAGATTAGGATCTAGGGCCGTACTTAAGTATTGTACTTTCCGTAAAAGTACCCCCCTAACAACAATTACCTCGGAGGTCACAGAAGCCAAGATAGCGTGATCGACAATGATAGTGGTGATCTCTATTCCCATATTACTGACGAGGATTGTCTAGACGTGGCGATTCAAAACTGGTTGATGCCGGAAATGCTGCTTGCAAATCAATCCCAGTGGAACGCCAAACAGACACTCGAACAGGAAAAGGTGGCGGCTGAACAGCAACGAATGGCTGCCAAACGCGATCGATGGGCTGCCCAACACCCTGAATGCACCGAACAAAGCACCGTAGGCCCATGACCAAATATCTACAAGATGGGTGACCCCATAAGGTTCTGCGGTGGTGTAAAAGAGCTGGTCCAATTTCTTGATGTGTTACGCTCGAGTTGCAACTCCCGCAGCCACCTATTGCAACGTGGCGGACCTGATGACATTGAATACGCGATCTCTCTTCTGGAGACGTGGAGTAATCATCGAAACCCGACACTTAGACAGACGGCTATGACAGATCCTTCGGGAATGGGTGGGCGACTTATTTGCAGAATCCGACCCATGCCTACAGGACTTCGACCTCTGTTCACATGCGATCTGGATACGGACCGACGACTTCTGGAGGTGATCACGCTCATGCAGGGATACATACAACTTCCACAAGAATCGGTCAGATCTTATGCGAATTGTTTGAAAGCTACTTGGAGACACGCTGGGTGGAATCTACAGAAGCATGAAGCAGTCCTCTACGATATTGCCTGGGCAGGCCTCTGCAACTCGCTTAAGAACCAAGTTGGACTGATGACGCCCGCCTGCGGCAGATTTGACACCTTCGACAAATTCTTTGATAAGGCCGCGGCCTCGGAGTTACCCATGTCAAAAACAAGAAACCACAGCGGCCGCAACAGCGGCAGCATCACCAGCAGCAGAAACAGCCTACACACTCATCTTCCAAAGGCGGCATGTGAGGCTACCAGCCATCCATCTCCGGGCCAGCTGACACCACCGGCGGCAAATCCGGCCAATCGGGATCAGACAGCCACGGCGAATCAGGCGGCGGAGGACAATCGTCAGGTTTACCGCCAGCACAATGGGTTTCAACTGAAATGTTTGAAGGCGGACGCTCTACCGGCATATGCTTACAACACGGATCTCCGAACCACAAGGCGAGCTTCTGCCCTAAATACTCACCAGGAGGTAACCCACCACAGCAGGACCAGGCATTTGCTCCAAACAGGGACAGAAGATACCAAAACAAAAGACAGAAGTCCTTCCATAATCAACAGCCAAAAAACTCATTGACCACTCTCGGCATCTGGCCTGACAGGAGAGGTTCCACAAGGTGGACCTGGGGTTGGAGAGGTTGGCAATGCAGACTTTCATGGCGACGATGGACAGCATACAACCGCATTGGTTCGCTTTGAAGCCAAGGGTGTGATTGGAAAGGGCAAAAGCTAACACGTCAAGTCAGTACTTATGCGGCACGTCCCGACCGGACACATCCCATATTATCAACAAGGTTTGTATAAGAGATGGAAATGGGGAAATGCAATGCGTGCAAGCTCTCTTGGATTGTGGCGTGACAAGCATCTTTATGCCACCGGGACTGAGCAAATGGCTTGGTCTAGTGGATGAACCAGCACACGTCATGACTCCAGGCCTCAATGGCCAAGTAATAGCTGACGCAAGCGAAAGTCGAGAAATGGTGTTCACAGTTTAGTATATGGAGCACTTATTACCAATTCAAGAATTGGAGGTGCTTGTTGTGCCTATGCGGGCTTACGACTGGGTTTTGGGATTGCCTTGGTTCCAGTCCCGGAATCCTGACATCGATTGGCAAAACGGTTGACTTTTGGCTCTGCGAACCACTGTTCGAGCGGAAGCAGTGGCCGTGGACCAGGTAGACCATCAGGATTACCCCGGGAATGTACCAGGATCTACGGCGAGAGAGGAGGCGTGTTCCGAAGGATGCGGCGGCATCCCAGCTATTCAAATACTCGGAGCAACTGCCTTTGACGATCCAATGGCCACTGAGCAGGTCGTCTGGACATTCTTCCTAAGAGTGGGAGATTGTACACGGTTGCTGAGAGCGACCGTGGAAGGCATAACTGATGGTGAGTGAGATAGGCCCCAGGCGCTGGACTGGCGAGCAGGGAGCAGTGGCGGCAATGGCCAGACAAAGGTTCCCAAGGGTACACATATGTAAACGTTGCCGGCTCGCCGGGACACAAAGAGAGTACTGGACGGTGGGGCTTGGCTCTTCCATGGGTGACCCGTTTTAACTCCGGGCTCCTGCATATTCCTCCTTACCGCTCCATATATATATATCACGAATTGAGAACTGACCTTTGCAGATGGAGCCGGCACAACAACAAAGATGGTTCCTACAGACGATGGAGGACATATTCTGGCCATATACAGAGATTTCATCGAGGTTTTCAGTAAACCACAGGCGGAGACACTTCCCCAGCATCAGTCAGCCGACTATGCAATTGACTTGGAGCCTGGCAATAACTTGCCATATGGGCGGATTTACAACTTATCGGAGTTCGAGTTGAGGATGTTAAAAGCTTAAAACAAGGCAAATCTAGCCAACTGGTTTATTCAGCGGTCATCATTGCCGGTTGCAGCACCGATTCTCTTGGCAAAGAAGATAGACGGAGGAATTATACTTTGTGCCGACTATGGTGCACTTAACAAGGCGACGGTGACAAATCGGTTTCCCCATATGTTAATTTCAGAGATGCTTGACCCTGTGCGCAAGGCCAGGATACTTATGAAGCTGCGCCTCAGCGGGGCTTATAACCCCATCCGGATCAAGGAAGGCGATGAAAACAAAGCGGCTTCCCAAACGCCTTACAGTGAATTCGAATACAAGGTCATGCCATTGGGCCTAACAAACACACTGGCTACTTTCCAGTCTTACATCGATGATTGCCTACCGCCATACATTGACGACTTTGCGGTATGCTACCTCGATGACATACTCATCTATTCGGCCAATGAGAAGGACCATGAGGCCAATATGCGGGAAGTGCTGCAGTAACTCAAGGAATACGGTCTCAATTGCAACGCCGAGAAGCGTCAATTTAGAGTTTCGGAAGTCAGCTTCTTGGGGTTTGTTATCACTCCTGATCGAGTTGGCATAGAATTGGACCGGATCTCCACAATCGAGGAATGGCCGACACCAAAATTAGTTAGTGATGTTCAGGTGGTTCTCGGATTCATGAAGTTCTACTGAAGATTTATCTGGAATTAGGCCAAGGTGACCCTCCCACTGATGGAATTAATCAAGAAATCGGAGACATCTCGCGGCAAGAAATCGGAAGGCTCGGCCAAATGGGAATGGACTTGGGAAGCCGAGTTGGCATTCTGGAAACTGAAAAGGACGTTCCCCAAGGCACCGATTCCCCAGCATTTCGGTCCAGCCAAGCCAATCGTTCGCCAAACGGACGCGAGTGGATTCGCGATTGCAGGCATTCTCAATCAGTACCATGTTTTCGGGGTTATCAGGGGAGTCAATATCAACTCCCGGAAGCGCTCTCCAGCCGAACAGAATTACGACACTTATGATCGGGAGATATTGGCCATTGTTGAAACACTAAAACTGTGGCACCATTACCTCGGGGGCGCCAATTACAAGGTCTTAATTCGGTGTGACCACAAGCATCTCGAGTACTTCCAGACATCCAAAGTACTCTCCAGAAGACAAGGCAGGTAGTCGGAAATTCTTTCGGCTTACGACTTTGTCATCGAGCACTTTGAAGGCAGCGAGAACCTGGCCGATGGCCAATCCAGACGGCCTGACTACGACCTCGGCTACAAACAGCCTGTGGCACGACGATTGGCAACTGTCTCAGTCGAACCATACGACGATCTCATGCCAGCAATTATCGTGGCCGAGGCATCTGATCCTTTGGAGGTCAATGGCTCAGCGAAGCTTGTCGACCAACATATGATAGATGGCACAAACACCACCAAAGAGGGGAGCCAATGGAAAGTCGTCGCAGGAGTCTTGACTTACGAGGGGAGGATATACGTTCCAGCAATCGATTCGCTACGCGGAAAAGTGATAAGTTTATTCCATGACATCCCTGAGTCTGGTCGTTTTGGAGCTTTTAATGCTTCTGAGCTGGCCTCAAGGGATTTCTACTGGCCAGTAATGGACTCGCGTGTACATAAGTATGTCAGCGGCTGCAAAGTATGCCACTGAATCAAATTACCTCGGCATGCCAGGCACAGGATCAACATGCCCTTCAGGACACCATCGCAGCCTTGGGAAGGTGTCACGATGGACTTTGTAATACAGTTGCCAGAGTCAACAGCAACGGGCTACACCGGGATTCTTGTCATCGTTGACTGGCTGACAAAGATCGCAATCAACTTATTGTGGCAGAAGAATATCGACTGACCAGAATTGGCCCGGCTCTTCTTTAAACACGTCATTTGCAAGCGCAGCATCCCAGACAACACAGTCACAGATTGCGGCACCCAGTTTACAAGCCAATTCTGGACCCGGGTATGTTCTCCCTTGAATACTGACCATCGGCTCTCGACAGCCTTTTATCCACAGACAGACCTGCAGATAGAGTGTCAAAACCAGACGATGAAGCAGTATCTACGGGCTTTCTGTAACTATGAGCAGGACAATTGGGTCGAACTCTTACCGCTAGCCGAATTTGGTTATCGTACCACGATACATGTGTCCACGAGGATGACTCCATTTTGGGTGAATTTCCACTACAACCCGGTGATGCAGTTTAAGGCCCGAAAGCTATCATCTAGCCTGAATTCGGAAATCTAAGCAGACACTTCCGCAGCTGGCTTGGAGGAGACTCAACAAACCCGCCGTACAAACTTGCAGCAGGCTCTAGCCAATCAGACAAAGTATGCCAGCAGTAAACAGGTTCTTATCGAGGTTGGAGATACGGTCTGGCTTTCAACGGGGCACCTCCGGACGACAAGACTGTCAAAGAAGTTGGACTACAAACGGACAGGACCGTACACGGTAAGTAAGGGCATTAAGAAGAATTATTACAAATTAGACCTCCCATATATGATCCGGAAAGACAACATTTTCCATGTGTCTTTGCTCAACCGCAATACACCTCCTACCACCAGCCAGCAGCCATCAGACCTGCAGCCGATGGTCGTCGACGACGGAGCTGAATGGGAGGTCGACCAAATCATCTACTCGAAGTGATGCTATCGGAAGCTCCCTTATCTCGTAAAATGGGCGGGATACAGCTACGTATGGACTAGCTGGGAGGCTGCGGAGAATCTTGGGAATGCGCAGGAGTTGGTTGATGAGTTCCACGGAGAGCATCTGAGGAAACCTCGACAATGCTTGGACTGGAGGAATGGGACGGAACATTTCACGAGGGTTTTACTTTACTTACTTTCGTATGGATCTTGGCCCAGTACAAATGGCATCGGCACGGGTTTTTACCACCTCGGGAGCCAAGGCAAGGGGAGGTGAAATTTCCGCATGCACCGAATCCGCCGAGAGGCAGCTCATAGAGCACTGATCAGTTGTGGGACTTATCAAGTAGTGCGGAGGGGTACTCATTGGTTTTGTTTCTTTTTGTGGGGTTTCTCTTATATACATATACGTATGTGGCAGCCCAGGGGGTCTGCTCCAAAAGAGGGGGATGTTGTAATCGCAGTCATGATTAGGTTCTTGGCAATAGACGAGACCTGTCCAGGGCCGGATAACCGCCACCTTATATAGACCACTTACGATCTCTCTGAGATCACCACCAATAATCTCGCCTATCAACTAGTCTATTATAGTACCAGATCTACGTGTGCAACCATATCTTCTCATATACTGTCATACGCGGCCATATACGGATATACGGCCTTACAATATTTTAGATCAGCGGTAGGTACTGGCCACAATCAGTCACTCAGCCACAGAATTGCTACCCATTAGAATTAACCAAATACATGTTATATTCTTACATGAATAATATGTTACCGGGGTACTTAGGTACTAAGAATTGGTACTAGTACAGCCATATACTCTATTCCTGAGATAGGTCCTTGATTACTAGATGTCATATTTCCTCGAGCTTTGAATGTCAAGTCTTTTTCACCTGAGCTTGTCATTTTATAGCTTGCTTTAACTGCCTCTTTGCAACTGGTAACGGATTCACCTGACCTTTTCTCATATGTCTTAATGCCAGGTCCCCAACATAGCTAGATCTGGATTCTTTGGTCTGAATTCCTTGTGGTTTATGCTGACTAGACCTTTGGTCCAGTATGTCTCAGGGAATAGTAGATATTTGTCTTTGTCCTGTGTCTTTCCTGGTCCGGAGGTTATCGATATGGCAAACTAATCCCCTCTTCAGTCCTGTAAATGAGGCTATCCAGCAGACTAAATGCTCCATGAAAATATACTCATGATTTCAAGTAACAGATATAATTTGGTCCAGAGCATATACAATAACACCAGCCTTGTTGGCAAAGGTTAAGGTCAGAAAGGTGTGGGGTTGCTGCTATAAAACGCTACTGTGATTTGTACATAATAATAGATATAAGTATCATAAAAATACAATAATATATAATGGTCTTCTTCCACTGGTAGGTGTCTAACTATCTGCTGCCACAGCTGATTCTCTTCATTGTCGGGGACAATTTGATCTGTTTTATCATCATGTTCGATGGTCTCCACACATGTATGCCCATACTTCCATACTATGATTCTGTTACTCGTAATTTCATTGTTGTAGTTGCGACATACATTCTGATGAATGCGCCCGGTAATAGATTGTCATGCTTCCCTTTGGGGTATCATGTTCATGTTGTCTGGTTTTGAAGCATTATGCTCCTGATTTAAATCAGGCCATCTATTATATTAAATTACGTCAGACACATATCAGATTCATAACGTCAATTTTGTCATATTGCTTCCAATTTGTTCCGTAGCTGTAACATCGAACAAGCTTAGTCTTAGCAGTGCTTATCGCGTTATGCTTTAATAGCTCTTCACGATTAAATATCTCACTGACAGTATGGCTATTCCGCATTTTGCCACAGATATAATTGGCGAACAACAGATACTCCGGTACCGTAGATAACGATATGTCAACCCTGTTATACTACAATGAGTATGACATTGCAATGCATAAGGTGCTCAATCAATAAGCCGGTTGGCATCTTGCCTCTTATCTTCAGCCAATGTCCTTAAGATCTCAGATAGTGCATGCTTAGGGCTCAACCTTCCGTATACGAAGGAGTGCAGCAGGGTGCTCTCACCGCTTTGCGCATATGTGTGCAGATCCTGTGTACTGGCATATTGCATAACGTCTGCTGCCCGTGTAACTCTGGAAAGTGGCAACTTAATCATGTGTAGTCCTGCTAGATTGAAAATAATAATCATGGCCAAGAACTATGTGCATGGCTGAAGAGTTTTCACTTCCCTGGGACGGGATCATAATTGCATAATCATATTTCAATCCGCCAGTGTGAACGAGTCGTCACTGCTTGATCGACAAGTGATCTGAGTGTACTCCCACTAAGAACCACTCAGCAGGCAAATATGATATCGTATTTTGGAACATAGATATTTTGTATGCCACCTGACTAGACCTGGAGTAACTCCATGACATACACCTTCTCTGATCTATCATGTATCTTTATCACTGTTAGAGGAAAACCCCAATCATAATATTCAGGTATCCCATTTCCACGACTCTAGTAATTGTACCTTAGTGTAAAGGCATAGGCCCGTGTATGGCCTCGTAGGAAGGTATATCAGTAGATACGGTTGCACATGTGGATGTCAATATTGTAGAGTAGTATAAAGGTAAGGTAAGTAAGATTATCGCTAGAGATTTCAGACTTGTGGCAAGCTGACTATGTAAAGCGGGTCTTACCCGGCCCTGGACACCTCACGTGCAGCCGTGCCATTACATTATCATGCTCTTTAGGTGCAGACCCACTGGGCTGCATAATCCCGTACAAGAGTAGAAAAGAATAACAACAATCAAATAACCGTTCAATGTATGCAAACGTACGAACCCATAAGTCCCACAACCGATCAGTACCATATGGTAGCCATTCGGCGGATCCGGTGCACGGGGAAACTCCACCTCCACTTGACTTATCTCCGGAGGTGGTAAAAACCCGTGCCGTCGCCATTTGTACTAGGCTGAGATCCAAAGAATTAAAGAAGTATAGAAGTAAAGAAGAGAGAAGAGAAAGAAGGAACATCCAAAGTAACACCGTCCTCCATATCTCCACTTCCGGAATGTCCGGCATCCGACCGTCCAATCTCGCACTCGTAACTCGTACAAAGTGTAGGCCATTGTCGGAATTGGACACAGTAATCTCGGTGAAATCCCCAATCATAGTATCAGCCTTGCCTTGACTCTTCGGCATCAATGGTGGCTTCCGCTCGCTGCTCATCATCATCGCCATCGGTAATTGCATCGGTATATCTAACTTCTAAGCATCCCAGTAACCGGGCATACTCACCATACTTCCAAGTGTGCTAGCACTCAAGCTCTCCGAATTCCTCGTGAACAATTCCGCAGGCCCAGTCTATCAGTGATCATTGTTGCTGCTTTGAAAGTTCTCGGCATGGATTGTAGCCCCTGCTCTTGGTATCATAGCCATCGGTAATGGTCAATCATATATGACCTCGAATCTATCTTGTAAGCTTCTCATGAAATGGTCATTCATACCATATATATTTAAGCGCGTTTGCGCTCTCCCGAGCCCTCGTGCATAGCTTGGTCGGCCAGTTCTGATGTATCTGAGATCACCCCTTGCAGCCGGTGGCTCTCTCACGGTGCCAGTCAATAGTTATATTCATCCTCCTTCGGCATCAGCCAACCAGGCTTATAGCCCTCCAGTATGGTCATTCAACATCCAGTTCGGTAAGCCGTTTGGTAAACATCCCAGTCGGTGCCTTCGGTAGATAGGGCTGCCGATCATACTAAGTTCCTGCACCCTCCATGCAAGGCAATCTGGTAATCATCTGTTGGTAGTTGCCTTGTCTGTCTCATGATGCCTTCGGTGACTGTCTCTGGCAATGCCGTCCGGTAGACGATATGGCAGGTTTGGAGATCATTTTCGGTCTCGTTCGGAACTGCTTCGGTAGACATAATTGCACTTGTTCGGCATAAACCAAGCGAACTTGATCTTCTCATCATCTCTCTGGTGCTCTTGCAGTCGCACTGATCATCCTCCAAGTCGGTGCACTTGTAGGTACACTTAACATCCGCGCTGTGCTCGGTGCACATATCATCTGCAATTGTTGGGTGCGCTCGCAGGCTTTCCTCCTGGTATGCATTCCGCTCCATCTCCAGGTGTGCTTGGTTGCTGTCACTTATCTGGGTATCCATATTATCGTTTTCTGAATTCACTTGTCGTTTCATCTCCAGGTGCACTGGTTGACTCTTCTCCACGTACGCTTGTTGACTCTGCTGGTGATTTCTTCCAAGGTAAACTCATCAACTAATCTCCGGCTGGGATTCTCTGCCGGTAAGTGGGGTCCAAGGTGCTTCCTCCCACCACGTCCGGTACAGTGATCCCTTGCGGTAGGGGTTGTTTTTGATTCCGGTACGGTGATTCCCCGTTGGTACGCAGCTCTGCTGACAACAACTCCATTACGGCATCTTCAGATGCCATATCGGTTGGTTAGGCTTGATTCTGAAGTTGATTTCCAGTAGCAGCTGTGTATCGCGGGATTGCCAAGACTGAGTCGTGATCTCATTCGGTATTGTAACTCAGACATGCGGCTTCTTGATTGATCTGTTGGTGCGTTTGCCTTCACTTCGATGCTTGCACTTTTCGCCCTTCTCGGAGTACAATTGTTGCTTCATCTCCATGTGCACTTGCCGCTGCCAGCCTTCTCTATTGGTGAATGCGTTTCACAGTGCTTCATTCCTGCACTTCCGGTACGGTCATTGTTCGTGATAGGAATTGTTCCGATTCCGGCATTGTCATCCCCTTCTTTCAGGATCCTTGCTCTGCCAAAGATTAATCTTGTAAACCTTGTGCGGTATCGGCATTGTTGCTGTAACTCGGGATCTGATTCGGGATTGTATTTGGCATTGGAACTCGGGCATGTAGGTGCATGATTCAGTATCTCTGAATAGTGCTCTGAATAGTGCTCGGTATCGTACTCGGTGGAGCCATGCCACCAGTACATCGTATAGCTGCATATTTCGCATAACCTCAATATCTTCATTAATGGAAGAAGATTGATTGTCATCCATCTCCTGTGATCTATCTCCCGTCAACCATCTCCTTTTAACCATTCATATCTGGTTGCGATCCATATCCGGCCACGATCCATCTCCGGCCACAATCCATCTCCACCCGCGATCCATATCCGGTTGTAATCCAGTTGGTCCCAGCCATTCGTTTCCACCATGTGCATAATTACGCCCGTATGGTCCGCAGTCGTGACTTCTCCTGTAGCACTGTAAGCTCTCTAAAGGTCATCTTTACTGACCTCCATAATGCCCGCCTTCCATTGACTCTTCATCGCAGTCCCATAATCCGGTGACATCTCGTCCATCATAAGCAAATACCCACTCATCGATCCGTCCATCTGGCATGAGATCTTTAAGTCCAAATCCGTGATCCGGCCGCGTTAGCACGTGATCTTATTCCACCCAGTTGCGTGAATACCAGTCGATTCAACTCCGAAAAGTTGTAAATCCGCCCAAATGGCAAATTGTAGCTGCGCTCCAAGTCGATAGCATGGTCAATTGACCGATGCGGCACGAGTGTCTCCGGCTCGTTGGTGAAAACCGCCACGAATTCTCCGTATAAAGCCGGGATATGTCCTCCATCGTCTGTAGGCACAATCTTTGTTGTTGTGCCGGCTGTATCTGCAAACGTTAGTTCTCAATTCTTACTAGATATGGAGCGGTATCAAGGAATATCCAGGAACCCGGATTTAAAACGGTTCACCACAATACGGCCAAGCCCCACCATCCAGTACTCCCTTCGTGTCTCGGCGAGCCGGCAACGTTTACATGAGTATACCCTTGGGAACCTGTTTCTGGCTGTTGCCGCCGGTGCTCCCTGCTTGCCCGTCCGGTGCCCGGTGCTTCTCTGACCACTAGTGATGCTTTCGACAGTCACTCCCAGCAGGCCTATACAAACTCGCACTCTTAGGAAGAATGTCCAAATGACCTGCTCACTGGCCAGTAGATCGTCAATAGCACCAGCTCCAAGGATTTGTATAGATGAAGTACAGCCACTTTCGGAACGCACCTCCTCCCTAGCTGTGATCCAGGTACAATCCCGAGGCAGACCTGATGGCCTGCCCGGTCTACTGCCACCTCTTCCGCTCACCCTGGGGTTGCAGAGCCAAAAGTCGAATGCTTTGCAAGTCGACCCTAGGATTCTTGGAGTTGTACCAAGGCAATCCAAACACAATCTCCAGCTCACACAGTGCGTCCACCGCGGCTGCCACCAAGTTGTACGAATAAGCTCGATCAGCGAATCACATACTTGTTACACCCAATTGGGACTGTCTGACAACCATATAACGTCCAATCCCACCGGGGGATACGACACATCAATTGAACCTCTGCGTGCCTTAAATACATGCTGAATCCGCTGGTCTCCTGAGAGTGCCCACACGGTCCATCCGGTAGCCCCGTACATCCTGAGAATCCCAGCTACAAAATAAAAACATCTCCATTGCAATCCTAAAAACCCTCTTCGTATGCCATCGTATGGGAACATATCCGTATTCGCTGGTTGATGATTGATCCACTTTCTTTGACTTGTTTGACGAAATAGAATACAGTTAGCTCAGAAGGCTCTCTCTCCTCACAACGATCCAATTCAGTCGCCCAATCTGGTGCCAATTGGCCATAGTAATTGCGAATTGTATCTACTAGCCACTTTAGAACATTCGGGGTTTATTATACTTCCCATAGAGAGCTGCCACACGATCGGCGATCGCTGCTCCGCTATCTTGAACTCTGCCCGTCAGTAGACCATGATACCGGTAATCATGTCCGTAATCGTATCAGTAATCATATTGGTAATCATATTGGTAATCATATTGGTAATCATATCAGTAATCATAGGTGTATCATTGCCTAGCCGCTGCTACAACTCCTCGCGGCATCCGTAACCCAGATGACTCCATCGGGTCGTGTAGCTGGTAATTGCGATTGGAACTGCCATCGGTGGCATAGCTAGATGTGAATGGTAATTATCGCGTAAATCCGCCCTGATTCACCGTAGGTGCACTTCTTTCGAGGTATGTGCCCATTGATCGTCAATTGGGTATCATCAAGGTGAACTGAAGTAGGATTGGCTTGGGCATTGCCGGTGACGCGACTCTTGTGGACATATGCGATCTGGAATCGTCCCTGTCATCATTATTTGTTTCAATTGGATGGTATCTTATCCGATCACATTGATCCCGCGATTGATAGCCTTCGAGTTCTGGAATGAATTCGTTGCAATTCGGTTTGACTGACTCGGGCACTGACGCGTCTCCTTGATCATTGGCCTCTGGAATCAACTCGGACTGTCTCTGCAATCGTTAACCTCAATTCGGTGTACTTATCAAGCATCTTTGCTTCTGCAATCTGTCGCTGTCAAATCCGGACGATATCTCGTTCTTCAGTGTCCCGACGCGTCTCTGGCCGATTGTCCTCTGGAATCCGCATGAAATTATCTCTGTTACCGTTAACCTCAATTCGATAGACATATCTAGACACTTCGCTGATGCAATCAGTGCTCCCAAATCTGTATGATATATGTCGCATATCGTGACGTGTCGGAAAGGGGTAATTCATGAAATCCCGTATGCAAAACATATCTGAAATTAAAGAGCGATAATAGTGTACAGGCATACGCCTGGGTATGGCCTTGTAGGAAGGTATATTAGTCGATACGGTTGCACACATGGATGTCAATACTGTAGAGTAGTATAAAGGTAAGGTAAGTAAGATTATTGCTAGAGATCTTAGACTCGTGGCGAGCCGACTATGTAAACCGGGTCTTACCCCGCCCTGGACACGTGTCGTGCAGCCGTGCCATTACAGTTAGCACAGTGGAGGTATTTAGTGACACAAGCTTATTGTAATCGGGATGGCATTTGTTCAGAGTATGGTATCAGAAAACTGTGTAAACGTGACAGTAGTGTTATATTACTTCGTATTGGACATCTACCACATATTCCATTGGCCTTCTTGTGCTAGTTGCAACTCAGTCGTTCTCCATGACGAATGTAATCTAACCTTCCAGCCTAGCTAGTAATACTTCCATTATTTCAGTAGTTCTGGCATTTGACACAGTATTAGACATTTACAGCTGGTTCAAGTTGGACAAATAATGAAAACAATGATTCTGACAACTTGGATACTATGTTTTCTTCTAAATAACCACAATCTCTATATGTTTCCCTCGAATTCCTCACTTTCTACGCAATTATTTCTTACACTATCTGGCTGGAAGATGCAATGTTATACTTATTAGAGTTATTAGAACATCAGCAGTTGGGTGCCAATTCAACAAATTGGAAGTTTCAGGATTTTAAGATTCAGATCAGATATGTGAAAACATTCTGCTCTGGGATGGCAGTGCTAGTGTACTATTTTGTTCAATTTACACAGCATAGTGAAACCAATTCTTTCCACCCTCTACTCCTTCCATTCTTGCTGTCATGCTCAAACCTCACCTTATTTGGCTTCACTACTGTTGCTCTCTTCATATCCCATTATATGATACCATTGATAATGACTATTCAATAGAATAATCCTGTTTGCAACTGCCAGTGTTCATGATACTTTAATCTGTGCAGTAGTTTGCAAGACTTGGAGCCACAAGGTAGATATTCTCTATTGCAATCAATATCATACCGGTGAATTATCTAGGGTTAGGTAGTAGCTTACTGATATTGAATATATAGATTATGTTAGGGGTTCTCACCAAGCACTGGTATTGGTACATATTGGATTGCGGGGAATACAATTGAAGTTAGATGTTAAAGATTGCATAAACACCTATTAGTGAACAACATAATGTATACAAGTCAACTAATCTTGACTGGAGAATGATTTGAGGTACATGTTGGTTAATCAGTACTGAGTAAGCTCACACTAGCAGCTTCACTTTTGCTCATGCAGCTATGCTACAATATCTGGAATGTTTCAGTTAAGAGACATTAGTGGAATACATAGTTATTAGTCACACTTAGTGTTTTATATCTAGTGGGACAACACTAGTTAAGTTCCAATTACACAGAAATACATGTATTGCAGATGTCATTGAATGTGCAAGTATGTGGAATCTGCATGCCAAAGTACTCTGAAGTGGGAACATGCATCGGCAAAAGTGCAAATCGACTATAGGCTGCGCTACATGCACACGCCCATACGTGCAGCTCATAGCAAGCTTCCCGTGGACCCCTGCGCGACGCGCAGCCTATAGTCATCCATAGTCGATTCATAGAGATGTGCGCGTGGGCCTATGGAACTAAATACGGCTGCCAGCCAGAGATGGACCTATACATGTTTTTACTGCCTGCTGTTATACCGGTACTGTACACACTATCGCTGCGAGTCTGCAGGAGAGCCCGCTGGCGATTGAAAGCCTGCTCTAGAGCCTGCTGCAGAGCCTGCTTGAGAGCCTGGTTGAGAGCCTGCTTGAGAGAGCCGGGCTTCGGGAGGAGTAGAGTTTTCCACTGGAAGCTTTGGGCCGATGGCAAACTCTGAGTTTGTGGAAGCTTTGGCTATTAGAGGCCTCTAAGTCTGTGGAAGCTTTGGCTAATGGAAAGCTCTAAGTCTGGAAGCTTTGGCTAATGGAAGGATCTAATTCTGTGGAAGCTTTGGCTAATAGAAGGCTCTAAGTCTGTAGAAGCTTTTATGCTAACGTTGATGGAGCCAACGGACTTGTCTAAGTGCTTCTCGTACTATGATCACCATTACCAACACCATCACCATCTCCAACGGCATCGCCATCACCATCGGCATCGCCATCACCATCGGCATCGCCATCACCATCGGCATCGCCATCACCATCGGCATCGCCATCACCATCGGCATCATCACCATCAGCCCTGGCCCAAGTGCGCACAGATACGCCCACAATCCGTGGGAAGCGAGCAGCAGATTCCGCTGGAAAATCTGAGTCGGAGATCTGCTCTCCCCAAGATCAAATTGTCTACCATTCTGACAGAATCTATGGCTGCAATTGTCAACACCATGGTCGTGAGGTATCGTGAGATTTCGTCCTGGTGGGCGCACTAAAGATTAGATTCAGACTATGATGTAGACCGACGTCATGATTTCGGCATCCCGCCCGCGACCCGCCACCTGCCACATGCCACACGCCACCCACCAAACAGTACTCGCCACACGCCACCTGCCCCACGCCTCCCGGGGCCCGCCGCTGCAACTCAACAAGTCTCTGGACCGAGCATGTAGAAGCATATTTGGGAGAAGTAGAGTTTTCCACGGGAAGCTTTTGGCCGATGGAAAACTCTGAGTCTGTGGAAGCTTTGGCTAATAGAAGGCTCTAGGTCTGTGGAAGCTTTGGCTAGTAGACGGCTCTAGGTCTGTGAAAGCTTTGGCTAGTACAAGGCTCTAAGTCTGTGGAAGCTTTGATGCTGACGTTGATGTAGCCAGCCTACTTGTCTAAGTACTTCTGGTACTATGATCACTATCACCAACACCAACACCATCACCATCGCCATCGCCATCGCCAACGCCATCGCGATCACCATCGTCACCATCTCCATCAGCCCCAGACCGAATGTGCACACATACGCCCACAATCGATCGGAAGCCAGTACCAGATTCCGCTGGAATATCTGAGTCGGAGATCTGCTCCCCCCAAGTTAGAATTGTCTACCTTTCCTGCGGAATCGAAGGCTACAATTGTCAACACCATGACCATGAGGCATCGTGAGATCTTGTCACGGTGGTTGTGCTAAAGATAAGGTTCAGACTGTGATATCTACCGACGTCATGATTTCGGCCACCATATGCCACCTGCAACCCGCCAACCGCCTCCCGGTGTACTTGGGAGCGTACAGTCAAGCAGGCTGGGAGTGTGCCATCGAGAGCAATTGGGAGTGTACTTGAGAGCGTGCTCGGGAGTGTGATTGAGAGCGTCAACAGAGCTTACTTGGGAGCGTATAGTCACGCAGGCTGGGAGTGTGCCATCGAGTGCAATTGGGAGTGTACTTGAGAGCATGCTTGGGAGTGTGATTGAAAGCGTCAACAGAGCATCCTTGGGAGCGTATAGTCAAGCAGGCTGGGAGTGTGCCATCGAGTGCAATTGGGAGTGTACTTGAGAGCGTGCTCGGGAGTGTGATTGAGAGTGTCTTGGGAGCTTATAGTCAAGCAGGCTGGGAGTGTGCCATCGAGTGCAAATGGGAGTGTCCTTGAGAGTGTGCTCGTGAGTGTGATTGAGAGCGTCTTGAGAGCTTACTTTGTAGCCTATAGTCAAGCAGGCTGGGAGTGTGCCATCGAGTGCAATTGAGAGTGTTCTTGAGAGCGTGCTTGGGAGTGTGATTGAGAGCATCTTGAGAGCTTACATGAGAGCGTAAGTCAGGCAGGCTGGGAGTGTAAGTCAAGCAGGCTGGGAGTGTGCCATCGAGAGCAATTGGGAGTGTACTTGAGAGCGTGCTCGGGAGTGTGATTGAGAGCGTCAACAGAGCTTACTTGGGAGCGTATAGTCAAGCAGGCTGGGAGTGTGCCATCGAGTGCAATTGGGAGTGCACTTGAGAGCATGCTTGGGAGTGTGATTGAAAGCGTCAACAGAGCATACTTGGGAGCGTATAGTCAAGCAGGCTGGGAGTGTGCCATCGAGTGCAATTGGGAGTGTACTTGAGAGCGTGCTCGGGAGTGTGATTGAGAGTGTCTTGGGAGCTTATAGTCAAGCAGGCTGGGAGTG
>Ga0307514_10000521_pt1 | contig 75992 bp, 70 predicted proteins | sample 16_EM_MG_FD_203088 | JGI IMG/M metagenome (GOLD analysis project Ga0307514, IMG submission 203088) | Populus trichocarpa ectomycorrhiza microbial communities from riparian zone in the Pacific Northwest, United States - 16_EM | ecosystem: Host-associated > Plants > Roots > Unclassified | place...
CGCTGAAAGTATGCGGTTGATGAATGTACTCAATTGCGCTGCGCTGAACGTACGCGGTTGCGCTGAGTGAATTCAGTGGGATAGAGCGAGCTGAGTGTACGTACATGCCAGTGCATGCACATACATATGTGCAGAGCAGAGTGTTTGTAATTTTTGACTGACTCCGCCAACGAACTAGTCAGTTCACGGAGGTGGGGTACGGACTCCGTGAATGGACGGTTCGTTCACGGCAGGTGTGCCTCCGTGAACTGACTAGGTACTCCGCGAAGGAAGCGCCTCCGTGAATGGACTAGAACATCTACTCCTCGGTATGGAGGTCACAAGGTACTGGCCTTATGTTCTCAGCCTTAGTCTTAACATATTACACTGGAAGATCAACTCTAAGTCCAAATCAATAAAACTCCGAATGACTTGTAAACTAATAAAGAGAAAAATAATAAAGCTTCACTCAGGATGAGTATAAGGATTACCACCCAAGAAAGCATGGAATCTGTTCCTTTCTCTGCTTCCGATAGATACTATCGACTCAAGAGTATTGTCCTACACCATCAGTATACTGCTGTACACAACTCAAGTGTATCCTACTCAAAAGATCCCCTGAACTGACACACTATCGTACCAGTACTCAGACTCCCTTTGGGCAAAAGAGTGTTGTCCCAGTAACCGGCACGGATGCCCCAGACCCGACTGTCCCATAGTGCAACAACTCCAAGTATTGACTTATCCGATATGAATCAGCAAAGTAGTTTCACCTCAGCAGACGGAGTAGTGCTAACTCAAGAGTATCCTAGCAAAAGTATTCTCTGGATTACCATGCTGTCAGGTTGACCTTCGACGCCCTTCAGACTGTAAAGTATCGTCTTGCTCTCTTCCCGATCAACGACTTGCTTCAAGGAAGGTACTAAGAATTTCCATGTATAAAGAGTGATAGATTTTATCCTTGATATAGAACTGAACAATGAATGTACAACTCCGGACTTCCAGAGAGATGAATCCTTGTTGACTTCGATACAGAACTAATAGATAATTCATGGGACCAAAGTTAAGGCTTGACCTCCAGGTCAATAAGGTCAATAGGTATCCGTAGATAGATCGTAATGTAGATTGTATGTTCGATAGTAGGATATTGATGTCTTTCCTCCATATCAGTATCGCTGATATATATCACATGATCCACACCCTTACCAATCCTGAGACTGCCAAACCCTGTGTCAGAGTTCACATACATAACTGCCTCAACATCCTAGCCTTCTACCATTGATTGTTGAGTTCTAACTCCCAGCAGTATTAACTATGTCATCACCGTATGATGCACATATTGCGACACAATTGCTATTGGCAATACCTCATATAGATATAAGCATATCAGAAACCATTCACCAACAAGTAGGTTCCTGTCACCACGAGCCATTGAGAGTGCCCTCTCATATACCTACCGGGTACATAACGGTTAAACAATCGCCACAAACAACAGAACTATTAGTTTGACTACCCTTTCTTAAAGTCAAATTTACAGCAATCTGCAACTGTGGTGTTTTCCCATATATGGAACGGAGAGTATCTCGTACCACTCCCGACGTATGAATCCCAAGTCTTATTTGCCCTGACCAAGAAGGTGTGGTCAGTGTTGCCAGTAGCCCAGATGGTCCCAGTCCATTATAGGGATTACTGCAGTCCAGTGCAAAAAATCTTTGCACTGGACTTGACTGGGAATTTCGGGTGTTACACTGGCCTGATGCAGTGCGGACCAGTCCATTGCTAGCAATATATGTAATACCAGACCAATAGTATCAGAGTGGCTTCTCCTCAGAACATAGACTCCTCAGACAGTATCCTGTATAAAAATCATTCTCCTTCGATATTATTCTAGGCAAATCATCACTGCTGGGCAGATTTATGTAGAGTACCGATATCATATAATGTTGGGCTATGGTTTGAATTGGCGCGAGAGCTTGTGAATCTTTGATAACTATGAGTTATCTTAGACAACTGAAAGAGTGTGAATTAAAAGACTCATCACAGATTTCGCAGTACCGATTAGTCGACATATGCTTCCGGATGGGCTTGGAAATTGTCCAATAATCACACTGCCAGCTTAGGCAGTCCGGACCAGTCCAGACTGATTCCGGACCAATAGGCAAAAATTTTGCACTTATTCAATCTCAGTGCCAAATTTGAGTAGACTGGATTAGATTGAACTTGGGCAGTTCAAGCCTGAATTAATCTACATCTGAACCGCTGGCAACACTGGGTGTGGTCGAAATAAGGGTTGATTCGTACAAGTCCGTTTGGTTGATAGACCTCCCATATATGTATTATTGGTTACTAACTTGTCTCTTATATAACTCTGCATATCTCAGGATGCTGTATTGGATTGATATTGACTATCTCTTATCTCATGAGGAATCAACCATTGGAGCACAAGAGAATAGTCATTTGTTCGGCAACTAGAAATTACGCTTCCTGCCAACAAGAAGATACCATTGACAATACAGATACTACGACTAACACCAATCTAAAGATCATACACATCTTATTTGCCAAAGGCTTGATTGCTGCAATTGGTCCATTGATATGAAGGTCAGGTAGTGGAGATGTGACTAATTGGTGTACTAATCTGGAAGGTAGATGCAATACGCAAATCCTAGTGATAATTCGTGATTCCTGATCGAGTATTGATATTAGGATTACCAAGTAATCCACTATGATCCCAGAAATATATCTGTAACACCAAAGGCATAACATAACACCATAACAGCCAACAGGCCAAATCCCATGCCAACACCTTCGGTCTTGGAGAAATTCTCAACTTCCTGTTGGAGAATGCAATTCTTCTGACTAAATTGTGTCCTTCCAGCTGGTGACTTGAGGTCTATCTAGCAGAGACTGGGAACATTCTACTCTGAAGACTGAGTTCAATGTTGCTAGAATCTGTCATCTCCGGGCCATAGGATTCAATACCATCTGGCTGGACGAATTTCTCCACTTCCAGTCAGAAATTAATGCAATTTTTTACGAGAAATTTTCTACTTCCGGCCAGATAATTCATCAACATCCAACTTCAAATCAGAAGATGAAGTTCTAATTTGAACAGTTCCCACGTTCTGGTCAGAAGTAGTATAGCCTTAACCTCAACCCAGCGACTGAAAATCTGACTATAATAGAAGGTTCTATGTCTGTGGAAGCCCTCGCTACTAATAGAAAACTCCAAGTCTGAGAAAGCTTTAATGCTAATGTTGACATAGCCAATCTACTTGTGTCAGTGCTTCAGGTACTATAGTCACCATCACCAACACCATCACCATGTTCATCATCACCATGGCCATCATCACCATGACCTTCATCACCATCAGCTCTGGACCAAATGCGCAAACATACGCCCAAAATCGGTGAGAAGCGGGCAGCTAATTCCGCAGAAAAATCTTAGTTGGATATCTGCTTTCCCCAAGGTCAAATTGTCTACCTATCTTGAAGGATGTAAGGCGGCAATTATCAATACTATGACCATAAGGCATCATCAGATCTCATCACGGTGGCCACACTAAAGATAAGGTTCAGATACTGATATCGACCGACATCATGATTTTGGCCGCCGCCACCCACCTCCCAGTGCCAGGTGCCTGCAACTCAGCAAGTGTCTGGATCGAGCACCCAGGGGTATATATCGGAGCTTCTAGTCAAGTTCCCTTGCCTCTTGAGAGTGTACTTGGGAGCGTGTTTGGGAGTGTGCTTGACAGCATCTTAGGAGCTTACTTGGGAGCAATAGTCACACATGCTGGGAGAGTTCCATCAAGTGCAATTGGGAGCATCTTTGATAGCATGCCCGGGAGTGTACTTGGGAGCATCTTGGGAGCTTAATTGGGAGCGTAAGTCAAGCAGGCTGGGAGTGTACAATCGATTGTAATCAGCAGTGTACTTCAGAGCATATTTGGGAGTGTGCAATGAAGTGCATTTGGCAGTTTTATTAAATGCAGCATGATGTATAGTATCAAGCACCCATAATCACCTGCGTATCATAGTAATCTTGTCTACTCACAGGTCCATAGGACCTCATAGTGCCACGCGTCAATTATGCTATGGATTACCGGGCCACAAACACCTTCTCTATGAGTTACGCATCCTGTAAGGTTATTTTTCCCGGTGTGAACAATTTTTCGAAAGAATTTTCGTGGTGCTCTGAGACAAATTTTCTCGCAGGAAAAGCTATATATTTCACACGCTGCACAAGTACTGAAGAGTCAAAGGTGACGACAGATCAGTTTGACCACCATATCATCTGTTCTATACTCACAGCATCGCCTCTTCAAGAAATTAATCTTCTCACTTCGTGATTCACTTCTTTATCACCCAAATAATCCCGCCACCATTTCGCAACAACCTCACATGGCTTTCACATCTCCCAACGTCTCCATCTTTCTGTAACACTAATTCCTTCCCACCCTCCGGGTACATACTACATACCTGCTCCCATACCATTACCTAGGATCTAAACCGTGACACAGAGCATCTGAGAGTACTTCACTTTGCGTTCAGCCTTTCTGGGAGCAGCTGGGAGCAGCTGGAAGAATCCATGTGGCTGTTCAGTACAGTGTTCTCAACCGCCCCGTCCGATATCTTGCCAGGACGGATGGGACGCCTCCATAACCGTCCGTCCTGTCCGAGCATAAGAATGACGGCTGGACGGCAGGTGTCTGCCGGGGACGGTCAAAGTACCGTCCCCGGCCGTCATCGGGCGGTTACCATTATACTCAGAGGAAACCACATTGAGTATTGAGAGTGCGCGTTAAAAGATATAAATAGATGTATCTATACTGAGTTCCTATAAAATTGTACAGATGGAGCAGATGCTAAAGGATCTTGCTTCAAGGTTAGGATAATTGTAATGAGTTTTATACAATGATTATGTATATTGAGAAATATCCATGGATGTCGATAGATGACGACCGGGGACGGCCCCGCTCCGTCCCCGACCGTCCTGCCTCAAAAAGACGGCACCGTTTCCGCCCTTTCTTATTTCGGACGGACGGGACGGTTGAGAACACTGGTTCAGAGTTGCTGAGTTGTTCAGTTATAACTTCCAAACCGTTTTACATTTTGCTGACGTAAGTACACCCCCAAATACACCTCCAAGTTCACTGGATCACTGCCTCCAAGTGCATCTCTACGTTCACTCGAATATCTCCTACAAATTCGCACCATTCCGTTCTCCAAGTGCATCTCCAAATTCACTTGCCCTCTCTCTCTAGGCGTACCTCCAATTGCGCTCAAGCAACAGCCACACTAGGAAAAATGACCTTACACGACGCGTAACTCATAGAGAAGCTGTTTTTGGGATGGTAATTCGCAGCCTATTTGACGCGTGGCACTATGAGGTCCTATGGACCTACGGGTTGACTAGATTACTACAATACGCATGCGATTTTGTGCGCTGGATACTATACATCAGGCTGCATAAAACAAACTTGAAAGCAAGCTGCCAAATGCACTCCATTGCACGCTTCCAAGTACGCTCTGAAGTACACTCCGGATTGCACTCGATTAGACACTCCTAGCCTGCTTGACTGTACGGTCCCAATTGCTCTCGATGGCGCACTCCCAGCCTGCTTGACTTACGCTCTCAAGTAAGCGCTCAAGATGCTCCTAAGTACACTCCCAAGTACACCTCCGAGTACGTTCTCAAGTTCACTCCCAGCCTGCTTGACAGTACGCTCCCAATTGCACTCGATGGCACACTCCCAGCCTGCTTGACTATACGCTCCCAAGTACGCTCTCAAGACGCTTCCAAGTACATTCCGAGTACTCTCCCATGTACACCTCCGAGTCGCTCTCAAGTACGCTCCCAATTGCAGTCGATGGTACACTCCCAGCCTACTTGGCCTACGCTCCCAAGTACACTCTCAAGCGGGAAGACAATTCCAATCTCACTTGACTATATGCTCCCATATATGCTCCTGCATGCTCGATCCAGAGACTTGCTGAGTTGCTGGGAGGCGTGACACTGGTGGTGTATGCCAGGCAGTGTTTGGCGGGCGGCGGGCGGCGTGTGGCGTGTGGCCTCTAGCAGGTGGCAGGCTGCGTATTTTGGCCGAAATTATGATGTCGGTCGATATGGTAGTCTAAACTTTATCTTTAGCGCGGCCACCATGACAAGATCTCACGATGCCTCAAGGTCATGGTTTTGACAATTGCAGCCTTAGATTCTGCAGGAATGGTAGACAATTGGATCTTGGGGAGAGCAGATCTCCGACTCAGTTTTCTCAGCGGAGTCTGCAGCCAGTTTCCCGTCGATTTTGGGCGTATGTGTGCGCATTCGGTCCGGGGCTGATGGTCATGATGGTGATGGTGATGGTGATGGTGATGGTGATGGTGATGGTGATGGTACCGAAAGCACGTACTCAAGTAGGTTGGTTGGCTACGTCAACATCAATGTCAAAGCTTTAACAGACTTAAACCCTTCTATTGGCCAAAGCTTCCACAAACTCAGAGTTTTCATTTGGTGAAAAGCTTCCCGTGGAAAACTCTACACCCGAAGCACGGCTTTGTCAAGCGCGGCTCTCTCGAGCAGGCTCCCAAGCAGACTATCAAGCCGGCTCTCAAGTGCCAGCGGGCTGTATAGTGGACTCGCAGCGATGGTGTGACCGGTAGAGCAACAAAGACTCCTGGCAGCAACGACAGGTATAGGTCCATATCCGGCTGCAAACCTTATATAGTTCCATAAGCCCACGCGTACATCTCTATGAATCGACTGTGGATGACTATAGCCTGCGCGTCGCACAGGGGTCCACGGGAAGCTTGCTATGAGCTGCACGTGTGCGCGTGTACGCGTAGCGCAGCCCATAGTCAATTTGCACTTTTGCCAATACACAGCCAGTCCAGATAGACCATGTATTGATTGATAGATACATAGATACATAGATACATGGATACATGGATGAAAATACAAACTAAATACATGAGTTCAAAATCGTTTAACAATGAGTAGTAACTACGATTTCTGGATGCACCAGCGGCTATTCATCGTCCTCCCAAGCTTGTCGCCCATATTCCAAGGTGCTCCCAAGCTTGTGGTGCGCATTCCCAGGTGCTCCTGAGATTGTTGCTAGTCCACCTATATCATTGCAGATTTGTCGCCAGCGCTCCTAGGTGCACCTGAAGGCCACTGCATAGGTCCAGTCAACTCCGAGATTTGACCACCCTGGGATTCTGGTCCGACAACTCCCAAATACTCCCAGTGACTCTTAGTGACAGAAATACATTACGCTAAAGTACCAACAGTACAGCTGATGTTGCGGATACCTATACAATAGTGACAGTGTTCCGATTTAGCAGTCGAGCTGAATATGTACCCATAGGCTATCCAATTCCAAGCTGGAAAATGCCACCTACCAAATAGATAGCCAAATGGACCGTCCTTTAGAGTCTGGAATCAGGCTAATGTTATCCCGATGGGATGAAGTCGACAGCTGCCCCTCAGCCCACAGAATAATGTGGTACAGCAATTGTACTGTGGCTCTCCTCCTCCAATCCATGTTCTGCCGTGGCAGTATCATTCTGGTGGTTTCGAGTGGAGGAGCCCTGGACGTTGTTCACACGTAAGGAAGCATGTGGAAATAAGAACTAGAGAAGAACATTGCCGGATGCGTCACACTCCAGCACTCGCATCCAGTCGACCCCTAACCCTTCGCTCAGATTTAACGATAACTCCTTCCTGTAGAGCAGAATGAAGCGGAAACCGGACTCGACCTCCTGCGTACAGTATCTAGGGTCTTCCTCTCTTGTAACCTTTATAGATTGACGTAGACGTGGATTCGACGGAGAGTCGCCGGAGAGTCGGTGGAGAGACTTCTCGGTTTCGATCACTAGCCATGACGTCAGATGAGAGTCACCGTGCAAAGGAGTGTATAAACTGACCACCACCAAGCCAGAAGCGCACGCCAGAGACACCTCCCATTCGCCCTCAGCCAGCCTAGCGACAGCGCTACGTCTACGCACAGGTACAACACAGCCCCAAACACAAGCATCGATACCCAAGCTCGCCGCCATGTCCTGCTGCTCCCGCCGCCACAAAAATCCGTACCGACTCAATATCCTCCTCACCAATGGGCGCTTTCCAGTGTCCATTGACCTCGCGCGGCAACTCCACCTCCTCTCGCACTCTGTCTATGTCGTCGACCCGATGCACTACCACGTCTGCCGCTTCTCGCGCGCCGTAAAACGCTCTCACTGGGTGCCGACGCCGCACATCGATGCGCATGGCTTCATTGCAGCAGTCAAAAAGGTTGTCCATCACGCTTCCATTGACCTCATCATCCCTATGCATGAAGAGATCTTCTACCTCGCCGAAAGTAAAGACCCCGAAATCGTCAACCGCATGTTTGCACCCCCATGGGAGGTTCTGGTACGACTACACAACAAATGGTCATTCTCGAAGTTCCTCGGTGACATCGGATTACAGGCGCCGAGAGCTCACTTGTGTCGGTCCAAGGCAGATGTGGAGAGGGTTTTACAAGGTCCCGGCGAATGGGCGGTGAAACCCGTGTTCGGCCGCGCCGCACGCAATGTTTTCCATCTGAAACAGGGCGATCGCGTCCCCAACGACTGCGATGTGTGTGAGGATACCAACTACATCGCGCAAGAATGGATTGCGGGCCAGCGCTACTGTACCTACATGGTGATCCGTGGTGGACGTGTGCAGGCGTTCTCGATGTACCCTGTGTGGGAAACTATCGATGGCTCCTCGTGTGTGTACTTCCGCTCCATCGCACACCCGGAGGTGGAGAAGTATGTCACGGCTATTGCGGCCGCGCTGCCGGAAGTGGGTGGACAGCTCGCGTTCGACCTCATTGAAACAGCAGACCGCGGTGTAATGGCGATTGAGTGCAACCCTCGTGCTACATCGGGAATCCATGTCTTCTCCGGCACGCCGCTGTTGGCACAGGCACTCGTTTCGGGCCCCCCGGTGCCGCCGATGCCGACGCATTACACGACGTTTACGGTGATTCCACCCCAGGGGGCGAGTAGGCAGCTAGCGCCGGGAATGATGATGTGGAAGCGCAGCGAGAGGGGGTGGAAGGCGTATCTACTGCATATGAGGCGACTCGTGAGGAGTAAGGATGTGGTGTTTAGCGGGAGGGATGTGTTGCCGAGCTTGATGCAGCCGTTCCTGTTGACGAGTTATTATGAGATTTGTAGAGAGCGCCAGTTGTCGCTTCCAGACATGTTTCAGTGGGATTTGGTGTGGGAACCGAATACGAGTTTGGGGGCAGGAGAGGAGAGGAGAGATTCGGGCATTGGGGCGAGTTCGAATGGGGTTTCGTGATAACCCAGTAATTGGGGTAAGATGAGGCGTTCAGGTTAGCTTTGCAGGTGGGATGTTTGTTCACGATTAGTTGGTGTATATCTACATATACTGGATTGGTGTTGACTGTTAGCCACATAATCTCTTGCAAACAGAGCTGTGATAAAGGGCGCCGACTTTACCAATTGGCCAATGCTTTGTTCGAAATTCCGAGTAATGAGTTATAAACGTAGTTTCAAAACGACATCCCTGTCCCCGCCATGCCACATTATTATCCAGGCCTCACCATACTGTTAAATTCTTGGTACCTCCCTCCATCCGTCTTTCTTACGTCATCCCTCCTTCTCCAGTGCAAGAATTCACTCGTTACTTAAATTCAACACAGACCAGTATATAGAAGTCTAACGCACCGAATATTTCCGCCTCTAGCTATTAGCAGTTAGTCGGCAGGAAACCACAATTTCATCGTCACGCCTTGAAAACTCCCCGTCGAGCTCCTTCACAACATTACCGATCATTATACCACAAACAGTCACATCACTTCCCCACTCCAGTCGCTTTTTGTACCCAGTCCTGAACCGCCATCTCTACTTGCGAGCTCACCACCGCAGCTCGGTCTATTTGACGATATCCGCTGGCCACATCACTCCCTATAGATTACTTACAGCCTGGTCACACCGCTACACCGGGCCGCATATAATGACAGCAACAACGAAATCGAAAATTGCTCGAGACCGACTTGTTCGAAGTTCATAGCTGTAGTGTTCCCGACGTAACTTATTAGGAACCTTAGAACAGAACGCCGCGGCATTCTGCGGTCTGAGGGGGGCAACCAGAGACAGCTCGGTTTCTACCCGAGAAAAGTGCTGCTGTGAACGCGGATGCGATTTCTCGCCAAAGGTTTCTGGGAATATGGACGACCCGTATTTTCCCCCGCCAGGATGACGTCCCGCGCCGATATGTCGCTCGAACCAAACCCCTGTACCTTGCCGTCGGGCCGAGGAGGGCAAACATCGTCAACGTATTGGTCGAATACAATCCCGGTATGACCCGCTCCGGTGAGCCCGCATGTTGATAGAGCCATAAGGTTCATTTAGACTTCATACTTTACTCTTCCCTTCCCTACACATCTTGGACCTTTAGACCTGTACCTAGACAGTCATCATACCATAACCAATACACACAGTTCTCTCCCTCATAGTCGCAACACCGCATGCCACACGGAGGGCCCACAGGTTTACGAAGATAGCCCAGCTACCGCCGCTGCTACATCTTGCCCGTGTTGCCGAGAGCCGAGAATTGTAGTTACTGAACCCCTGTTGAAGCCGAATACCAGGTTGATCTTGAAGCGCAGGAGACAGATCTCCGCAATCAGTGTTGTTGGAACCGAATTCTAGTTACAGCCGGAGCCAGACCAAGGCGTTGGGTGCATTTCTCCTCCACTACGGCGCCGAAGTCATGGTCAGAGATTACGATGGTCATACCTTGCTTCATGTCGCGATCTGAAGGGAACATCTGGGACATATGTGGCAGCTTATCGTAGCGGTGGTAGATGTTTACAGTTTGAGACCTTTCGGAGATACGGCCTAGAGCAGACGTTCTGTGGTCTGGATTTCGAGGACTGGAACAATCAGATTCTCGTAGCCAAGACTGCTAGATGCAGGTGTAGATGTGAATCTGTGAGGATAGAAGCGCCATACATCTCTTGGGAGTAAACCTAAGTAATGATTGGTAATGGGCAGCTCGGAAGAGGCGTACAAAGTATATCGCAAAGGGGGGTCGCCCATTCGACAAGTCATATCCGGATCCACTGGATAGGATATTTTTCATGCCATTGGTTCGGCTGCAGGGGTAGATCTGAATGCTACGGATATCGATGGGAGGCGAGCATTGTATATGGGCGATAATTATGAAACAGACAAAAACGGGGTGGATTTTTTGTTAGGTATTTTGGAGACCGGGATTTCGACTAGAGAGATGTATCGATGAGGGCTGAGGAGATGCTAGGAGATGCTGGAAGATGAAGAAGTTGATATGTATGCTTAGCACTTCACCCGAAACTTAAATGACATCGAACCCGTAGAGTACAATTAGGCCTATGTACAATACTCAGCATTCTAAAATACCATCAATACATTTCCTTAGTAAAAATTATATAAGCATATCCACCCTTAACACACAAGAAGCTTCGCTCCGCTCCGGTAAGTGCCCTGAAGTATCTCCAGTACAAACGAAGCAAAGCAGGTGAAGGCAAGAAGAAAACACCAAAGAAGGGGGAGGGGTTTTTGTTTGGTTTGGCAGATAACGGCCTCTGGTTTTTTTGTTTTAATCATACTGTATTCACTCTACTTAGAGTATGACAGCCCCTTAATCCCCTCTAACGGCCTCTAGTTGGTAGGAGATAGGAGACCAAAGGCAAGCCGCGAAGGCAAAGACCCAGCCATAACACATCAAATAGTCTCCAGATACGAATTTGATATTTTTTTTGGCGCTTACGTCAGCAGTCCACTCTAGCTTACTCTAAAGATACTTCAGAGCATTAAATTAAGCCTACCGGTACCGTCCGTCATGTACTCCACACGATATCCCCCTTCCCTCTTCCTCCCGGCACAAATAGTCAACAAAAAGGAAAAACACCTATACTCCCACGACCACCAAACTACGGCTTCGTCAACTGCTCCTTCCTAAAGAACAAGAAATACCCCGCGCACACGACTATCTGGCACCCAAGGCCGACCCAAAACGCCCACCCTAACCCATGCTCCTCTTCCCCCCACCTCCACCTCGTCCAATCCGGAAATACCCCGCCAGGCCCCTCCCTATTCGGCGCACTTGCCCGGGCCGCAATGGTTGCCAGACTCCCCAGTACCTGCGCTCCAATGAGCGTAAACGCCACGTGCATCCTCGTCAATGTCTGCAACAATATCATCCCCAGTCCCAATCCCTGGACCGCATCGAGAACCCCAAGCCACAGCCACAACGAGCGCCCCAGCAGCGCGGACGCAGTTGCTGATCCCGCCCACGGCAAGTACAGCCCAATATTTGACGTGCTCCAGAGCATCTGGCACCACCGCGGTGCTCCGAGGCCAATTGCAAACACGGGCAGCAGCCAAGAGTGTGCGCGTGTGAGCTTTGCAAAAAATAGCAGCGAGGCAGCCCAGATGATTCCAAAGAAAATCACCACGAGAACACCCACCTGCCACGCGGGAACACTGTTCGACGACCATAAGTAACCCCAATTTCGTCCGTATGGCGCTGAAAGCCAGTAGTTCTGCAGAATCACCGCCACAAAAAACCATTTTACCGTGTTGCGTCGGGCAACGGCGATGTAGAAGGATGGGATCGATCCTGGAAGCTGTCGGTAGTAGACTGGAAGGCCGTAGGCGAGCAGGGCCGCGATACACCAGAAAATGACCGCGACGGGGATTACGATCATGGAGATGACGGGCGATGCTTGCCGTCCTTGGAGAATCCCGTCGATGGTTCGGGATGTGAGACGGGAGCCCCAGTACCATAGCGCTATTACGTAGGCTTGTTGTGTTCCTTGGATCATGCATGCTCGGTAGACCCAGTCTTTGATCGGCGCTCCTCCCTCGTCACCAAAGTTGAGGGCAAAATAGAGTGAGCCGGAGGCCGAAGCGAAAGAGTACAGGCCTGTACCGACGTTTCCAAGCCACTCGCGGCGGGAGAAGAGCGGCGGCAGAACAGAGAGACCGACGAGGAAAAATGCCGCGCCGTAGAGGACGAACGGAGTAGAAAGAACTACCACGGCCTTGAAGCGCCGGAAGAGGAACCACCAGAAAAGCGAGGCGCCCAGGTAAATCGAGCAGATGATGTATAGGCGCTGGGCGCTGATAGAGACCTGGTCTGTTAGGAGCGTAATTTGATACGAGTTCGCGGCGATGATTTGGCCCTGTGCTTATCAGATAATTGCAACATAGAAATCAACAGCGGGAAGGATTACAATTGCCAGCAAAAAGGAGTACAGCGGCCAGTCCCCGATCTTTCGTTGCATGAGAAGCTTGATACCAGTGGGTGGCTTCTCCTTCTCTGTCGGTGGTACTTGGGCTTCATCCGCTGGCTGTGGAGATGCTCGACCACTTTCAATTGCCATGGGAGTTTGATCTCCGCCTGTCGGTGCAACGAGAGTTGCCCCAGAAGTGTTCATAGAGCTCAGTCCCAGCCTTGCCAATCGGATTTGGTTGAACCATTGCTTCTCGCACTTCGTAAGATACCCCTCGATGCACAAATCTCCCTTCGACGATTTCGGATCCAACTCTTCTAGGTCTTTGACAAACTGTTTCGCGTAGTGTCCATCTGCGTCAGTGAAAGACACATTAAGCTTAGACAGCGCGAAGTCGTTCTTCTCCGAGGTGACGGATTGAATGCTCAGTCGCACTAGAGAGCTTGAAGATTCGTTTCGTGGTCCCAGAAGGCGAGGTAAGGCAAGTAAACTTTCCCGGGTAGCGGGATTGTTGTCATTTTCATCGGGGCCGACAGCTGTTCCTGGTGGCAATTCCTCCTCTCCGTTGCGTGTGGGGGCATATGTGGGGGCAGGAGTCTCCAATAAACCTTGAGAGCTTGGGATCTTTGAATACCGTTTAGCACCGGCCTGGAGCTTCTCGAGCTGCTTTACCCAGACTTGTACAGGGAAGCGCTGGAGCGCCGATGTGGCGCGCATACTGGCGCGGGTTTCTTGGGTGCTTGCGAGAGCTTCTTTGATAGCTGATTCGAATTGAGCCAAAAGATGGGTTGGCGTGGTTGATTCGACTGTGAACCACCAACCGGGCATATTTCCAAGACCACCGACTCGAGCTCCGATTCCAAGGGCACCTTTGCGCCCGAATTCTACAGCCACGAGCCCAAAGGGTTCGTCTCGCGACGGAATTAGAGCAAACTCGGCACCGCTTGAATACCAGTTAGCCATCATATCACACGTGACACAGTTTCATGAATAGAAGTGTGACTTACCTGAAGATAAAAGGCGGGAGAGCAGTAAACTCTGGCTTCGAATAGACACGTCCAGGATACATCTCCATCAACTTCGCCAGCTTTATCGAGGCAAAGCGACCATAAAGATCAATAACCGGTCCCACACACAATAACTGGACATCCTTGTTCTCTTTGAGTAACGCGGGCGCAACATCCGCGATCAAATCTATTCCCTTCTGATTGGACCAGCGCCCAACGAACACCAGCAGCTCGGCATCGGGATTTTGCTCTAAATCTGCCCAGTCCTGTGCCTGACGTTTCAGCTCTGCCCTTCTCGCCTCAAACTCAGGATCAACCACAGCTACTTCAGCGTCTTTATTCTGCGGGTCGTAATCAGCGGTATCGGTTGGGTCAGGATTGGGGAGATTCCCAACTCCCGACAACCCCCAGAAAATTGGGTACCGTGCCCACGAACGTCCACCATACTTCTTTGAAACCCCAACCGCGCCGTAGCCTTTTTGCTGAATACGGAGATAGGAAGCACCAGCATGGAGAAGGTTAAAGACGTCGCCGAACTGCACATATTTTTCGACGTTCTTACGGCTGATGTTGAAAACCTTGCAGACTTCCTCTTTCTCTTTATGATTCCGCATTGGCCACATGCCTTGAAATTCTGCATTATGGAGCGAAAGAACGCAAGGGATTGTATCCGGCAAGAGATAAATTGGCGCGAGACAGCCGTGGTAATCGTTGATGTGGTAAAGATCAATGTGCATGGGGAAACGCTTGATAACCGCAGCGATACATTGGTTCCATGCGGAATAGAATACGGCGCTTTCCAGATCATCCATGCGTGGCGGATATGGTTCTGCTTTGGTTTGTTTTCGGAAGACTGGAGCGTCGAGGAGCACATAGGTGATATTGTTGAGGATATGATATTGTACCTCTACGATGTATTGCTTGTCCATAATGGTAACAGTGATGCTTTCGCCTGGAGTGTCGGTGGGATAGTCGACGCCGCTAACACATGGAACAACCCATACCAAATCCTGATGTTGTAGGCTCTTTCCCATAAGCTGTGCCATCACACCGAGTCCGCCAATCTTAATCTTAATACCCCAGTCTTCGATGTCATATTCCAGAGTTGCAATCAGGACGCGAGGTCGTTCGCCCGGCATTTGCGTGGGGTTTGGGTTGTTGGCTGCAAGTCCTGTCCCAGGGTCAGTCGGCGGTGATGCTTCTCTGCGGAGTAAAGAGCTGACTGCCGCAAAAGGCAGAAGGCTCTTCTTCGTAGTGATTCCTTTAGTATTGGTTTTGACTTGGTAGAAACTGGTTATATAGATAGTCACTGCGAAAGCTCCCGTCAGGATCGGGATTATAATGAGTAGAGCGTAAATCGCAATCTGAAGTCTGCTGTCTCCGGCGGGAATCATCTGGAATTGATAAGTCCCATCGTCGAGGACAATTCGATATGACAAGAAGCCCTTTGGTGGTACTTGAGAAACATTTACCACGCTGTCGCCAAGGTACGCGGGAGGCATTCGATCCATAACGCCGTCATTGTCCACATCACCATAGACAAACGTCGCATCCGGCTTATTGTCTGGATTGATACCCCATACGTTGAAGTGAAACTTTGTCGGCCACTCTGCCATGAAATTAAAGACCCACTTTCCATCGCCACGTAGCTTCATCTCGTTCTTGATCCCAGCGTCATAGCCATACATGTTAAATGGACCGTGCAGATAAAGGTGTGGGAATCGTCGAGAGGCAATATGCTCTGGTAGGCCGAGGTCAGCGTGCTGGATATGATCCGCCGATCCAGCAGGTTCGCTCCAGTATTGCATAATTATATGTTCGCCGTTCCATTCCTGCTTCTTGGTCCCACTCCAGCTCTGGGGATTTATTGAGAAATTTCCGCTCTTGTAAGGGAGCCAGTCACTCCATGAAGATGCCCAGTTGGTTGAGTAGCGGAACATATCTGCTCCTGCGGCCTTCTGGGAAACTATGAGCTTTCCATCTTCATTCTTGTGGAGAAGCCCAAGCGTGTAGTTTGCTGTCCTGGGGAATACGATGGGGTTATCAGGTTGTCCGATACGGAAGAGGAAGTGATCGTTTGCCTAATTTAAAAATCCACCGTTAGAGTTAATTACTCGCCACGCTAGAATCATGGGCATTCACGCTAGTATAAAACCCTCCTTTCTTGGTAGTAGCATTACTCACACTCACAGTGTGGACTCCATCATACACATCTCTCAGCGTCGCTTTGAACTCCCAAATTCCCTGTGGAGAGCCAACAAGGGGCGGTGTCTCGGGATTTTCTACTTTCTGGCAAATGGCAGATTCCAAATCGATGGAAACCTTAACATCTACTCGTTCGGTATGCGAGCTAACTGAAATCACCTCCTTGAGTTTGTCGCAATCCATCTCATTTGTAAACACCAATCCAATCTCGACATCCTGCGGTTTACCAGGGGCGACCTTAGATCGAACTCGAGCATCGTGCCCTGGCGTAAATTTCGTAACTGCTGGACGATTTGCGATAAATTTTTCCTTCGGGACAAGAGCCTTGTAACCCCAGGCCGGCATTTGGAGAGAGCTCAGGCAGCCTTGAGTCTTGCCAGTGGATATTGTTTTATTAGAACGCCCGAGCTCGTACTCCTCGTAAGGAAAGAAGAGGTTCTGAACTATCGTCCCTTTCTCAAATGGAGAATAAAGCCCTTTCTTGTCATCTTCGCAGTCAAATTCAAAATCAGTGGTCTCGTTGTAGTTTGTGAATACCATCCAAATCTTTTGGTTTCCGGCACCACTGCCAGTAAAATTCTGTACCTCCTTATAAGGAGCGCGAACCATGCTCCAGATTCCAGTTTCTGTCGCGACGCCGCTAGAACCGGGAAGATATATGTTATGGGTGAGGTTAGACAATTGCTCGAGCCAGAACCCATCGTTGAGGACAGGAAAGGCTGTACGGAGATGGTACATAGCTTTGATGACATTGTGTGCAGGGGCACTAGGATCACGGTGATCGAGACTATTCCAATCATCTTTACAGCCGTGAAGTGCTTTATCGAGTGGAAAGTTGAAGTATTGGGTTGAACTGAGACTGTAGCAGCCATGATTCTGCCAAGACAGAGCAGAAGACATGGCTTGTCGCCCGTAAATATAGTTGCTTGCGGTGTTGTCGAGGACATACATTGACTGTTCCTCTCCCCACAGGAGCTACATGTCTGGTTAAACTTTGTCTTAACGAATTTGAAGGAGGGCAGTTTACCTTTGGAATTCCAGGCATCAACAATGTCGTGATAAAGAGTCCCAGCATCATCTTATGCTCGCCGTCCTTGATCGCTGGCCATCGAAAAACATCCTGATTAGTAACACCATACATATGCCTTGGATCCAGCCGACCAGTATTGGCATTCACAAAATCATTGCTCAGAGCGATGGTGTACCACATATCAGCCCAGTTCAGCGGGGCGTCAAAACCTGCACTCAGCTGGCCGTCCATAAACAAGAACCTCGTCAAAGCGCGATATACAGTGTAATGGAATGCTCCAGCATCGAGCGCGTTCTTCCCCTTCTCACGAATGAAGTACTTATCGTCGCTCTTATTTGAAAGTGCGAAAGCTTCCTGTATAGTGCTTGGCAGCATTCTTTGCTCTCGACCCAATCCTAAGTAGATTGAGCCAAAGGAATTTCCACCAGTAATTTCACCCGGAATAAAAAAGTTCTCTTTTCCGTATCGTCTAGCGCATTGCCGAACAGAATCCGACCAATCTCCTAATGCATCAACGGTGATCTGGGTGGCTTTATCTATCCGAAAGCCATCTATATCCAGCATTGCAATAGTAATACACGCAAAATGCGCTATCCTAGCCAGCACATCCGGTTTCCATTCCCTCAGGCGGTCTTGGACTGAGGCAAACTTCGAAAGCTGTCTTTGCCAGTCGGGGAAGATCCCTAAAACAAAAATTTTCAGCGAGTGGACTTTTGAGTATCTGCTTCGCACTCACCAAATGCCTCCGTATCACCATAGTGGTCGAAATCATCATCATAGCAGTCCTTAGTGACGGGGGGGTAAACACGCTCTCCGGTTTCCTGCCAGAACCGAGGATACTTGCACTCGGGTTTGTAGTTGTTGCTGATATCAAAATCCCTGTAGCGGCGATCACTCTTCCAGCGGACTTTGTGTTCCTTTAGGGTGAAAGGCGTGGTCGAGTTCATATATCCTTCAAACCCGATGAGGTCACCCATCGTAGCCACGGTGTTGTCCAAGACGACGTACATATCCCGCTTGTGGATTTCGGTGATAGCGTCCCGCCATTCTCGAATGTTGCCAAAGTGACGATCGAGCAGAGATAGATCCAGAGGGCTGTATCCGTCAGCGCCCCAGGGAAGATTGATCATTGGTGTTCCAGCAATATAGATTCCCTGCGGTCATCAGTTACCGGACCAATTAGATGTCAATACGGTAGCAGGCATCACGCATATTGATGCACAAGAGACTAACCTTAATCCCCAATCCCTGGATGTAATCGAGACTATCGACGAGACCTTTGAGATCTCCGCCATGGCGAAGTTGATTCCCCATTATATCGTGTTCAAAAACCGTCCCATTAGCATCATCGTTGCGAGGATCACCGTTCACAAACTTGTCAAGGAAAAGAGCTGCACGCAACCATATTTTCAGCACAAAAACCAGACCATCACCACCAAGGCAAAAAGAATCGAAACCAAACACATACTGTAAAACGGGAACCTCCAGTTTTGGGGGGATGGATTGTATTTATGGTTGCTTCCCCATTCGCCCCAAAAGTCTAGGACCTCTGTGGCGGATTGGTTCTGATTAAGGTTGTAGTCTGCATCTTCTGGAAAATATCGAAGTGCTCTGACCGATTTTGTAGAGGATAGAAGGATCAAAAGGATTATTGGCGTTATTAATGTTGATATTATCATTGGTCTTTTCCCATGAACGAATGAATGGGAGACCATGTTGGTAGTGTCAGGTTGCCAGCAAACAGGCAATCAGAGGATACGGAGTAAAGAAAGACTGAATGGGAAGACCACGAGTGTGAGAAAGGAGACAATGAAAAGTAGGAGGAAACAGCAGATATGTACATCCAGTCCAAGTCACCAACATACAGTATGAAGCGCCACAGTGCAAAAATCCTCGCCTCCTAGATTAATTCTACCTTGCATTACGCATTGTGGCTACTTCTAGCTCTTTCCATTGGGCTTCGGTCTCTTTGTTGGCATATACACCGTTGAGATAGGAAGCAAAAGAGCACTCAAGGCAAAAAATGTAACGTAACACGATCCGTAGTTGACTCAGTCGTGGGGGTTTCGGAAGAGATATCATTTGTGAACTTAGCCTCAGTTTGATAGAGAGTGCTGATTGTGAGACGGTGAGACGGTGAGACGGTGAGAGGTCGATGGTGTTGGAAAACTCCAACACCGAGGTGGTTGTGGCTAGCCGGCTGTCGTGGTGAGCTAGATGGCTACGTGCAGATACTCAATATAAGGGGAAAGTACAACAATGCAGGTACCGCCGCTTATATGTAGGTATTTTTGGTAACTTCGCGGCGAGGTATTTTGAAAGGGGTAGTAGATATTGCTGCACTTTCCCCTTGTAATGAGAGCAGTTAGTATATACTTAGTATGAAATCCGTATGTATGTTTTGAGGTCTGGAGAACACCTTAAAGTACCTCTCTACCACATTTATACCAAAGATACATGATCAGAGACCCCCCCCCCCAAAAAAAAAAAACATCCCCTCTAGCACCATCTATTATAACCTTCCATACAACAGCAATCCGTACACAACATTGACGCTAACAGAGGACACCTGATGTAACAGATGGTGGAATGTATTTAAAGATCAAATCTAGAATGGAGTCAAACCCGCTAACTGTAGCTAGAGATCTCATGTCCGCTGTGCAAGAACGTCGATCTCGGCACACACAGCAAATAAAGAACAAGCTCAAACAACTCTGATCCAACTCCGATATTTTATCAAAGGGAAATTCCGCGAGATCGACAGCTTACTGAAGTGCACATAAGAGAAAGGTGTAATATATGCACTTCAGGCTTGTTCGCCGTTCACCTCGCCTCCAACATACTATGATGGAACGGGGGCACTCATGGCTAGAGATTTAGTATCAGAAGCCGTAGGTGAAGATTGGGAAACGACCAGTCACTAGAGTACGGATCTGAGACAACCATGTCTCAGATATTTTATTTTTGATATAAAACCCGCACAAAGAGTATTGCAACATACGGATGCAGTTCATTATTTATTTTTTTGGTGGCCAGTCCTGCGTGTACAACCCATAGCCGCGATGGTACCGGAAATTGGGGATTGGCCAATGGTCTGCAGTCAGAGAAGGGCTGAGTGCTGATACCGGCGGAAAACGAATGCATACAAATATAGTACGTACTTTAGACTATGGGGATGGGTTTCTTTTTTAGTTTGTATAGAACTTTCGATGAGATTTAGTTTCGCTTGGTAGAAACTCGGAAGTTTCAACAGTCAAGAACATCCACAAATGCGACAAGGGAGTCGGGTTATGGTGTGATATTTGTGGCACAGCTATCGGTAAACAACTAGATCGGCTTCAATGCTCCGCATGGTTCAGCAGAGTATATTCCTGGCGAGCGACATTTATTAGTGGTAATAACCCATATATTCTTTCTCACCCTCCTGACCTACCTTACAATCAGCCCAAGGTGCCGAAGTTGCGACCAATTCAACGATTGTAAACATCCACTCCTAACATAATCACACCATTAGGTACTACGCGATAGGTAATAGCTTGTATACTCAATACTTAGGTTCTCCAATGGGGCAGCATATACATATCGTTGTACCAAGATACTTGTCTTAATTACTGTAAAATTGTATGCACCCATCCAGAACTGACGTGAGCGTCTCCTCTAGACTATCAGAGTGCAGACGTTAACATGAGAGTTTCCGCAGATAAATACAATGATATCTGGGGTTATTATAGAAAAGGCTGCGGTGTGTTTGTCAGTGTTCTACTGAATGAGACAGACCGAGAGACCTGAAGCCGATTATGTGCAATCAGAGTGAACCGTGTGCCGGTGACGCCTATTGAACATCTACAGCCATCCAATCCCCAAGTCCAACGCCGTCTTTTCTCCTATTATCGGGTTTGTATGGATGATAAGACGAAGTTGTGGCGTAGACTCAGAAGGTTCACATACTGAAGCATAATGGTATCTACGTACCGAAGTAATATTCTCCCTTATTTTCAATCTCGCATAACGACTACCGTACAAAAGATACAACTGATTGCTCGACCACCTCAATATTTACTTGACTCAGTAGAAACAAAATATATATGATGCTCTTTATTGACAAAAATTCTAGTATTTTTTGGCTACAAAGTGTGGAGCAACAGTTGATTTGTAATTGGTAGGTGTATTTTATGGTTGTTTTATCGACCATAACTCGTTACGCACCAGGTGATACGTAAATCTAAAATCAGTTTTATGGAGCGAAATGGCACCTCACACGCCATTGAATCTTTTTCAGCTTACTCTCAATATTGCATGGCCTGGTCACTGCTTGTCAGAATACCTTTGGCCGGCTCGACAGAAACGTGTAACATTTGCGAGGGTCGAGGTCCATGGAGCATCGGATAAATTTTCGCTCTGGCCAATGAGAGGGGGGAGTTTCGTGTCAAAGATAAGGTTCCTGAAGGACTTTCAGCCTCAGATCCAGCTCAGCCAATCCCTTCGGAATCCGTTATCAGCAAGGGTTCCGAGGAGCAACAGCATGAGCATGAGCAACGCTGTAAAGGGACTCTGCTTCAAAGTGCAGCTACACAGTTTCTGCAATCCACAGTACTAAGCTGAAATATGGCCTGTCCGCTTGCCCTGGGGATCATATGCTTCATTAACCGCTGGCTACACAGCTTGCCCTAATTTTATCCTCGTCCACGACCCTGCGTACTGCGCACGCGCCGCCCGTGACGAGCAAACTTCAATGCCAATTTGCGGAACATACCGTTTTCAACGCATTTCCGCACTCCCCTATCTTGAGTTTTTGTAGCACTTCCTTTTTCGCTAAGGTAATCCGTTCCTGCATAAACGGAGCTCCTGCTCTCTGATACCAGGGGCTCGCACTGGAACTCAGCCCATCATTCCAAGCCGAAGTCTCTACCGGAACTGAGATCTAGATTTGCAAAATTTGCCCGCCGATCCAGTTGATCATGTAAAATAACACATGAGTGACCTTTAATCATGCATTTCATTCTCCAGCAAGAGAAGTTGATGAGTAACCATGGGCTTCAAGTGGTTGGCGAGCGTAAAGGTACGGACGTCCTATATCATCCAGGTTTCAAGTCCGCTACATAGAATTTATCATCAGAGGGCGGTCAGTTGACAAAATGTTTCCGTCACTAGTCATCCAGACACAAAGCAGCCGGCAGGCTACATGTTTTAAGCAATATAGGAGGGCAGAGGCTGCTTGGGCTGGATTGCCACCATGTTTGGCTGGCTTTGATCATTGCAGCTCACTGCTCCTACTTTTTATTCTCGCCCTCGGCGTCCAAGCCACGCTCTAAACCTAACTCTGTCCGTACTTCAAAAGCATAAATCCGAGCCTTGTATATACCCAAATCGGTTATCCCGGAAATGCCGTCCGTTCCTCTACGCTCGCTACAGTGCTTTTTGTGTGGCAGAGATTATGGCAGTGTTTTCCGCCAACATATCTCGTGCTACGATCTCATATCTCGTGTGCGTCGATAAACTTGGTCTTAAGTGTGGTACCCGGACAAATTGTAAAATTCAGACTTTTTCACAAACACGGGGTACGAGGTCGTGCCACGGGGTATTTTGGTGGAAATATTGCCCATACTCCGGGACCCTCCGCTACGCTAAGCCAAGTCCACCATGCCCGCACAAACGATCACTCGTGTGGAAAGGAGGTTGAAGCAAGCGAGAATCTCCAATAGTAAATATGGAGTTCACTGCCGGCAAATCCCAGCAGAAAGTAGGTAAGAGAAATGACTGCTAAGTTTAATAGGGTTTGAATGACTGTAGATATTCAACTAGCACACAGGCCTACAATTTCAAATACACTGTAGAGTCGTGGTAAGAAAGTGAGTATACGCTGGAGGGAGCTGATCACCTTGGTGTGTATACTCATTTTCTACCATGAAGGTACCTCACTTTAGCTGAACTGGTCTCTCGATCCGTTTCATTAGCAGAACACTAAGAAACTCGGCGCCATCTTTCTCTTACTGCCGGGACTGTACGACAATACTCAGTGGCAGCAAGGAGAATGGTCCAACGCTCGGGCCACTGGCGGCCCTGAGACAGTCCGCCCCTCCCTTCAGTTCCGAAAGAGAACATCAGTATCACTTGCAATGAGTATGCACCTTGATATCGCCGCATCAGTTGTCGAACATTCGAAAGTTAATGCAAATTGCACAATATCCTACGGAAATTTTGCAGCTAGAGCCCACAAGATGAACAAGCCGAGGAATGCAATTGGAAAAATATTACGTCAAAGATTACCTGTAGATACAAGAAACCTTCGCAAAAGGAGACAAATTCCCACCTACCTTCACCAACTCCCTCCTCCGCTAACTCCCACGCCGCGGCGTTTCCGATTTCGCCTTCTATACCCGAGTATCAACGGATAGGCTGGATGAAGGTCAGCACAAGGAATATCTTTGCGATTAGATCATTCGAATCGGCGCAAAAATCCACATTGGGATAGGTGGGCGGTAGTTGGATCACTCGCCCGCACACGATAGTTATGCTCTCTGTGGAGCGCTCTGGAGGTAAGTAAGCAAGGAGCTTGATTGGTACTCTACCTTGCAAGTTGGGTGTCCTCAGATCTCGGCTTTCTTGGCGACACTATTGCCAATGCGTAGTGTCTTCTTCAGTATCAGTTTCCGTTTCATTAATGGGGGTTTTATATGGTGTATTTTCCTAGCTCCATGAATGCCTCGACAAAGTCTACCAGTACTTTTTTTATGTACGTATGGTAAGTGCAGTATTTACCGTCCATAAGAACGGCGTCGTAAAAGTAAGATAGAAACCTACGGCGTGATGTTGAGTTGAAGGGCCCTCTAGACGGTTAGGATAGCCAACTGCGAGACTCTAGGCATGAATAGCTGGTACAATCTACATGCCTCGAGTTAGCTAGTGTGATGATAGGCGGTCAGATCTTGCTCGCCAATTGATAGCTCCTGCAGGATAGTGCAGTCGCGTGGACTCAGGGTCCCTGTTTCGGTAGAGTAAGATTAATCCGACTGTTTTGTAGCTCGGGCTACTTTGCATATGCTTATCCGGCTTCAGTTGCAACTTCTATACGCCTCTATGTCGCAAAGCCGTACGATAATGTCGGATCTTGACAGATAGAAGCAACGTAATCCCTGTACTTCTGTACGTACTTCGAGTATGAGGTTCCGAGTTCGTGGCAGCGTTGAGATATACCCGAAGTCAATACAACCAATACGTAGATCCGCGACCATTTGTTCCTCCCTTTAATATTTCACCTTGGAACTATCCCCTAAAAGCCAAAAGCCAAGTACAAACTACTCTCAGCTGCTGTCCAGCTTGTTTCTATGCTATCTCGAACAGGCATTTCAGCCTGGCTTTATACACTGGCGGATCACATGGACTTCGTTCGTGCTCGGCGCCAAAAACTGTGATAAGATCTTAAACCCCGCTAGAATACAGCTTGATATGGAAACGGACCAAACGCGTATTTTACCGCTCTTACTGAGATGATTAAACTGGCGAGGCAGTCTGCAGTCGTAACCTGGACATTGTGGTGTGAGCAAATATATCAATTTCTATGTCTACTGTACTGGTCTTTGAAGTTAGGTCGTAGTCTACTTCTGACAGTCTTGTTGGAGTGGGACAGGATGTAGCTGAAATGCTTTGTAAGATAGGAATTCATATGGGGCACATATCTCTGACGCTGTCAGGTGTAAAAAGATGGGAAACACCGTTGCAGACTGCTGACACCCAACCTTTTGACCAGTATTAATGTATGGTTTATCAGCCCTGTACAAGTATAGTATGGCACTAATAACCTGGTAATATTTGAATAGATGCAGAAATGGGATGAAACGAAGATGAAGTCTATATAGAACTTGCAAGCTTGGGTGAGCTAATCTGCTAGTTCCATCGGCTAGTGCGACCGCAATCTTATCCATCTCATCAAAGTCACGATCACTCACTCACTCTATCATCCCGCAACATGTTGCATGAACCTGACCGAGCTGAGCTTCAGCTGAGCTGATGTCAGGGCACACAGCCGGTAGGGCATAAGGCACCCAATTACCTTGTATATATCTCGAGTCTTTCTCTTGCTCTCCAGTCTCTGTATCTTAAGTCTATTCACACGGTTCTCCCCTTCCATATTTCAACACAACATCTGATCATTTCTAACGGCCGTTGAGACGTCCACGCAATTGACCGGAAATTCCAAATTGCTGTGAAGCCGTATTTGAAAGCGTTACATCTTCCATGAACCAGTAAAGGCAGAGCGTCTGCAGGACTGCGGACTGTGATGTATCATGTACCACATAATCTAGTTGAATCCCTCACCTTTGTAGTATGTGCATGTTGTATGCCCCGCGTCAGCAGTAACTCCTATTCACGTTAACGCATCAGATGGCAACCCAACAAAGCTTGGAACCGAATGAATAGATTGAAGTTACGGATACGGTCCCCCATACATCTTGCACGTACTACAAAAATAAGTATCCTATTGCTTTTTAGAAGTATAAGCCCGAAAACTAGCTCAATATTAAGATTATGTTTTGTGACTGCGGTTTTTAGCTAAATCAACATCTACCGTCTGGGTGGCGTAGTTGTATCAGAGCACTCTTTGAGAGTATATTCAGGAACGGAGGTCAGGTGAAACCCGAGCAGCCTCGCCATTACAGTGAACAGGTTGGGGCTACCGTAAGGTGATAACTCTTTTGTTCACTTCTTCATTCAATTGTTATCAAAAGTAGCGCTCTTGCAAAGTTCTAAGTATATATTCTCGAGTGACTGTTTGTGACGCCACTGAACACATCTTCCAAATCATCTGGCTATTCCCAGCAGCGTAGATTACGAACTTAAAAGCGATGGAGTACTGGAATGTTGGCGTATGAAGCTACACAAAATTTCCTCAACTCTCCCAGCAAATGACATTCCTCAGGAACGATACCCCGCTCGTGGCTTCCAAAAGATCTAAACATAAGTTTGAATGGCGGCTTCATATGTATACTCGCTTATGAATTCTGTCTGCTCATCTAACTATACTACTGCCAGAGCCCACTCCACAGAGATGAGCACATCGTATCTACCCGCACCGAGTTGACGTCAAACCAGGCTGCGTGAACCATTTTGCTTTCTGCAATACTGCCCAGCCCCAATAATAACCTCAGTTCTATCTACCTTCGGTGTCATCCCAATGAAAAATGGGCGCCTTGTAGCGGGAGAATCGGGGTCGAGATATGTTCCTCGCTGCTTGTGTCTACCCAAGGCCTAGCAAGGACGGCACCTCGCATTCTCCCACCGGACCTTCATGCCTTTCCACTAAAGACATCGCAGTGTCTTAGCTACCTTCTTTTCCTCACAGCCCTTGTGAGTCTAGAATTCGTGGCATGAACGAATTGGTTGAGCTATTATTTTGGCTGTGGGCTTTACATTAGTATCCTCGCTGATAACATTAGGCAATCGATTGTGTGGTGACACAAAAGTGCAAATAATACGTCAAATACTTAGTCGAGAACATGAGGTGGGTGGGGTGGAGGGCTGGGGCTAAGTAGGTTGGGTATTACCTGATTGGATGGACTTCGAAGTTTTCAATTGGCTTCGCCTTGTGGAACTGCCACCAACACACTTGACTATCGTCGTGCTTGTTCAGCTGTCCAGTTTTGGTACCACTGCCGTATTTGTCTTTGTTATCTATAGACCTGTAGGAAGGAAGGCACAACAGGAAGAGTCCTTTGTGATGGAGCTGTTGACCTACTTCGTATAGTAGCACCCCTGCGTGCATCTTACATGGATACATATCCAGATATATGGGCACAGCACCATTTCCATTGCCAAGTAGAGCATGTCCTCGGGAAGATATGGCACCACCGATCTCCGGCTTCAGTTATTTCTTCCATAGTGATATCCACCAGAGCTATTCTCGATCCCCACTAGCAAGGCTCGATAGCGATGGTCATGTACGTACAAGTCATGTACTCTACATGTCAAATATGTCTCTGAGAGTAAGTTTAGCTAATGAACGCTCGTTAAAGTCCGTCACTCAAACAAGCACGCAATCATCCTGCAGTCGATTCCCTTTCAGTAGGTGTGGCATCGTTTCAGCACACTTTCGGTGGCAGGGTAGGCGTGCGGCTCACGAGTGCATCCAATTATGGTGTGCAATTTGCTGCGACCAGAGAGGCTGTATGTACATGTCATGTCACAACATCGCGGTCGACCCACTCGTTCACAAAGAAATCTGCGAGGTATATGTGAATGGCGGATAGCCAGTGTGGCTCCCATTCACCTTGTTTGTTGTCCCTGCAATTAAAAATGTGGGGAGGATCGACCCCGCACGAGATGGATTCGTGCAGAGATGGCCGCGTAACTCTCGCAGCATCTATGTTCATATCCTGGAACGTATGCAGGCACAGGGTTAGGGTACGTATACGGCTGTGTTGTCTCTTGAGGAATGAACAAAGCCCGCACACAGCAAAACGAAGTATCTGTCAGCCGCACCAGAGACTTCCTGGAACTGCTATTCGTGGGTCGGTGTTAAGAAGTATGTCTATGCACCGCGGTGCTGTGGGTGGTAAAACCAGATCTTGAGCTTTGTGACGGTGCGTGCATGCAGAAGCAGGCAATGGCAATGTCCGTAGCGGACGGTACGCGGCCTCTACTTGCCAGCGCGAGACCAGGACAAGAGGACGAATTCCCGGCAATGTCAACTCTTGAGACGGCTTTCTCGTCCGACTTGTACGGAGACAAAAGTCTGGCAGCCCTAACCGCACGACGGGATCGCCGAACGGCGGCTGTTTCGCGCTTGGGGATTGGTCTAGTCAGGAACGTGTGGTCACGTTCCGAGACTAGGATTGGTCAGGCTGACTGCCAGCAAGATGCGGACTAGCCCAGCTGCATGCGGGAAGGCGCGAACAGAAGTGGACCAACAAAAAAACCACTGTGCGGAAATGTCTCACTCGCTTTAGCTGCCGCCCAGATCTTATTACCGCATGCTGCTGCCAAGTGTTCGAGACCGCCGAAGAGGTGTGCTGGTGGCCGAATACAGCACAGCTGTTCTTGGCAGGGCTCGTTCTGGAACCAGACAAGGCTAGCGTGCCTAGTGCGGTAAGGATATGCCCGCATACGGCAGCGCTTGTCTCACCGGCACCCGGGCGGCTTGGAAGGCTGAGCGTCGTATCAGGGCCTGTCCGCAGTGAGACACGTCAGCCAGACACCCCGGCACTGGCGTTCTCCCAGCCCACGCGCCCGTATTGCCCTGACTAACACAAGCGGGATGGATTCATGCATCTGGCCTTGTTTCGACCTCCTCATTTTCCTGCAGGAACCCACCCCCCAGCAGGGGCCAGAGTTTGTTGCATGCGAATCGTCGGCTGGGCATCCTACCGGCATGCGAAAAACGTGCCAATCGAGACATTATAATATGCCTCTGGAACTCCTCCACTGGTTCTCTTCTCTTCCTCTTGTCACTACCAACCACACAGCTTCGACAGCATCACCACCGCCCAACCACCCTCACCACCCACCCCCCCCCACACTCCTTAAGCCTTCGTGCTTTTAAGCTGCTTGCAGTTCCTCGGTCATTTCAGTCGTCGATACCACGATCCCTCACAGCGCAGAGCGCCAACGAAGAACCGGTACCAACACTATCATTACTACAGTATAGATCAAAAATATACATAACATCATATTGTCACCATGTTGTCAGCACTCATCGTCTCTCTCGGCTTAATGGCCACTCTCGCTAGTATATACCCTACTTCCGCCACTCTATTTACCATCACTCGCTAACCTTAACTATCAGACTGTGCTGCCATTCCCACCATCGTCCCCCGAACAGATTCCGGCAAAAAGGGTCTTGCGTACAACGACGTCAGCCTCTGCACCAAGTTCAACAGCGGTGGAATTACATGGGCCTACGACTGGGGTCAGGCCCCTCAGGGCACCGTTGGGGGAAGGGAATACGTGCCATTGCTCTGGGGACCGAAGATGTACAGCACGTGGAAGAAAAATGCCGATGTTGCCATCAGCAAGGGCGCTAAACATCTTCTTTCGTGGGTTTTCCTGGCCCCAGCGGTCTTGGGTTATTCTAATGTATATGTGACTGCAGTTTCAACGAGCCCGATATCCCATCGCAGGCTGATATGAGCCCCGACGCTGCCGCCGCGGCATACAAAACCTACATGCAGCCATATGCTGGCAAGGCCAAGTTGGGTGCTCCGGCAGTCACCAACAGCGGCACTCCCGGCCAGGGTCTCTCATGGCTCCGATCATTCATGTCCGCCTGCAGCGACTGCACGATCGACTTCGTCCCAGTCCATTGGTACGACCCGACCGGTGGCGTCGAGTACTTCAAGAAGCACATGACCGAGGCAAAGACGATTGCAGGAGAAAAGAAGGTTTGGATTACAGAATTTGGCGTGCCTGGAGGAAGCCAGGAGGCGCAGGCCACGTTCTTGAAGGCAATTCAACCCTGGTTGGACTCGCAGGATTGGATCGAGAGATATGCATACTTTGGCGTTTTTGAGAATGCTCTTATTCAGGGCGATCAGTTGTCGCTGACAGGAAAAGCTTACAACGCCTAGATGGCTCTTTGGCTTCGAAAGGAGGAGGGTCGGGTCTTGTTTTGGGGCGGCGTCTATATACCAAGGGTTTTCCTTTTTTTCTCCCCCATACCGGCGCCGGCGCGTACGGATGGAGCTGTACATACAAAGTGTTCAAAAATTTGTTACATATACACTAGCTAGAATTTCATTACTAGGAGTGATTGATTTTCCAGCTTGCCCCTGAAGTTTTGTGTTGTGTTGTTTTTTGCGTGCTCGCGTACCTGCATCGTGTGATATGGGATTTGCCTCCTGGAGCTCTGCAGAAAGCTTTAAGGTTCTAGATGACAGCTACGTTGATAGCGTTCATATTCACCGCAAAACAACTTTTGGACGTTTCTATCCGTTGTCTTAGACCATCTGGATTCCGGATCGCCCAATACCAGCTTAAGCATGTTTTAATCCCACGGCTCGGCAGATCCCACTGTGTTAAGTTTTTCGCTTTAGCCTTAATTCCCACGTTTCTTCTCCCTATATACAGGGCTGTGGGCGATATAATCCCTGGCTGGGTACCTGGAGCTAAGCCTTTGGCGGGCAGCACATCCACTCTCCCCAATCCTTTCAACTCTTGGCTGCATTTCCCGCCAAAAAGAATACGCCAGAATTTCGAATTTTTCACGCAGCAGCGTTGCAGATCGGAAATTTGTTTCCTGTTGTATGTATTTCTGTTGGGAATTACTTTTTTCCGCACATTCGATGTTGGGCTTCTTCAGCTGAGGAGAAACAATTACAACGGATTTTGTCTACCTAATGATGGAGGTCTAAGCACACGATGGGATCGTGCGTAGAAAAAGTGGCGCAGCAAATACGGTAAATTACACAAAATTACACACAAACTCTCTTGGTACAGTGTATAACTGTGACGTTGCAATTATCTGCTGGCGATAGGGGAAGACTCGGGAGATATCGTACGAATCATAAGACAAGTGGAATCAATATACATACCCTGTACTACTCTATATCGCGCGCGCTCGCTCCGGATAAGCCAATATGAAACAACCCAGTAGCGAGAAACGTAACGTATACGTAGACCCTGTCCGTCCGACGAAGATTTTTAGGACGCTGTACCCCACTGTTGGGCTGAGAACGTCCGATATCTTGTTCGCTACAAACGTTGAATGGATTTTACGCCAACAGGGTACACCTCGGGTATCGGTGAACGAGATCTTGCCGTAGTATTAACCTTGGAATAAATATCATATGGAAACTGAATTACACCCGACGTCACAAGAAGCGCCGGAATTATATTCTGCCGGCAAAGACTTTAGGGTTGAGGTATTTGTATATGCTGAACGCCTAACGAGAGCGGTTCCGGAGCTGAGCGGTTAGGTTTAAGATACCGCGAAGTCATAGGTAAGGCCGCAAGCATCGTATATTCGCAGAGCCAGATTCATTCGCCAGTGACGAGAGTAAAGAATCGTGTCGATCTTTCATAACAATTGCTGCGTCGCACTGGTGGTATCCCATTGCCTAGCATAACAGATAGCGGCACTTCCCTTGAATCGGTACTCTAGTCACTGACATGAAGGGTAGACGAGGGTGCCGTACGAAGAAGGTGGAAACTGGCTCACCGATAATCACTCAGCAAGTGGTCTGCCGTGGCACGAGACGAAACCAAATTTGAGTAATCCAGGACAAGGCTTGGGAAGTTGATAGGTGTGTCGGGGAGACTGAGATGTATCTATGATAAAAGTTATTGCATTACATAAAAGTTTAGACGTCTGCGGCACAAGTTTTATCGACTCTTCCGCATAACTGCCCTTCGGCATCTCTGTCCTCTAGTATGCAGCACACTCGCGGTGCTCTCTTTATGCCTAGTTATGTCGTTCAATCCATGTCTACAAACTTAGCGCAGAGCTGCTATCGCTTTCATTGTATCACTCATGGGCTCCCGAGCAATCCGCAATCCGGATATGCCGGAAGACCACACGTATGTCCCACCCACCCACCTCTACAGCCTGAACTCAATGTACCGGGATGGTACAATTTCTCGAGCCGAAACACTAGTGCTAACGGTGAGTTTTGCATTGTATTTGCCACTCAGTCTCCCGTTGCCGTCTACCGGAAGTCGTCAGCGATTTGAAGCTGACGGATTCATTCGTAATGCACTAGTCAGCGGGGATAAACTCCGTTCTTCTGAGAAGCATCGTGAACATGGTAGATGTTTTAGGATAGTTTACTAGAATCACTGAAGGGTATGTATCCCTTAGTTGTGGCACAGCATTTCGTCCTAATGAGAAACTCTTATCAAGCAAAGTAATGGGGAGTGAAAATTGCAGTATATTGTTCAGGCAAGATAAAACTTTGTCCTACTGTTGCTCATGCATTGGCCAGGTCAGTTATTACAATGGTTCTGCCAACTTTCGCGGCCGCATGTAGGGTTCAAAAGACACCAAGGTAATATTTTGAAAGGTAAGAATACACTGTAAGGTCCAAATTGGTAGTAACAATTACTCTAATTTTACATGAGAAATTGAGAGGAACTGGTCGGATTTGTTGCTTGTTTGAAATCATATTGTATTCGGCTATAGAATATGTACGCCCTAAACGCGGACAATAGAATCAATATCGTATTGACTCGACAAAATGCAGTGAGCTAAAATTGACTTCCCGATTTTAACAGCTCAGGGTCTAGGTGGCGGGATATAAAATCCTATTGCTGGCAATTGGTGTTGGATGTCACTGCGCAGTTTTTTTTGGTAAGTATGCAGCTGGACCAAGGAGAGTAACATCTGCGAAGCTTCAGGCGTAGAGGCGACGTTGTTGGCGGGGGCCGCATTGTAGTGTATATTTAACGTTCCCCGCTCTTTAGTCCATAACACCATACATCATCGCCGAAACATTACTTGCTCTCCCCAAAACCAAAAATACTACTTAAGTAACCATAGTACTTTTGGGTTTTGGCTACTCATTGACGGAAGGCATTAATTGCGGCTATGGGTTGTTAGTAGGGATTAGCCCGAACTGCTTTCTCCGGCGGCTAGGCGGCTAGGCGGCGAAGAGGCGGCGTGGAAGCCCCGGTAAGTAATATAATATAATATATATTCGGTTCTTAGATGGAATGGGGATTAGCACATTCAACCCCCCACTATCTTGCTCCTCTTCAACCAACAGCCGGCTGCCTCTCCATTTGACAACCGCTCGCCAAGGCCTCGCTCTCAGTAACTCTATCTTCCGTCTTGCAGTAAGTGGAGAGATTGGGACGAGCAGAATACTACTTCTGCCCAACCAACCATCCGGAAATCATCAACTCTGTTTCGGTGGCTAGGAATTTTATAAGATGCAAAGAACTCTTTGATAGATGGTTTATTGTTGAGCATAGTTCAGTTAAGCAGATCTATAATAGCCAGATGGAGTTAGAGTAGTGTATGTATACATACCTAGAACAGTTATATACACGCACAGGAAACATTCATATGGTTCCGAACTTATTCATCACTCGGGTTGCATAACCACCCCTGCCCGCTTGTGATGGCCGCCGGACAACTGTGTTACGACTATCGCTAGCAGTTGCTTAGCCGCCAAAGGCTCTCCTTGACCGCCCCCGTGCCGACCCTATCGTATATGGACGGGGTACAAACTTATACTCCCATCGTTGTGAGAGGAAATATGGAGATCATGCGCGAAAGAGTCGGATGAAAACACGACCATCTGATTGCAAGCTCCAGAGCTTCTTACATACAGGCCAGCGAAGAGAAGAACAAAGAGATAAACAAAAGCGAAGAAACCAACATATGTATCTCTTAAGAAATAATAAATCCACGAGTGATGGAAGATGATTCCCCCGTGCTCGCACTCTCTACCTTAAAGAAGAAACGATATAGCGATGTGCCTCTCATAGCTATCTCTCTAGAAACCCCCAGCCATAAGCAACCACGCCTTCCGACATTTGCTTGTCCAATCGTCATGCTTCGTCACCCTCCAGCAGCACTGCCTTTACCAGGGTCCCCATTCCTTCGTTCATAACTGGCCCACACTGCTGCCACATCAGCATAATGACTCCTCCACTCCTCCATCACTTCACAACAGGCAACCATTCCATACTCTCTGTCTGACTCGTTCTGCGTGAACGTGTTACAAGGCTTCCGCATGCACTCCGCCTCAACGATCATGAGTCATCTCTGTTGGGTTACACTGACCCACTCCTAGTTAGTTGTTCGTCCTAATCGTAGTACAAGCTGCTGCTGTCGTGACATTGTCGTGACAAGTTCGCGGGGAGATCGTGAACTTTGTAAACTCTTTGTGGTGCTTGCGTTGCTACTTTATTGTTATCGTTTAGGGGACTCTGTTGGAATCGCCATCTCGTTACAATTCGTAGGGTGAAATTTCGATGTTGACCCTCTCCTCGCGGATGAATCGTAAAACAAGTACTTCGATGGTTGATGTTTGAGTTCTGGCGTTTTCTCTTTCGAAACTCGGTTGGTATTGAGGTCGTATGTCAATTGGAGTAATTGGGTTGCGCAGCATATGTTTGTCGAAAAAAATACGAACCAAACCCTGAAGTTGAGCCGACTGTTTGTGACTCTAGTACAGATCAGGGTTATGAAGTATCGAAATGGCAAAGAAATATTAACCCCAAAATCCTAAAACACATCCGCCGCGAACGCCTCGACCCAAAGGAAAATGTGCACTCAAGTAATTGTAATAACAATTACCCGAGGTATCAATAAATTTCGTTCATTCCATTGAAAAAAAATCAAAACAAAGGCAATCAATCAATTAAGAAATAGTAACTTAATATGGAAAACTGAAACTGAAATACGTCCTTCACCGACCAATCTCTAGTCTTTGCAGGAAGCGGAATCGAAATTGACGGATTGCTATTAGTGCCAGTATCAGCCGGAACATATACGCAAGAGATGGGACCGCTACCTATGTGTGTGTGCGGGGTTGACGAGATTGTTGTTTGCTTGGTGGAAAAGCACGGAGCATCCACTCCTCCGACAGGCCGAGGTCACCCTTCCAGTCTTTCATCTTTTTCCTATCAAAAGTGAAGTGGTGGCCGACATGTTTATTTCTGGACCCCCAATCCTCAAAAGTCGCCTCGCAGAAACCGCAGCGAGAAGCAGTTGGTGGTGGGACATCTCGTCTCCAACTCTTGTAAATAGGAAGCCACTCTGTATCTTTGTGCATCCGTTTGAGGTGTTGCTGCATGTGTCCTTTGCGAGAGAACATCTGGGGACATTCACGGCTGCAAAGCCGACATGTCCACTCTTCTAGCACCAAATGAACCTCACTTTCATGACGCCTCCAATTGCTAATCTTGCCAAACTCCGCAATGCAGAAAGTGCAACGAATTATGGGTGATGGAGTTGTTTCTGTTTTGGGCTGCTTCTTGCTACCGGGATATCTCTTCTTCGCGGGCTCCTTTCTTTTTTCAGGTAGAGATTTGCCAGGCCTTGCGTTGTTGAAAGGATGACGACGCACGGCCGTCTTTGTGCTGGTGGCCGATGGGACAGGGTAAGCTTCTTGGCACTTGATGAAGGGAGGTGATGGCAGCACTTGAACGGACTCATCTCTACGGCTTTTCATTGACCCCGGAGACGTAAACCCCATGGAAATAGGCCCAACTGTGGCTGGCGCTGGCACTGGCAGTCCCTCCGGCTGGCTGGGGAAAGGCTTATTCATCTTCGGCGGGGTTCCCTCCAGGCTTTCTAGTGGTGGCAGCTCCTCCCGACTGGCATGGCAAATCCCCTCGGTCTCCTTCAGTGGGCCTCCCTCCGGAACTCGGGGCTGGAATAATGGTGTCTCCGGGCTCAGGGCAGAATCGCCTAGGCTCGCAGGGCTTTGCATTAGGTCCGGTGCGGAGTTATTACTCCATAGGATCGGAGTGGATCTATTCATGGTATCATCAGCACTCCCCGCACCTGAGGGATGCAGTCCTGGAGATCCCTTGTGAGGCATGGGTGTAGGTAGAAATCCATTATGATAGCTCGAGGGCCCCAATCCGTAACCTGGGGTGCAACAACAAAAACAAAACTCCAGTGCTACATCTGGCCCTGCCGTATATGTCACCTCTTGTCTTTCTAGTCCATCGTAAGGCATAGAAGGACTTTCGGGAAGTTGTTGTGGATTGTAATGATTGGTATTGTCGGGGTGTCTATTGTGATCACTGAGGTAATTACCGTCAGTGACAACATCCCACTGAACCACAACACGCTATTAGCCTTCTTCACTGTATCTGCGACTGCGTTATTGAAAGCTAACCCATTCAGCAAGCCTCCCGGGCTGTGTGTTGCTTTGCAACTCGGATTCCTGAAGATTATTGCCGCAGAAAGGGATGGGGATGTCTTTTTGGTCGTTTTCGTACATGCTTGCGATGCATTTGATTGACGACAATGAGGAAGAAGGGATGCCGATGAGCAGTCGTTAGAGGCAGGGACGATCAGTTTATTCATCCAAAGTTATCCCTACACTGCTATCACATCGTTATCGATACCCCCCAGACCCCACATTTTGAAGGGCCAATCATAAAGAGCCAAGTAAAAAGCAAATAAATCGCACTGGCTTTTGACTGCGGCAGATACTGATATGTAGAAATCAACTCTCCAATCCTTCTGCGCGCTGCGCATGGTCATTAATCAATCCTCGGTGGGAAGGGTGGAAATCGCCGACTACCTCGGATCTCATTTCGCTCCTTATCACAGTTGTGCGGCGTCGGTCGAATGGAGCTCTCTGAGATTTTCCATTCGTCGAGGTGACAATGTGACTTCTGGAAACAGGGCTGCGAGCCTACATATCTATTGTTAGTCACCTCCGCGAATCATTTCTTTGATCAGTCACATCCGGTGTAGGGATCTTCATGCTGTCTGGAATGCATCTCAACCCTCGTTTTTCTGGATCAGCTTTTCGAAGAGACAGGATATGGAAAAAGCTGACATCGGTATAAGGAGATCTATGTCTTACCTTCCACGACGTCACTAGCGTTTTTCAGACGGGGAAGGCGCAATAACATCAGCTCTCATATGGCACTTGGTGAGATCTCGCCCGGACTTTGTCGCAGTTCCGTGCCGGGAGTGGTCGATCGCGCATAAGTGCTACGTTTGAAGGTCCGATTAGATTCGGCATTGCAACGTTGTTTTAGGGCAGATCCCAAAGCTCTGACGGTCACGGCTCGCCGACCGGATACATCAATTCGGCATCGAGAGCATTGTGATAAGGAGTGGTACTTCAAAGTGCACTTTACGTTATAACTCCCTACGCCAATCAACCATTCCATGACGGTCTGTCAGCCTGGTCCTCATGCATCGCTGCCTGGGGCACTGCCCGATGTTGTGCCTCATAAATGATCAATTCTTATGCATATGTTGCATCTTAAAAGACGTTGACTGGCTACCTTCTAGTAGCCATACAGACGGACGCATTTATGTCAAAAGCAAAAGCAAAAGGGACAAGTGAACTGCTGGGTAGGGAGTGAATTCACTTCCGGAGGGGTATCTCCATCGTCATTATCTCCCTAGATTTGTTAACTATCCCTAATCCCAATTTAATCCACGCCACCCCATTCGTCCAATCTAGCAGAAACTACCATTTATCTACCCGAGCCTATATACCGTTAGGTGGAAACAGGTTAAAAGTGCTGGCCATAGTTTGTTTCACACCAGCGGCAACAGACTTCGCGTAAGGAAAATATTAACCTCTCTCTGCTGGTATCTGGTATGGAATAGAATCCGATATGATACAGCAAATTTGTGACATTATCATTGTCACATGCTAATAAAATATTGCATATTGTAGGCATCAGCCAAACGTGAACGGACAGCAAGGTAATGCCATTATTGATGGCCATGAGCCAAACGCAGTCGAACGCGCGGCTTTGAGCGCGAGGCCATGAAACGATTACATTGTGGGGTAACAAGTTCTGCGGCTCGGAGTTTCCAGGCTTTCTTATGTGCTTAGATCGTGCCTAAGGAATGCTCCACTTGCATATTGGAAAACGGGGCTGGTAATAACACGCTCAGCCATGAGAATGCTCATTATATGACCGCTCGATCGCTATTTCGAGTGCGCACGCAACACTGACTCCCAAATGCTCATAAGTCTATTCAGCTTTGAACTGGAATGTCCACCGAGTCTGACGTTCAGTCAACCTCGCGTGATAATACTCATGCGCTAGTGTTGTAGTCTCCCTATTGCCTCCCCTCAATTAAGTTTGACGTTCAGTCAATCCCGCATGAACTGACCCTTATGAGTTAGTGTATAATACATGTTGTAGTCTCCCTATCGCACTCTAAACATCCCGCAAACAACCGATGTCTCTCTTCGGAACCTTAGGAATCCGCCGCACAGCTTTACATTCGTCCAATCCCTAGTAACTGATGCTCTACTGCCTTTACTCAGTGTCAAATCACCCCTATTCACATTAACCCCCCCCTAGCACCCCACATCCCCATCAAAATACCTGGAATAAAAGCAAGAATGAACAGACCAAGAAATACAACCCTCCACTCCCAGCAGCCTTTGTGCACCCAGATGTTGACCGGCTTTCCGCCGTAAGTGCGGCGGCAATCGAAATGCTGGGGGGGGGAATTGATAATTGCAGTGGTGACTTTTAGCTTGCTGCTAATACCATTGCGAGACTTGGCGTTTTTGGGTTTCTGCGCCGGCCTAACCGTGGGATTTAAGCTTGTACCAATTGCTTTGTTGTCGGTTTCCGTTGGGTTGTTCGTTGGTTTGAGAGTAGGTTCTGAGCGCGTCTTGGTCACAGTCTTTGTGATAAATGTGAAGAAATGCTTGCTATTTGCCTTTGTCGTCACCGTATAGAGAATGCTCGGATTTATGGTTTGGATCGTTACGATGGTGGGCCGTGCCAGAAATATGGATAGGGTGGGCATTTTTGGGCGAGAATAGCTTGAAAGATGCTGTAGACAGATCGTGGTTGATATTTAGAAAGTGATGGGGCGGGACTTTGAATTCGTGAACTCAATGTCGACTGATGTCGAGTGATATCGTGTGCTTTCACTCCATAAGATAGCTTATGCTCCGTCCTAGTGACGACTACTCGCCGATATCAAAAGTAACCGAACGGTCTCTAGTTTGATTAGATTTGATTACTCGTCATACAGAAATGGGTACATACAAAACTTCCATACATGTCCTCATTATACCCAAAACAGTTGGTTATTCAAAGCAATGTCTTGGATTATTGCCTGAAATGGGGTGCCCGGATATTTTTGATATCGGCGAGTAAGTCGTCCACGTTTTCCTTAGTCTTTGTTTCAGTGTGGTGCTTGGTGTTTTAGTATACACGAAGGTGGAACAACGTGAGCTTCGTAAATATCCCCCAAGTTATATTTAAGCTTAAGTTAATTATGTTACTATAGCTCAAGTACTGTTTTGCCTTATATGTCTGTGATCCGTCAAAGTTGGAACTTCATAACCTGCCATCGGCCTAAAATCGACCACCATAAATCAGAACTTCGTCCTTGCGCTCGTTCTGACGGCTCTGTGGGCAATCGTTGGTGCTATTACACAGGCGTACGACGGATTGGGTTATGCAGCACGTTAGTGATATTCCTCCATTATCCACATAAAATTCACTAATTCTTACCTTACCAGGGTGCATGAGCCCGATATTTAGTTCGCTCAAATGTCCTTTGATACCATTGAAAAAGTGCCCATGTGACGAAATTTCATTCCCAGATCTATACTCAACGTGCCTTGTAGATCAATGCAAAGAGGGAAACGAGAAAGTGGGTTTTAACGAAGGAATATATAGGATCATACTAACCAGAGACGATAGGCATCATTGCAGGTGTACGAGCTAATTGCTAGAGCAGAGATGCTGAGATTCCTGCTGCTGTCTTTTCAGCCGCTATGGCAAATGCGTGGGTTTACAGGACCTCCAGCATCTCCACATCTGCCTCGAATTTGATTGCTTCAAAATCCGCCAAAGCGGTCTTTGAAGTTATTAATTGCTGCAATTTCTGGGTCACTCGTTGCGGGGGCTACATCTTCCACCCTAGCATTTCCTACTTTAGAAACCTTTCCTTCGGTCCTGCCTCTTCGAATTCCGTCTCGTTTCCTGCTGTCAGCACAGTGTCCAACGCCAATGATCAGAAGCCAGCACTCTCGACCGCTGTCATAGGGGGAATGTCTGGTTGTGTTGCGGTCGCTTTAACAGCATTGGCACTAACATACATTTGGCTTTGGTGTCGCCGCATGGTTCGGAAATCTGTCCTCAATGGATTACTGGAGCTGCACGAGAAGGCAAAACCGAGGCATGAGCTGGGTGATACAGCTGTGTACCCGAACTAGAAGCAGAGGTTTTAGTTTACGAAATGTCGGTAGGTGAAGAGAATCAACATCGAGGCGTAAGGTCGGTTATGCTACATCGTCATTCCAACGATCAATAAAACTACTGAAGGTAACTAATACACTGCGCGCGTTCGGATCATTGCCGCCCTCGGCTGACATGGCAAACACTTGTTGGGACGTGATGGGAATTAAAGCACTTGCTAGTTAACGGGAGTCCGGTTCCGCTCTATGCCTGGGTGATTTAAATATCGCTAGAAATAGCAGATAGGAAAAATATGTGGGGGGTTCGTCCAGGTGCGTCGGTGCTTGTCCGGCAGATTCTGTGTGACAGAGTTGTGACATAGCACGCTTCGCCGGCTTGTCAAACGAGTGATGCTCTAACAAGCTCTGTGATTCACTTATTCTCAATACTATCAGTAGCTGTGTACAGAGGGAAGTGTATATATAGAGAGGAACAGAACTAGGATATATCCAAATATTTATGCGGAGTTGAACCCGCAGCGAGGCTAAACTGTATGTCACATCATTGGCTGTTAATTTTATGAGTACAACATAGATTCTAAACAAATGATTACCGGGTTTTCTACATTAACTCACCCGGCTAAAGTGCTGATTGAACGACATGCCAAAGGCCGCCCGACGGCGATTTCATCTAATTGTTTTTGAGATAGAAAAGAATAACTCTATTTCTGAGATTTATAAATTTCATCTGCTGGGCACAGCCATTACGCAAAGGAAAAACAAGGAATTACGGCAAAAGAAAACTCATCGGGTACAAAAAACAGCCCAACTATCCATAAATGTCCTGCTATCTAACTCCTGATGTCTTCAAATCCCCCGACTCAAATCCTAGCCTCTGACATTGACATCAACAAACGAGACAACGAAAGGCATAAACAAAACCAATTTCGAGTCCTCACCGCAAAAATGCCAAATATATTTGCAGCAACATTCAATTGAACCCACCAGCGCCTCTAACCCACAACTGAGCAGCCCACTCAAAGAACTGTTGCACTTCCTCTGAAACTCCCAGCTCCTCGAAATCAATGCCGGTATCCTCCAGAAACTCGTGAGCCTCGTGTCGGTAGCGGAACTCGCTGTCGTCGACAACAATTGTGTCTTCGATGTCCGGCATCTCAATATCTCCCTCAATATTGTCCGCAGTCGAGTGTTCAGTAGCAATTTGCAGGGCCTGTGCAGCAAGGACACCTGGATACCGTCGTTCGAACGAGTATTCAAGCTCGTTAACCCACTCCCTGATATAGATAATCCAGGATGCGGCGGCTGTGAGAGCGGTGCTGCACCACAGGATGATTGAGAGGGAGGGCGCAGTCGGCCTGTGAAAAATTGCGACATTCATTGTTTGGATGGGTGCCGAGTTCGAGGTGGTTCGCGTAGCGGACAGGCCCGGCAATGAGCCGGACGCCGAGGCGGAAGCGATGCTAGCGGCTGCGGACATTGTTTTGGTCTAAACAGTAGCAAGGGTCAGACAAAGCATCAACTAGCTAGAAAATGGTTCAAAGGCCAACAAAGTGAATATGAAAAAAATAGAGAACCTAATAATATTAAGCTACAGGATCAGAAAACTTAGAGTTCAAAGGAAATTGTTTCAAAAATAGTGTTGCAGAGTTAAAATAATTGTTAGGAAGTTTTTAACAGCTAACACAGTAAGAGAGATACTGTAACTTTAAATACAATTTGTCCAGATGATAGTGTCATATCAGTGAGTCATTTTTATTATAATACTATCGGATTTCTGGGTTCTATTGCTCGAAACGGAATGAAAGCCGAATATTTATGTTCGGTAATTTCCGCTATCCAGATTGTAGTATAATATCCGTGATTCACACTATCTATAGCGAATCACAATCTACAATTAAGTGCTGATTTATTAAAAGATGCTGCTTGGTAATATTACAGAATCCAAATGAAATTAGGATGAAAATACTAATTATTGCATGTTTTATAAAAGCCATAATGTATAATGACTAAGATATTGTACTGGGTTGAATTGCGATGAAGTATACTAGTAACTAGAGTTAATGAAAGGTTAATACTTTACATACAATTGATTTAAGTGGTATGAATATGTTAGAAATATATTATTAGTGTAAAATTATCAGAAGTGTATATTTAATTACTTACAGTAGAGGTATACTAGTAGTATACTTTCGGTAGATTCAGTAATATATATCATTCAATTTATCATTCATCAATAACTAATCATAATGGAATAGTTATCTATTAGAAAATATTATTTATAAGCAATATATATTAAACATAGTACAAAGTACGATTCAGTATAAGTTACTATAATGAGGGTCAAAAAAGAATACTGATATTGATATATTTGATAAGTATATATGTTACTGGTAATGGAAATAGTTAAATTGAAATAATAGTATAATAAAATAGATTAAAATATAAATAAAATACAATAAGTAATGGACAAATAAGAAGTATATAGATTTAGAGTAAATAATTTCTTAACTAAATAACTGAATATATCAAGAGAAATAATATACAATATACCAACATTCTGTAACTGTATATATAAACAAGTTTTTCTAAATCTGAAATATTTTCTCACATGATATAATAATAATATGAATATTCATTTAGAATTTTACAGAAATAAATATAATTTACTATTAGCAAATTAATGTTGCAATATATATTTTGTTTGATTACACTACTATATATTATACTATATCTTATTGTCTGTACAAATTATGAGATTATTACCTTCACTGATTATAGTGGTTATGATATCAGAATTATCTGTAATTAGTTATAATATTCAAATCAAGTATTATAATGCAGAGTAATAAAATATTATTGAAACCACATAAACAGAAAATAATTGCATAACTAATCGATCTTTGTAACATAACTCTTGAGTTAGATAGTAAAGTAACAAGTAGGTACGATTTCCAGGATTGGAATATGATGTGTATAGAACTAGATAACCCTCTTTTTTACATTATTAGCTTATGACAACTTTTAAATTCCCAGCAGTAAACTCACTTATCTATACATTTATATATATCATTAGTTACAATTACATTTATAATAAGATCTATTGAATTACTACATGGAATTTCACATTGCCAAGTGTAGGCATATATGCAATTACATTATTACATTGTTAGTATATATACATGTTTTTTAAAAAGAATTTGACAGTTTGTACTCATTCCAATTTATTCTAACTTATCAACTACAAGTCAACAATAGACTAAATATAGATATAACAATATAGTAACCATTTAATTATTAGAACAATATGAGATCACACTTGTTGGCTCAAGTCATTGGACTTCATCAGCAAGATGTAATTTAGTCACTGGGAGTCTCAAGGAGTGCGTAAGTGAAGGTGGAGTGTAAACTTACAAGCATTAATTTAGGGAGAGAATCAGAGCTTCAGATGACATTCTGGGCAGACTATGAAGTAACTTTGATCTCTGATGACCAGTCTGAGAACACTGTGGGAGTGGCTGTGATAAGTTTGGAAGCATGTCAAAGTGTAAGAAAAGCACATCGAAGCCCTGGAGAAGTGTGTTGGAGTACTGGAGAGAACTTTGGAAACACTTCCGACTGTCACAGGTTGAATTGATGTATTCCAAACCCACTTTGAGAGATGTCTGGGATCCAAAGAAATTTGTTTCAAAGTACACCAGGAGTTTTCTGAGATTGCGCTGCTGTCGATCAGCAATAGAGTATTCACTATGGAGAATATGATACATCAATTAATGTTTGTTATCAACTTCTAAATTATACTATTCTTTCCAACAGTTCATTCAACAGTCTCTGTGTTGTATTGCTACAGTAAGGAAAGAAAGAGAATTTGGAGTAATTTGGAAGTAAAAGCAGGTACACTGAAACTAAGCAATCAAATAATATCAATCAAACATTCTATCAGTATTATCCACCAACTTCAGCAAAATGTAAATCAGTTCGGAAAGTATATGCAAACCTCCTAGACACCCCTGTAGCCCTCACCAGTGCTTGTAAGTACTTCGAAATGCTCCTAGGCCCTGTTGAAGCTTAGGAAAGAACTTTCAGACTCTGGAAGAGCATTCTCAGGTGCTCCCAAAAGCACCTGCAGTTATAGAGGTGCATTCAGCATGCAACAAGATTTGACTGTTAGGATAGTCATATTTTGAAGCCTCTCAAATCTCTGCGCAGATCTGCAGAACCCTTCAAAAGCAGCAGAGACCGCTGTGCAGATTCACATGAGACTGCGAGAGAAACCAAGACTGCTGTGCAGCTCTGCAGGAGATTTGGTTCCTTATTCTCACAGTAGTGGTTCTTATGATTCCACAACAACAAGATATGTCATTTATTATACTCGTCTTTGTTGTAGTCACAAGATTTGCTATATCTTAATATGATATGCATTATCTAAGTCTCTCTGCATCAGCAAAATGTAAATCAGTCCGGAAGCCACACGCAAACCTCCCAGACACTGTAGTAGCCCTCACAAGTGCTTCTAAGTACTTCCAGATGCTCCCAGGCCCACTTGGAGCTTTGGAAAGTGCTCTCAGACTGTGCAAGAGCATTTCCAGATGCTCCTGAAAGCACCTGCAGTTATGGATGTGTATTCAGGATGCTACGAGATTTGACTATTAAGATAGGCAAATTCTGGAGTGGGTGAGACATCCGCACAGGTCTGTAGAAGACTTTGAGAGTAGCTATGCCGGAGACTTGGTGCTGCATTCTCAACGCAGTAGTTCTTTGGGTTCCATAAGCACAAGGCATGTCGTCTATCATATTATGGCATGCATTATTTAAGTATCTCTATATATATACATATGGTCAATCTGGCCACAGATGGTAGTCGAGCATAATTGGAGGAGCACCTGGAGACACCCATTAAGAGAATCTAGAGATGTACCACTTGGAGGCCGTTGTGGTGAAACGACAGAGCTAGAAGGCAGAGAGCCCACGATCAACATTTTGCCACACCTCTTGCGACATCCAAACGGAATTCGCGAGGGAGAGCAGTTCTAGCTTGAGGAGCCTAGGAACAAGGTGAGAAGATATGATACTACCCGACTGTGAGGAGCTATGCAATTGCGTGGATCCACGAAATCTCGGAAACAGCGAGTGAGACTAACAGTTGGGAACGATAGAGTGTGTAGTATCGTCGTATGACAAGATGAGATGAAAATGAGATGATGTTTATCAACCCCAGCATCTCCTGAATATATACTCTGCATTGCTCATTCCACCTCCGTTACCCCTGTATCCCAGTACACCCACCGTCACTCCTTGATGATGTACTTGGAGGCCATGATCCAGTGAGTTTGGAAATGTACATGGAGGTCGAGACGGAGTGAACTGAGAGATGCACTTGGAGGCCGTGATCAAGCGAGTTTGCAGATGCAATTGGGGACTGGGATTGAGTGACCTCAGAGATACACTCCGAGGCCGTGATCAAGCGAGTTTGCAGATGCAATTGGAGACAGACATTGAGTGAACTCAGAGATGCACTTGGAGGCCAAGATTGAGTGAACTCAGAGATACCGTTGGAGGTCGTGATCAGTCGAGTTTGGGGATGCACTGGGAGACCATGATTGAGCGAGTTTGGAGATGCAATTGGAGACCGAGATTGAGTGAACAGAAGCACTTGGAGGCCGTGATCAAGCGAGTTTGGAGATGCACTGGGAGGTCGTGATCAAGTCCGTTTGGAGATCTAATTGGAGACCGAGATTGAGTGAACTCAGATAAAGTCTGAAGCTGTGATCGAGCAAGTTCGGGGATGCACTGGGAGGCCGTGATTGATCGAGTTTGGAGATGCACTGGGAGGTCATGATAGAGCGAGTTTGGGGATGCAATTGGAGACTGGGATTGAGTGAACTCTGAGATACTCCAAGGTCGTGATCGAGCAAAGTTGGAGATGCACGTGAGGCCGTGATTGAGCGAATTTGGAGATGTACTGGGAGGCCATGATCGAGTGAGTTTGGACATGCACTTGGAGGCTGAGATCGAGTGAACTCAGTGATGTACTCTGAGGCAGTGATCAAGGGTAATTGGCGATGCACTTGCAGGCAATGATGGAGCGAGATTGGGGGAGTACTTGGAGCCGGTCGATTTGCAGCGAGGCAGTCGATTTGTAGGGAGGTGCGACGGGAGCTGAGACTCTATTCATTGGTTAACTTGAAATCGTGGGAATGTAGAGAGTTGATTACAGCAACATGCGCTGAGAGATGAGAAACTGGCTGGGAGCGGGAGACTGCTGATCTTCGGATGATGCTGTACTTGTTGTATACTGTACTCGGTGTTGACTCATGATTATGATGTGGAAAGATAGAGAGGGATGACTTAACTTCGTATTCTTAGGTGATGGTAGAGTTGAGCGCAAGAAACAGAGAGATCAGAGGAAATGGGGGAAATCATCATGAGAAACTGGGACTTAAGAGAATTTTGTGTGCAGGTTAATTGATAATCCCCAATATGGCAGGTACAAGTCGAGATCTGGTGGGTAATAACACCGATATGAGTTCTTCAAAACCTAATCAGGCAAGTCGTACTCCTGATTTCTCATAGCCGCTCATATTCTCCATATCGTTCTTATCATCATCCCCTATCTCTCTCTTTCTCATCCACAAATTTACCACGATCGCAAGAACACAAAGTTAAGTTGTCGCTCTCTATCTCTCAATGCCATCATCATGAGTTAACACTGAGTTCTGTATACACCGAGTGCAGCATACACCCAGTACAGCATACACCAAGTATAGTATACACTGAGTACATCATACACCTAAGATTGTCTGTCATCCCATCATTCTCACAATTTCGAGTTGACCCCTGAATGTAGGTTCAGCTTCCGGCGTACCTCCCTATCGATTGACTGCCACCAGCCAGTTCTCTATAAGAGCTTCAAATGGAAAGTCACCTCGTCACATTCCCATGGTTTCGAGTTACCTAACCTATTAATTGAGTCTCAGCACCTGGCGTGCCTCCCACAGACTGCCTCCAGATCAATCACCTCCAAGTACTCCTCCAATCTCGCTCGATCATAGCCTGCTACAACTGAATCTCCAGACTTGCTCAATTACAACCTCAGAGTGTATCTTTGAGTTTACTCATTTTCTGTCTCCAATTGCATCTTCAGACTTACTCAATCACAGCCTCAAAGTGCAACTGCAAACTCGCTCGATCACGGCCTCCAAGTGGATCTCGCAGTTCACTCAATGTTGGTCTCCAATTCCATCTGCAGACTAGCTCAATTACGGCCTCAGAGTGTATCTCTGAGTTCACTCAATCTCGGCCTGCAATTGCATCTACAAACTCGCTTGATCATGACCTCAGAGTGTATCTCTGAGTGCACTCAATCCTGGTCTCCAAGTGCATCTCCAAACTTGCTCAATCACGACCTCGGACTGTATCTCTGAGTTCACTCAATTTTTGTCTCCAAATGAATCTCCAAACTTGGTCGATCCCGGCCTTCCAGTGCATCTCCAAACTTGCTAGATCACGGCCTCCGAGTGTATCTCTGAGTTCACTTGATTCCGGTCTCCAATTGCATTTCCAAACTCGCTCAATCTCGGCCTCCCAGTGCATCTTCACACTCACTTGATCACGGCCTCGGAGTGTATCTCTCAGTTCACACAATCTCGGTCTCCAATTGCATCTCTAAACTCGCTTGTTTTACTGCCTGAAAGTGTATCTCGAAACTCGCTCAATCATGGCCTCCCAGTGCATCTCTGGGTTCAGTTTATCTGCAATTGCATCTCCAAACTCGCTTGATCATGGGCTCGGAGTACATATCTGAGTTCACTTGATCGACATTTTCAGGCGCACTTCAAATTACTCTCCAGCACCGCCTGCGGCTAGTCTACATATACCTTGTGTAGAAGGGTAGCAATATAGATACATAGACACATAGATGAGAATACAAACTGAATACATGAGTTTTAAAAATTGTTGAACAATAAGTAGTAGCTATGATTTCCAGACGCACCAGCAACGTTTCCAAAGAAGATGTTGTTTTTCCCAGACTGCTCTACTGCGATTGGAAGTGCTCACAGCCATGTCGCCGGCGCTCCCAGGTGTTCCCAGACTTGTTGGCCGCACTCACAGGCTTGTCGCTGGCGCACCCAGTTACTCTGAAGGCTGGCAGGAATACCCTCCTAGGGTCTTATACTCTCCTAAAATTGACGCATCTTAGTTTACACTACACATCCTCTCAGACACTCCTGGAAGCCTCCAGTGACTAAAATACATTTTGCTGATGTATATATATACATACACAGATACAGGGATAATGGTGATGGACTCGACAACAGTAAAAACAAAGTTGGGAAACCCCAGGCTAGATAGACATCATCGCATTTTACGAAATCTAAAAACTATCTTTCCCAGCTCTTGGTCTCACGCACTCTTGCCAAGTATTTACAGATCCATGCAATTTGTGTTGATCATCATGGCTGGGTATCCCTGCAGATCCTCTCACCCTCTTCCTATGCTCCTCAGGGCAGAACTGCTCTTTCCCAAGCGTTCTCTTTGGATGCCATGTGAGGTGTGGTGGACTGCTGATTATGTGCTGTCTGCCTTCTAGCTCCACCGTTTCACCGCACAAGGTTCTGGTGTACTTAGCAATGCAACCTGAGGCCATGAGGGAGCGAGATTGGAAGCCATGATTGGGCAAACTTGGAGGTTGAAATCGAGTATAATTGAGGATACACTAGGAGGCTGTGATTGAGCAAGTTTGGAGATGCACTTGGAGCCCATGATAGAGTGCATTTGGAAGAGCACTTGGAGGCGATAAGTCTGGAGGCGGTAGTTTGGAAGGTAGGCGCAATGGGAGCTGAAACTATACTTATTGGTAAACTCATGATGTTGGGAATGAAGAGAATTGAGTACAACATGGTGTGCCAAGAGATGAGACCCTGTCAGGGACATCAGCAAAACGTATTTTGGTCACTAGGAGCCTCTGGGAGTGTCTGAGAGTTGCCAGACCAGAATCGCAGGGTGGTTAAATCCCAGAGTGTACTGGACCGATGCAGTGGGCTTCAGATGCACCTGGGAGCACCTGGGAGCGCCGATGACAAGTCTGGAAGCACCTGGGTGCACTGGCAACAAGCCTGGGAGCCCCGACCAAAAGCCTGGGAGCCCCGACGACAAGCCTGGGAGCAAGTCGAATCAGGGTAGAGCAGTCCGGGAAAAACATCTTCTTTGGGAATACTGCTGATACACCTGGAAATCATACCTACTACTTATTGTTCAACGATTTTTAAAACTCATGTATTCAGTCTGTATTCTCATCAATGTATCAATGTATCCATATACATACGGTATATTTGGACTGGCTGCAGGCGGTGGTTGAGAGCAATTCGAGGTGCGCCTGAAGATGACTATCGAGTGAACTCAGAAATACACTTTTAGGCCGTTACCCTGTGAACTTAGAGTCACTTTGTGGCCGAGATAGAGCGAGATTGGAGATGCACTTGGAGGTCATGATCGAGTGAGATTGGAGGTCTAGTTGGAGGCGGCCGATGGGAGGCGGTCGAAGGGAGGCGTGCCGGGTGCTGAGATTCTATCCATCAGTTAGTTAATTCGCAACCGTGGGAATGTGGACGAGGTACATTTTCGTATGAGCTCTCATGGAGAGCTCGCTGGTAATCTTGTTGGGAGGTGCGCTGAAAGCTGAAGCTACATTCAGGGGTCAACTCAAAATCGTGAGAATGAAGAGAAGACCAACTATCATGGGTGAATGCTGTACTCTTGGTGTATGCTTTACTCAGTGTTAACTTGTGATCATGGCATGGAAAGATAGAGTGGGATGGCTTAACTTTGTGTTCTGCAATGATGGTAGAGTTGAGGACGAGAAAGAGAGAAGGGGGATGAAGATTGGAACATTATAGAGGATACAAGCGGATATGAGAAATCTGCGGTAAGACTCGCCTGATTGGGTTTGGATGACCTCGTATCGGTGATCTTACCCACCGGATTGGGAGGAGTACCTGCCGGATCAGGAATGGTCAATTGACTCACGCACAAAATTCTCTTACGTCCCAGTTTCTCATGATGATTTCCCCCATATCCTCCAATATCTCTCTTTCTCGTTCTCAACTCTACCATCACCTAAGAACACGAAGTTAGGTCATCCCTCTCTATCTCTCCATGCCATGATCAAGAGTTAACACCGAGTACAGCATACACCCAGTACAGCATACACTGAGTACTGCATCATCCCATGATCGACTTTCTACCGCTCCCAGCCAGTCTCTCATTGCTCGGCGAACCTTGTTGTACTCAACTCTCTACATTCCCATGATTTTGAGTTTGACCAATAAATAGAGTCTCGGCTCCCGTCCGCTCCTCTCTCCCGATATACCACCTCCAGATTGATCACCTCCAAGTGCATCTCCAAATTTGCTCGATCATGGCCTCCAAGTGTATCTCCAAACTCCCTCAGTCACAGCCATCAAGTTCACACGATCAATAGCCTCCAAACTCATTCGATTATGGCCTTTAAGTGCATCTTTGAGTTCACTCCATCTCGGGCTGTAAGTGCATCACCAAACTCGCTCTATCACAGCCTCCAAGTGCATCTTTCAGCTCACTCGATTTTGGCCTCCAAGTGCATCTCTTGACTCGCTCGATCATGGCCTCTAAGTTCACACGATAAATTGCCTCCAAACTCGTTCAATTACCACCTCCAAGTGCATCTCTCAGTTCACTCAATCTCGGGCTCTAAGTGCATCTCCAAACTCACTCTATTACGGCCTCCACAAGTGCATCTCTCAGTTCACTCGATCTCGGGCACTAAGTGCATCTCCAAACTCGCTCTATCACGGCCTCGAAGTGCATCTCCCTGTTCACTCGATCTCGGCCGCTAAGTGCATCTCTAAACACGCACGATCACGGCCTCCATGTTCACACAATGAATGGCCTCCAAACTGGTTCGATTACCGCATCCAAGTGAATCTCTCAGTTTACTCGATGTCGGGCTCTAAGTGCTTCCCCAAACTCGCTCTATCACGGGCTCCAAGTGCATTTCTCAGTTCACTCGATCTTGGCCTACAAGTGTATCTCTAAACTCGCTCTATCTCGGCCTTGAAGTATATCTCTATGTCCATACAAATACGCCCTACCAGTGCATCACTAAGTTCTCTCAATGGGCATCTCCAGGTGCTCCTCGGATTACACTCGAGAACCCGTCTGCAGCCAGATTGGCTGTATGTATAGACATAGAGACTTAGATAGATAATACATGCCATATTATGATGTAGCAAATCTTGTGACTATAACAAAGATGAATATGATAGACGAAATGGCTTGTGGTTATGGAACCATAAGAACCACTGCTGTGAGAATACGACACCAAGTTTCCCGCAGAGCTGCGCAGAGGTCTCAGCTGCTCCAAAATTTGACTATCATATAAGTCAATTCTTGTAGCATCCTGAATGCACCTTCGTCACCGCAGGTGCTTTTAGAAGCACCTGAGAATGCTCTTGCAGAGTCTGAGAGTACTTTACTTCGCTCCAGGGGGGCATGGGAGCATCTGGAAGTACTTAGAAGCACTGGTGAGGTCGATCGGAGTGTGTGGGAGGTTTCTGTGTGGCTTCCGGACTGATTCACATCTTGCTGATGGAGTGGGACACAGTCCATCTTAGAATGATGCAGTATGCAGCGTATTGTGTACTCCAATGTATGCTGTACTCGGTGTATACTGTTCTTGGTGTTAACTCTTGATCATAGCATGGAGATATTGAGCAGAATGACTTTTCTTTGTGTACTTAGGTGATGGTAGTGTTGAGGACAAGAGTGAGAGAGATGAGAGGAGATGGGGGAAATCATGATGAGAAACTGGGATTTAAGAGAATATCGTGTGCGTGTCAATTTACTATCCCCGAGATGGCAGGTATGAGTGCTGATCCGGCATATATTTACACCAATACACGGTTATCTGAACTGAATCATGCAAGTCGTACCCCTGAATTGTCATATCTGCTTGTATCTTCCACATCGTTCTTCTCTTCATCCACGATCTCTATCTTTCTCGTCCATATCTCAACTGTCATCGCAGAACACAAAGTTAAGTCATCCCTCTCTATCTCTCCATGCCATGACAATGAGTTTACACTGAGTACAGTATACGCCGAGTACAGCATACACTGAGTACAGCATACACTGAGTACAGCATACACTGAGTACAGCATACACTGCGGAGTACAGCATCCACCAAGTACAGCATACACCGAGTACAGCGTACACTGAGTACAGCATACACTGAGTACAGTATGCACCAAGTATATTATATACCGATTGCCTCAAGTACTGACTACAGTAAGGATGAAGTATAGCATACCCCAAGTACAGCATACACTGAGTACATCATACAGCGAGTACAGCATCCACCAAAGATTGTTTATCTTCTCTTAATTCTCATGATTACCAGTTGACCCCTGAATGTAGCTTCAGCTTCCAGGTTACCTCCCAAAGCAATCGACTGCCATCAGCCAGCTGTCCATGAGAGCTCAATGGTAGAATCATCTTGTCCAAATCCCACAGTTGCAAGTTAACTAACTGATGCATAGAGTATCAGCACCCGGCTCGCAGTCCATAGACCACCTCCAAGTACTTGTCCAATCCCGGTCGATCACGGCCTCCGAGTGTATCTTCTAAGTCGCTTGAATATGACCTTCAAGTTTGCACAATTACAGCCTTCAAACTCATACAATTACGGCCTCCAAACTTGCACGATCATGGCCTCCAAGTGCATCTCCAACCTTGTTCGATCACAGCCTCCAAGGGTATCTTCAAACTCACTCGAATACAGACTCCATCTGCTGTTACGGCACTGAAAGGTACAAAGCTATTTACGATTAAGAATACGAAGATTGAAAGGGTGTCAAAAGAATTGTCTTACGGAAAGGCGGAGACGTTGGGAGATGTGGAGAAAGCGGTGAGATGATGGCGATAAAATTTAGTATGATAGGGAAGTAGACAGAGGTATTGCGACGTTGGATGATATGGCGTGGTTGTATTGATAAGAAGTTGAGCTGGTGGTGTGTAAGATCATGAGATGAGATTTGGATGGTACATCGGAGCATGAGGAATGATTCGAGGGTGGCGGACGAACTGTATATAACGAGACTGTTGTTGGTATTGGAAGATTGCCTTTTCTTCTCTCTTTACTCATTCTCTTGTATAGCAAAGCAAGTTACGACTTTGAAGCAGCTTCAACTCTTGTCTTGTCTTGATTCCCTCGATACGAACTTCAAGCGCCTTTTGTCTTGTTTGCAATATCACATCCGAGTTTCCAATATCACCTATGTCTGACCCCACTGTTACATCTGCATCTTCCAAGTTGCCCGATTATGGTCTCCAAGTTACCACTATCATGGCGTCCAAGTACATACCCTCAAGCTCACTCGATTATGGCCTCCAAAGCGCATCTCCACACTCGCTTGATCATGCCCTCCAAGTGTACCTCCAAACTTGCTCGATTATGGCCTCGAAGTTTATATGATTATGGCTCCAAAGTACATCTCCAAAGTCACTTGACTGCAGCCTCGCAGTGTATCTTTGGGTTCACTTGATCGTTATTTTCAGGTGCACTTCAAATTGCTCTCAACCACCGCCTGCAGCCAGTCCAAATGTACCATGTGTAGATGGGTAGCTATATAGTGACATAGATGAGAATACAAACTGAATACTTGAGTTTTAAAAATCGTTGAATAATAAGTAGTAGCTATGATTTTGAGGCACACCAGCAGCATTCTGGAAGAAGATGTTGTTTTTCCCAGACTGCTCTACAGAGATTCAAGGTGCTCCCAGGTTCTCCCAGTCTTGTTGTTGGCGCTCCTAGATTTGTCATTGGCGCTTTCAGACTTGTTGTTGGTGCTCCCAGACTTGTTGTTGGTGCTCCCAGACTTGTTGTTGGTGCTCCCAGGCTTGTTGTTGGTGCTTCCAGGCTTGTTGTTGGCGCTTCTAGACTGGTAGTTGGCACTTCCAAGCATGTTGTTGACACTCCCAGATTTGTCGTTGGCTCTCCCATTATTGTCGTTAGCACTCCTAAGCTTGTTGTTAGTGCTCCCAGAAATGTTGTGGGCACTCCCAGACTTCTCATTGGTGCTCCCAGACTTGTTGTTGGTGCTTCCAGACTTGTTGTTGGTGCTCCCACACTCGTTGTTGGCGCACCTGCGCTTGTTGCCGGTACTCCCAAGTACTCCCCTGGTTGTCACTAGACCTCTTATAGCTACCTAGATTATTGACTGGTGCATCTAGGTGCTACTGAAGGCCACTGAATCAGTCCAGTATACTTTGGAATTCTGGTCTGACAACTTCCAGACTCTCCCAGAGGCTCTCACAGGCAAATACACATTTTGCTGATGAAACTGCCAATCTCATCAGGGCTGACAATGGCAGAGACACATAATTCAACCAAAGTGTAAAGCAGCTGGAGGTACTTTTCGTCTTTGGAAATGAGTTGGGCCTAAGATGTTTCGAAAATTGAATTCCGATAATATATTACTTGATTTGTGATATCGAATCAAGCTTGCACGTAACACCCTTCCAATTTCTTAAGGTTTCTGGGTGATAAACCATTACTCAATGATGCTGTCATGTGGTGATTGACTAAGGTCGATCAATTTTAGGCCAGTACTATCACCATGCCGATGACCAGCAGGCATAAATCCCATAACTATCTCACCACAACCCACTATCGAACTTTGTTACAGTTGAGATGTTGTGCAAACACAAATCGCTATATTCTGTATGGACTATGATAACCAACTGAAACCAGTCATCGTCACCTCTATATGATGTAACTCTTGATTGGCATTAGCCATGGCCTCTAGGATAGAGATACTTTAGCACAATATGAAGAAAGTCTATTGAATGGAGCAAAGAGGAAGATGGTCCGGAAAACAACAAACTAATCAATATCAATCACACGGGAGATGTCAATCCGAAGAGTACAGTTGGTATGGAAAGACTGGAGAATTGAAGGGTTAGAGTTTCCTTGAATGAAGTACAGACTGACTGGTTTTCCGAGCAAGGGGATCAGGGGACCAAATGATAGTGAGCATGTTATGGGGGTGTTTTAAGTCCCAATAATCAATACAACATTCATTAGACTAAATACAGCCGCCTATCCCCTTGTCCTATTCTCCTCGTCTTCCCAGACTCTATCTCTTATTCTTTTAAGAATAAGAGCTTACCACTGTTTCTCGTCGGTCCAAGGTCGCTCTTTGGACCACTCTTCGGAAGGTAATGCACCGGTAGTGATGTACCTGTGCACGTTGTACTCAACCCCTTCGATAATGGCTGAGAGTGAAAGCGTGCGGGAGATGTGGGTTAAACCCCGCTCGTTGTAGTATATAATTAAATCACGGAAAGTTGCGACGACCCGTTGGTGTGTATACTGAGTATGTATTGGTCTCCACAAAGACATATAGTGCGTATTCACGTAAGTGGAGTAAGGAGGTAATTTTGAAGTAAAGTAGATATAATTCTTAATAATATTTTAAGGTGTTCTTCGCTGGTAATGTCTGACTGTGGATTGCTGCTAGAGCTTGGTTCTTTTAATCGTCGGGGACGATGTGAGCTTGGTATAATCGGTTCCTCAGGTCAAGCTTGCCTTTGGTTTTCCGGTATGATACCATTCTTGCATGATAGCTTATCGCCGGAGTCAACTGGTGTGCTTCATTGATAGTGCCACGAATTCCTTTAGGTTATGGTGTGCATGCATGAGTGGTTTTTAGACGTTACGTCCCCTATCGGGCCATCCTCATGATCATGATATCAAACGCAAATAATGACAGCTCATAACCTCGTGTTTGACATCTTGCTTCCCATTTGTTCAGTAGCTAGAACATCTGATGACCTTTAGTCTTATCAGTGCTTATCGCAATTTAATATTAATAGCTCTTCACTATTAATTACCTCGCCTTTAATTTGGCTATTTGGCATTGCGTCAGAGATTTAATTGGCGACCAATCGATACTCCGCTAGTGTAGATTATGACACGTCAACCTCGTATCTTATGACGAGTATGCCGTTGCAATGCATGCGGTCTTAACTCAATAAGCCGGTTTGCTTCTGGTCTCTTATCTTCAGCCAATGTCATTAATCCCTCAGACACTGAATGCTTAGGTCTCGACCTTCCGATGACCGTGGAGTGCCACAAGTGTTTTCGCCGCTTAGCGCGTGAGCTTGCAGATTCCTCGTACTCGCATATTGCATTATTGTCTGCTGCCCACGTAATTCTGCATTATCGCAACTTAACTATGTGTTATCCTGCTAGACTACGTTTAATAGGTGTTGCCAATAATTATGTGCACTGCTGAAGGTTTTTCACTTCCCAGTAATGGCGACATAATTGCATCATCATATTTGAATCCACTAGTGTGACCGTAGTCGCCACTAATTGATCGATACACGGCTCAAGTATACCCCCGCGAAGGATTACTTGACTGACAAACATGATCTCGTAATCGCAGGTAGGTGTTTTGCATATGAAAATCTCCATTGATTTGTCACATGTACCTGCTTCGATCAATTATATATCATTACCACTGCTAAAGGAGAACCCGTAACACTACCTCCCTCTCTCGGACCGGTGACCCAAAGGTAGCTCCATCTTAAAAGGTGAACACAACAAAAGATACCACTCAGATAGCGAAATGAAATATTACAATTTTAATAAAGTAAAAACTTATGCTTTTCTGCGCTTACGCAACTTTTTCTTTGCGCCTTCAGTGTCTTTCTGTCTCAACTTTTCTTTTCCAAATCTCTTATCTTTTTCCATATTCGCATTCTCTGCGTAATATTCCTCCAACAACGTTCTTGCATTATTATCAACGTTCTCAAACGTTTCCCATGTACTTTACTCATGCGAATAAGCTTCCCACTTCACCAAATACACATGCTTCATTGCGTCTTCATTCGAAGGTCCACTGGCAATTATCTTTTCCCTCTTCCAACCTGCATTATCGGCTTCTATTTTGATAACCTCCCTCTCTGGGTTCTTCTCTCGATATCTTTCCAGCAACGCTATGTTGAATGTCGGGTGTATTTTCTATGACGATGGTAACTCGAGCTTGCAATAATGGTCGTTGTGTCCTGTTGATAGAATTTTGAAAGATCCATACATCTTATTATCCAATTCCCGACATCTTCCCTTTGATCCAATATTTTTTCCATTCAGCATTACTAATTCCCCCTTTTTAAACTTTTCAATAGACCGTCTCTTTTTGTTGTAATATTTGGCCATGGAATCCCGAACCGTCTCTAATTGTTCGCTTAATCTCTTATGTACACCCATCATATAATGACCATACATTTCGGACACTGGATTCCTAAATTGAATATCTGTTGGCCAATTGGTCCTAGGTTCATATTCATAATTCGCATAAAAGGGTGTTATCTATGTTGCTGAATGGTTCAAATTATTATACACAAATTCTGCCATTGCTAACATCTCTGCCCAGTTGTTCTGTTTGTAGTTGCAATTGCTTCTTAAATACGCGTCGATCACTTGGTTGATTCGTTCCGTTTGCCAATCCGTTTGTGGATGAAAAGCCGTACTCATTATTGGCTTAATACCCAGATAGTTATACAGATCAGTGAAATATTGCCCAGTAAAAGTTCTGTCTCGATCCGAAACCACATCTTCCGGAAATCTGTGATACTTCCATACGTTGTTGAGGTATGCCTTGGCTACCGATGGCGAATCCTTTTTTGACACTGGTATAAAGTGCGCCATCTTGGTGAACCTATCCACTACCACTAGTATCTTTGTGTATCCAGATGATTCAGGTAGATCCGTAATAGAATCTGTCGATATATGCGTCCACGGCTTACATGGTAGTTCTAACGGGTGTAGTAATCCATGCTTCGCATGCCTGGGAGTCTTGGTTCTCTGGCAATTATCACACTCGTTGCAATATTGTCGAACATCATCCTCCTTCTTAGCCCAAAAGAAATTCTGGCTTATTAGTTCCAATGTCCTGTCTTTTCCGAAATGTCCCGCAACTTTTGAATTGTGTTCTGACTGCATAACCTTTTTCCGCATGGCCTTTGGTATATATATCCTTCCTTTCCATGCAAGCAGCTCTTCCTGTATTGTATAATTGGCATCGATGTTTTCTCCTTTTGATACCTCCTTGCATAACTGCATATACTCATCGTTCAATTTCGCATCTTGAAAAATAACCTCCTTCTGATCTGATCTCAGCAGCGTTATTTCCAATGCTCCTATATCAATGTATTCTAGAGTTTCATCGTATATTTCCATTGCTCCTACTTCCAACCATTGATCTGGTCCAAGCATTGCTTTTTCCAATATCACTGTTGTACCTCCCTCTCCAAAGGTGTACACCGGACACCTGAATAATATATCAGCCTTCTGATTGAGAGATCCCTTTCGATAGATTATAACGAAGTCGAATTCAAGAAGAATTTCAGCCCACCTAGGCTGTCTTCTATTAAGTTTCACTTTCTTAGTGAAATATTCGAGATTTTGGTGATCCGAAAATATCGTAGTTTTATGCTCTGTTCCTAACACATAATGTCTCCAGTTTTGGAGTGCATAAACTATTGCCAGCATTTCTTTATCAAAGATGTCGTAATTAAATTCTGCCGGTGATAGTTTTCGTGAAAGGAATGGACACAGATGGATTTTCACGTCCTCAAACTTTTGTGACAAAACTGCTCCTATCGCAAAATCGGACGCATCTGTGTCAATAAGTGCTGCCCTATCCTGATCGAGATGCCAAAGTATAGGTGTATTCCCGGAAGTAAACAATACTAATATCTGAAGGAAGGCGATTTCCTGAGCGTCACTGAACGTAAAATCCGTGCCATTCCCTTTCAGCAAATCAGTAATTGGCGCAACAATCTGAGCATAGTTTGGTATAAATCTCCTGTAAAAGTTCCATAAACCCAATATTTGTTGTACTTCTTTCTGATTATTTGGCCTAGGCCAATCAACAATATCTTGAGCTTTTGCTGGATCCATACGAATAGACTGGCCACTAACGATAAACCCCAAGAATGAAGCTTCCGTCTGCTCGAACACACATTTATCGATCTTGACCCACATTTGATTTTCCAGTAATATGTCGAATACTTTTCGAAGTTGGCATCAATGCTTTTCAACTGATCCTTTGGTTGCTATTATAATATTGTGGATATATGGCACCACCACCATGCCTTCATCTTGATGGATGTGTATTTCGGTATTAATAACTAGCTTCATTCCTAATACCGGTCGAAGTATTTGATTTATTTCTCTTTGGAATGTTACCGGTATGTTTGTTAATCCGAATGGCATAACAGTATATTGAAATAAACCAAACTTCATCCGGAATGCCGTATACTTCTCATGGTCCAGAAGCATTTGAATAAAATGGAAGCCTGCTTTAAGGTCTATTTTCATATTAATATCAGCTCCCTTAGGCCTATCTTGCAATTCCTGCATTATTGGTAATGATGTTTTATCCTTAACCATATTTTGATTAAGGTGTCGATAGTCAACACAAAGTTTCAACCCCTTTCTGTTTGGTTTTGGAACAAACAGTATCAGGCTTCCAACTGCACTTGACGATGGTCGAACTTTTCCTTCTCTAATCATTTTGTCGAGATATTCCTTTAGAAGACATTCTTCCTCTAATGTTAATTGATAAATAGGACCCATCCTAAGGTTTACTTCTGCTGTTTTTAATTCTATGCGGTGATCGCAGCCCTTGTTGTCTGGTAGCTTCTCAGATTCCTTTGGATCGAATAGTAATAACCATTTATGATATTGCGGTGGTAATTTTGTAAGCACGTCCGGATTATCAAAAAGGACTGCTCCTATATGTATAGCATCGGGCCTTAATGCCACTCGCTTATCATAGGTAATGGAATATTCCGGATGTATTTTTCCGTATCCGAAAGAAGTATCTGGACACAATGGAAAATGTAATTTTCCTTCTGTAATTCCTTGAGCCTTATGCTTATTTAGACACCAAGCTGGTATTAAAGCATCATATTCTGACGAAGTTTTAATAACTTTGAAAGCATGATCCGTTTCATCTAAGGTCCTGTGATTGCTGAAGGATAACCTGAGTGGTACGGTAAAAAGTCCTTCTGTGGTAATTTTCGTGCCTCCGACATCCGAAGCCCTAGCTGGTATGACTCGTTTAACCACTGGGATTCGGAAAACTTTAGCTGCCTCTGGTGATATAACGAAAGACGTGCTTTCTAAATCTACATGCAGCGTAATGGAAAATAATTTCCATCAAAATCTATAAAACATTTATAAATAGGTCGTTTGCCAATCTTTGTTGGCGAGACTTTGTAAATCTTAGCTCCCTTTCTGGCTGCCATATGGTAAACATAATCTTTGGAGGTGTTTGATTTTTTGAGGGTTGTTGGAGCGAGCTCCTTGGTTGCTTTGCATGTTAACATCACTATCCTTTCGACAATACCGTAACCACAACGGGTTAAGGTGAAGTTAGTGGTGAATGATTTTCATAAAATGCAGTGAGTGCAGTATGTTTTTATGGTATCGCATCTCCTTACTGGCCAGCAGTTTCGACCTTCCGGTCATCCTCAGAGGAGAAATATATCAATTTATTGCTGCCAGTCTTCTAACTTTTAATCCTACCACCAATTTGCCATCTTTTCGGATGATTCTGTTGATTCATCTGATGATTTCTCCCTCAATCCTGCTGATGCGGTATCCCTTAGCTCCTCGCTATCAGATTCTTCCGTATACAAATCCTTCTGATCTTCTTCCAACTCATAAACTCCTACCCTGAATTTCTAATATTCTTTTGCTTTAGGAAAATTCGTAGTTCCTGTATCTGTCTTGACTGGTTGATAACAATCCATTGTCTTGTGGTTGCCTTTTCTGTCTGGCGGCCGAGCACACCTCATACATTCCCGAGCATTTTTTCTTCTATTAAGCTCGTCCTGCTGTATTCCTTCCATTTGTGTTGCAAAGGTTTTAACTGATCCTCCTATCTGTCGATCCACAAACTTTTGTTATTTAAACTCGTTTTGTGGCTTAAAATCTTTTTGCACCTGAAACTTGTCCTTTGGTTTCCACTCTGGTTTCTCCTGGACCTTTGGTGTCCTTGTGCTAAGATTTTTCCGCGCTTCTTTCCATTTTTCAGCTGTTCTCCCAGCTTTGGTAATAATGTCAATCATTTCCTGATCGGTCTTTCCAGTTAGGTCAACCACATGCATCTGTGACAATACCTTCTCTGGTAGCCGATCCAGAATGAGTTTCTTAAGGCCCGCTCCCGTTAACTGAGCCTTATCATTATACAACTGTATTTTCGTGAACATATCTCGAATATCCCCTTCATATCAAACTTTCTCTAAGTCCGCATAAGCTTCATCCCAAGCTTCCTTATCTTCGAACCTCAACATCAAGTCATTTTCGTATGTTGTCCAAGTCCTTGGAAACTTTCCTGCCAACGCCTGCCTTTCCCATTGCACATGGCAAGCCGCAGCATATATTTTCATGAAACCTCCTATCCAATCAATCGTTCTTCCAGAATCATCGAATTTTTCCGGTTGATCTTAAATAAACGTTTGAACGATAATCCACCAGGCATAAAAATCTTCTCCTGGTTTTCCTTCAAATGGATATGGATCCTTAAGCTTAATGGGCTTAACGTTAGCCCTTCGTTTTGTTTGGCCGAAAGTGTCTGGAGGAGGTGGACCAGGCGGTCCCGGTAGGGGCAGCCCTGGTGGTCGTGGTGGAGGTGGATCCAGTGGTCCTGGCGGAGGTGGATTCGGTGGCCCTGGCGAAGGTTGATTATCTTCCGGCACATCTGGATCCTCTTCTTCTGAATCACTTCCGTTCCCTCCTCTCAAGTCATACCATTGCCTGGCATCATCAGGAGTACTCAAAGAAGATTCGTACTCATAATATTCTTCCACTTGAGGTCATCTATTTGGATGTATGTAACTTCGTCCTGCCTGAATGGATGCGGGTGCAGGGGGCGTACTTCCCGACATTTTATATTCATCCATATGAACCGTTAACCCAGTACTGACTTCTTGAACTTTTGCCAATGCCTCATCCATTGCCTTGGGATGCCCTTTTAATTCTTCTTTAGTAGGTAACGTCCTCATATACCTATCTATTCCATCTACTTTCATTGTAAGATTTACCGCTGATATTTTTATCTTATCGATTTCTTCCGAAGCTTTAATAATAGATCGTCAATGGTTCAGCAGCATTGATCTATTCCCGGTCTGCTTCTTTAGGGAGTCAAATATTTGTTTATGAATACCTTGCAAGATTTCTCCGGCCTCTTGGACAATAATATTATCCTGTTGTTATAATATCGTAATCCCTTGTCTCATTTCGTTAATCATTGCTTGTTGAATTCACACCTGGCCTTCAACACCGGAGACTTCTCCTTCGATTCGAGCTTTCTCCGTGCATATTTGCACTTCCAATAACTCTAGGTCTTGTCGAACGACAACGAACTCGTCCTCAATCAGTCCCTTCTCCTCGTTGCAGGCTCGTACCACGTGTACCATTTGTTGCGTCATCTCCTGCAGCTTGTTCTGGACCGGATCTTGTTCTCGCATTTCGACTTCTCCAAGCCCTTGCTCTGCTTCCTCTGGTTCGCCGGCCTCTCGTATTAGTCAAACCTATTCTGCCGCTGCCTCCTGTCTCAACTGGTACTGTCAGCACCATGCCGGAATCTCCTGAGGTGCTGGAGACTTGTCTGAGCTCCTCTTCTCAACCCTGGATGGTTTCAGGACTGAGCTCCCACTCAAAAAGGTAAGCCTGCTCCTCGGGGTAGCCATCCATAACTGTAATTGATGGATGGTTGATTGGTATAGTTAATACGTCTACCTTGTATCTCGATTCTTCGTGATGCTCCTGACCAATCAAGCACTCGCCGTTTGCCATGGGACAATGTGCTTGACAGATTCAAGCGATTCAATATGAATTCTGTCCCTGAAACTGTCCTGTTCGTACTGAGATGTAACAGCAAGCGTCGTTATCGCATAATCTGCACTGTTCCTGCTCAGTATCTCGTATACTTCGTCGGATGGTGCACCGAATGCAATAGCAGTTGATTCTGCTACAGTGTTGGTTGCAGAATCTTTCATCGTTAATAATGCAACAATATTTTTGTTGACAATCCTGACAATCGTTCATCGAAGCCAAGTCTTTAAAATATTATACTGTTACGGAGGTATTTTAAGTCCCAATAATCAATTCAACATTTATTAGACTAAATACAGCCGCCTATCCCCTTGTCCTATTCTCCTCGTCTTCCCAGACTCTATCTCTTATTCTTTTACGAATAAGAACTTACCACCCTTCCTCGTCGATCCAAGGTGGCTCTTTGGACCACTCTTCGTAAGGTAACGCACCGGTAGTGATGTACCTGTGCACATCATACCCAACCCCTTCGATAATGGCTGAGAGTGAAAGCGCGCGGGAGATGTGTGTGAAGCCCCGCTCATGGTAGTATATAATGAGATCACCGAAAGTTGCGACTACCCATTGGTGTGCGTGAGGAGTATGTATTGGTCTCCACGACCACATATAGTGCGTATTCACATAAGTGGAGTAAGGAGGTAATTTTGAAGTAAAGTAGATAGAATTCTTAATAATATTTTAAAGGGTTCTTCGCTGGTAATGTCTGACTGTGGATTGCTGCTAGAGCTTGGTTCTTTTCATAGTGGGGGACGATGTAAGCTTTTTATAATCGGTTCCTCAGGTCAAGCTTGCCTTTGGTTTTCTGTCATGACACCATTCTTGCTTGATAGCTTATCTCCGGAGTCAACTGGTGTGCTCCATTGATAGTGCCACGGATTTCCTTAGGTTATCGTGTTCATGCATGAGTGGTTTTTAGACGTTACGTCCCCTATCGGGCCATCCTCATGATCATGATATCAAACACCAATAATGACAGCTCATAACCTCGTGTTTGACATCTTGCTTCCCATTTGTTCAGTAGCTAGAACATCTGACGACCTTTAGTCCTATTAGTGCTTATCGCAATTTAATATTAATAGCTCTTCACTATTAATTACCTCGCCTTTAATTTGGCTATTTGGCATTGTGTCAGAGATTTAATCGGCGACCAACCGATGCTCCGCTAGCATAGAATATGACACGTCAACCTCGTATCTTATGACCAGTATGACGTTGCAATGCATGCGGTCTTAACTCAATTAGCCGGTTTGCTTCTGGCCTCTTATCTTCAGCCAATGTCACTAATCCCTCAGACACTGCATGCTTAGGTCTCAACCTTCCGATGACCGGGGAGTGCCACAAGTGCTCTCGCCACTTAGCACGTAAGCTTGCTGATCCCTTGTACTCGCATATTGCATTATCGTCTGCTGCACACGTAATTCTGCGTTATCGTAACTTAACTATATGTTGTCCCGCTAGACTAGGTTTAATAGGTGTGGCCAATAATTATGTGCACTGCTGAAGGTTTTTCACTTCCCAGTAATGGCGACATAATTGCATCATCATATTTTGATCCGCTAGTGTGACCGTAGTCACCACTAATTGATCGACACGCGGCTCAAGTATAACCCTGCTAAGGATTACTTGACTGACAAACATGATCTCGTAATCGCAGGTAGGTGTTTTGCATATGAAAATCTCCATTGATTTGTCACATGTACCTGCTTCGATCAATCATGTATTATTACCACTGCTAAAGGAGAACCCCTAACAGAGCATTTATTTAAAGAAAAGCCTAATTAGAAATAGCAGTTAGAGTGGAGAGGGAAGAGGTTTAGAGATCTCTAAATTCATCTGTGGAACAGATGGTGACCTTCTCCCAACAGAGAGCAAGCCTTAACATTATATTCTGATTGGAAAGCTATTCTATCGTTTTTCTTGACTGATTACGTTCTGTGTCTGAGTGAAGATTTGAAGTGAATCTACGATTAGTTCTTATACAAGTCCAATATTAAGTGTGATAGTGAGACATAATAGGGGAATACTTGGAAGGGATACTTCTGGTTGGGGGTATCTTTTACATTGTAATTTCGATGTTAGCTAGTTGTGAATCAAAATGGAGTTTGAAAGTCAATGTGTAAAATTTGGGGAAAAAAGTGGTATGCCATCAGGAAAGGAGGAGTGCCTGATGGGGAGTTCAGGGTGGACAAGGGGAGTACAGATGATGATGGAGGACTGTGAAATGCAGCGTTCCGAAGTGGCACAGCTAGCTGCATCAGGAAAATGTAATTTAGTCACTGGGAACTTTCAGGAGTGTCTGAGAGGATGTGCAGTGTAAACATAGATGCATCCATTTCAAGTAAGTGTCAGATGGTAGAAGGGCATTTCGGCCGGCCTGTGGAGTAACTGAACTCTCTGATAATGGGTACAGGAGTACCATGGGAGTGATTTTGATCAGTTTCAGATGACCTGGAAGCGTGCGCGACAAGCCTGGAAGCATCTCGAATCACTGTAAAGCAGTCTGGGAAAACGACATCTTTGGGAATGTCGCTGTTGCCTCTGGAAATTATAGCTACTACTCATTGTTCAACAATTTTTAAAACTCATCTATTCCATTTATATTCTCATCTATCTATCTATAACTCTACCCATCTACACACAGTGCATCTGGACTGGATACAGGTGGAGCTAGAGAGCAATTCGAGGTGCACCTGAGAATGACGATTGAGTGAACTGAGAGATACACTCCGAGGCTGTAATCGAACGAGTTTAGAGATGCACTTGGAGGCGGTAATCGAGCGGATTTAGAGATATACCTGGAGGCCGTAATCGAGCGAGTTTGGAGATGCACTTGAAGGCCATGATCGTGCAAACTTGGAGTCTGTAATCATGTGGGTTTGAAGATGCACATACAGATGGTAATCGAGCATATTTGAAGATACAATTGGAGGCCGTGATCGAGTGAATTTCAAGATGCCCTCGGAGATCGTGATCAAGCAAGTTTAAATGTACACTCGGCGGTGATACTCAAGCATATTTGGAGATTCACTCTGAGGCCATGATCTAGCGAGTTTCAAGATGCACTTGGAGGCGATAACCGAGTGTATTTGGGGATACACTCCGAGGTCGTAGTCGAGCAAGTTTAGAGATGCACTTGGAGGCAGTAATCGAGTGTATTTGGAGATACACTTGGACGCCATAATTGACCAAGTTTGGAGATGCATTTGGAGGCGGTGATCGAGCAAGAGTGGATGACTACATGGATGCGGTTGATGGACTGCGCGCCGGGTGCTGAGACTCTATTCATCAGTGAGTTGACTCGCAAATGTGAGTATGCGACAAGGTGACTTTACGGTTGAGCTCTCATGCCAAGCTGGCTGATGGCAGTCGATCGTGTAGGAAGGCACGCCGGAAGCTAAAGCTACATTGAGGGGTCAACTTGTAATCATGAGAATGAAGGGAAGACAAACAATCTTGGGTATGCTGTACTTGGTGTATGCTGCACTCGGTGTACGCTGTGCCTGGTGTATGCTGTACTCAGTGTATGCTATACTCGGTGTATGCTTGTACTCGGTGTCAACTCATGATCAAATTATGGAGAGACAAAAAGTGAGTAGTTAACTTTGTGTTCTGCAATGGTGGTGGAAGTTGTGGACAAGAAAGAGAAAGATGGGGGATGAAGATGAGAACAATGTGGAGAATACGAGTGAGTATGAAAAATCAGAGGTCTGACTTATCTGATTGGGTTGGGAAGACCTCGTATTGATATTTATAAAAGCCAGATCGGGACTCATACCTGCCATATGAGTGATAGTAAATTTACTCTCAAACAAAATTCTCTTAAGTCCCAGTTTCTCATGATGATTTCCCCCATCTTCTCTCATCTCTCTCCTTCTCCTACTCAACTCTACCATCACCTAAGAACACAAAGTTAAGTCATCCCTCTCTATCCCTCCATGTCATGATCAGAAGTTAACACCGAGTACACCATACACCGAGTACATCATACACCGAGTACTGCATATACTGAGTACTGCATACACTGAGTACTGTATACACTGCGTACTGCATCCCCCCAACATCAACTCTCTCCCGCCCCCAGCAAGTGTCTCAGCTCTCAACGGACTGTATTGTACTCAATTCTCTACATTCCCACAATTACCAGTTACCAAGTGAATATAGTCCCAGCTTCCATTGCACATGTCTTCCGATCTACTGCCTGCAGATTCGCTGCCTCCAGATTGACTACCTTCAGATCAATCGCCTCCAGATCAATCGCCTCCAAGTACTCCTCCAATTTCCATGGATTATGGTCTCCAAGAACATCTCTCAGTTCACTCAATCTTGGCCTCACTGCATCTCCAAACACCCTCGATCACGATCTCCGAGTCCATCTCTGAGGTCACGTGATCTCGGCCTCAGTGCATCTCCAAACTTGCTTGATCACGGTCTCCTAGTGCATTTCTGAGTTCACTCGATTACTGCCTCAGTGCATCTCCAATCTAGCTCAATCATGGCCTCCGAGTGCATCTCTGAGTTCACTCGATCTTGGCCTCCAAGTGCATTTCTAAACTTGCTCAATTCCGGCCCCCTCGTGAATTTCTGAGTTCATGCGATCTCAGTTGCCAAGTGCATCTCCAAAATTGTTCGATCGCAGCCTACAAGTACATTCTCAATACCCGACGGTGGTTGTACTGTGATAGAGAGGTAAGGAAGGTGGATGGAGTGATGGGGAGTATATATTTGGCAGACCCTGGAGTAGATAGACATCATCCCATTACCATCTCATCTTACCATACAATGAAAATACACACTCTATTTTTCCCAACTTTTAGTCTCACTCGCTCTGTCAAACATTTTGTGGATCCAAGAAATTGTGTCGATCCTCAACGCTGAGTAATATCATATCTTTCCACCCCATTCCTATGCTTCTGCAACCCACACTGCTCTTTCACATGCTGTCCATTTGGATGTCGCGAGAGTGCGGCGAAGTGTTGCTTCTGGGCTCTCTGCCTTCTAGCTCCATTGTTTCACCACAATGGCCTCCAAGTGGTGCATCTTTAAGTTCTCTCAATGGGCGTGTGCAGGTGCTCCTCTGATTATGCTCGAGTACCATTTGCGGCCAGATTGACTATATGTATATATATAAAAAGACTTAAATAGTACATGCCATATTATGATGTAGCAAATCTGGTGACTGTAACAAAGACAAAATGCTTTGTGGTAATGTAAGAACCACTGAAGTGGGAATATGGCACCAAGTCTCCTGCTGTGTTGCGCAGTGGTCTCGGCTTCTCTCAACGTCTCTCGCAAATCTGCGCAGAGGTCTCAGGAGCTTCAAAATTCGACTCTCCTATCAGGCAAATCTCATAGCATCCTGAGAATGCTCTTGCAGAGTCTGAGAGCACTTTGCTTAGCTGCAGGCAGGTCTGGGAGCATCTAGAAGTACTTAGAAGCACTGGTGAAGTCGCCCATAGTGGCAGGGAGGATTGCGTGTTGCTTCCAGACCGATTTACATTTTGCTGATGTGGCCAGCTTTTTGGATACCTCCCAACCCGGCCCTGCGCAGACTCCATTCTGAAAATCTGCACTGATGGTGGCCCGACTAGATCTGGGTCAAAAGTCACCCGGCCAGGATGTAGTTGAAACTGCCTGCATTGGTTTGTATAAGCTTTAGTCAGGTTGATGGATGGATCATGGCAATCGCTGGGCTACTATAATTAAGTTGAATATGGTGTACATCTTGTACTTTGGAGACTTTCTTTGGCAAGGCAGCAGAGAATCTTTGCAACAAAATATTATGTTTAGGCTTACTCCAACTAGAACAGGTATCAGAACACGAAGAACAGCCACCAGGTCCCCTGAAGAGCTGCCAGGCCAGACCTGGCTGGTGTCACCATTTGAAGAAATACGGACATACTTAGGAATAAAAATGAAGATTTGGGGATGGTGTGGAAGGAATTGTGTTACAGAATGGCAAAGACATTCGGAGATGCTGAGGATGCATTAAGATGGTGGCGGTATGAGTTGGTATGATGAGAAAGTGGTCTGAGGTGTTGCGACGTCGAGCGATGTGGCGTGGTTGTATTCATAAGGAGTTATGTTGGTGGTATGTAAGATCATGGAATGAGATTCGGATAATACATAAGAGTATGGGGAATGGTGCGGAGGTGGCAGATTAGTGGTATATAAGGAGAGTGTTGGCGGCATGGAATGGTTTTCTTCTCTTCTCTCTTTACACGTTCTCTTGTATAGCAAAGAAAGTCACGACTTTCAAATTGCTTCGACTCTTACCTTGTCCTGATTCCTCGAAACAAACTTCGTGCACCTTTGTCCTGTTCTAGATATCTTATTATTTGTTACCAATATTACCTACGCCCGATCCCACCCGTTACAGCTAGCATTTGAAAGCCACTGGTAGGGCTGGCCAGTCTAGGCCTATGCAAGACAAGGCCGGACAAATCACTTAGGACCACTGGCGAAACGAGAAAGATGGTTCAAATACAGGCCAATGACTGCCAATGGGTATTTAGCAGTGATTATCCAGTAGAGCAGCTGGGCCATGTCAAGCAGAGCTGAAAGAGGGGTAAAGAGTCTGTAATGGAATATAGGAATTTTAATTCAAGTTGAGAAGACAAATGGAGAGCACCCGTCCTATACAAACAATATTGAAAGCAAAGGACGTATGATTTACAGAATGGAATATTGAATTGCCAATCCAGTCTGAAGAGTGCTGATGGAGATTAAGGAGTACCTAGGAAAGTAGAGGATTACCAGAGTGGGGGTGATAGATGCCCCCAATGTGTAATTGAAGAGAGTTATAGTTTCTGCAGTACTTAAATCTGTCACTGTTGTGGCAGGAACATCTGTTTCTCACTGCCACCACCACCACCACCACTCAGTTTGGCAGATAGAAGCCAGCTGGTAGCTTCCAGAGATCAAGGGATATGGTAGATGATGTGATTATCGCCGGGTTAATTGCATGGCATGAATGGCCATTGCTTGCTACGACCACCACTAGGCTTGGCAGGGGGAGGCCTGCAGTGGGTCTATGCAGATAGTGGAGTAATAGAAATGGTCCGTATGACTAGGAGTATACATTTGCGAGGCCTGATAGTAAATATATATCACCTCATCTTATTAGCCATTGTAATAGGAATTCTGTCTTTCCCAGTTTGTGGTCTGAATTCCTATTTTCAACATTTCGTAGATCAACACGATTGTCATGTTTCTGATAGCCAGTTACTCTGGCATTGCTTGTTACGCTTTTCATATACTGGTTAAGCCGGAATTGCTCTTTGTTGAAAAATCCCTATGCATTCTAGATGAGGTGCAGTGTAGTGTTGATAATGGTTACTCCATCAGCAAAAAAAAATTCCGTTCGGGCGGAATGGCTCCTTCAGAGTGGACGTGCTCCATCAGAGCCGTCAGAGACACCCCGGTGCCGGATTACTCCGCGCCCAGCGTCAATACAAGGCGTCGCGTTGAATATCGCCCTCCGATCGCTGTTTCACTGTCTCTTCGCGTTCTGTTGGTCTCCTATTTTAAACGATCACTCTGGCGTTGTGGCCAACTGTGACAATACATCGGAATGGGTTTATTGGGTACGCGCTTGCATCGGGATTGCAATGCGATTGGTGACGCTGCGAATATCTCTCCTCGCGTTCCTTCTACCTGCGCACAAAATGCAATTCTCTTTACTAATTATACACATCATTCCAAGTCGCCAGATCTATGTGGCTATTGACAATCCATTGCTCGTTCCGTCCGTCTCCTGTCTTACTACTAGTAGCTATCTCTGGAATTACGTGCACGCAGCCGACAATATTTCCCACGCTGAAAACTTGCAAAGCAACAGCTGCCGATGCTTTTCTCACTTGTACAAATTTCAAGACTGGATCCAAGTTACCCGAGTTTTCAGGTATTGTGGTGAGCGCCAGGGCTAACCAGTACTCAACGAAAGCTCCATCCTCGTTTTGGAGTTTGATTTTGAATAGTCGTTGCAGTTGCCACGGTAGACGCCCATTCAGCGCGCCATCACACCTCCCCGGGGGTTTCTTTACCCACAGCCAGTCGTTCCGTCGATCCCCTCCGCGCCAGCTCTGGCTTCCTGTGCATCGACACATCTGAGATATGCATTCACCATCTAAACCCTCAACTTGAACCATAATACCATGGTAAATACAGAGCTCCATTGCCTGCAGTTGTTCATCTGATATATATGTCTTGTTACGACTCTTATGCTTGATAAACTCCCCTGTGCCGCTGTATATTGCCACACGGTGCGTTGCGTCTTGCGTATTGTCGAGTAATGCTCTGAAGTCTTTAATCATAGCATCAGGATGCTTTCCATCACGGCGGTTTTGGGGTCCCATGAATTCGGGCTTCGCATATGACTGGGGGCTAAGGGGGGCAGCGAGATCAGCACCGGAAGGGAGGACTGTGCCTGCGGCAGCGCTGTTCTCCCGACGCTGAGCGAGGGCTTGGAGATTGAGCTCTCTGACTTTGAAGCAGAGGATGCGACGCTGAAAGGTGATTACTTGTGGCAGGTAGTTGAGATTGTGATTGGAGGCGTTCCAACCGTCCTTGAGGTTCGTTTTATGTGCTTGTTCATGTCTCTTCGCAGAATACTGTTGCAAGGCTCCGTATCGACGAATCTGTTCGACCCAATGAGACATCAAGTGGATCTTCGGAAAGTTGAAGTCGGCATCTAACTCCTTGGAAACATCTATCCGTGGCTGATATAATCCTGCCAGGCGGTCATTTCGCGCCGCTTCTTAGACGGCATCCAAGTTTCAGCATCTGTCTCCTCGTCTACCTTTCGCTTCTTCACGAGTTCCGTTCTCGGGGCATTGGCTTTGGCCATGGCCTTTTTGCCGGCTCGCCCGAGTAAGAAAACATCTTTGAAGGTGTGAAAACGACGCAAGGCGTCCTCCATGTAGCGCAATGTTGCATCATCGTGAGATTTATATCGAGCATACATATAGAATTCAAACAATGCCCGTGTGCACTCAATTGCGTGATTGAATATGGGATGCTGAGCGGGGCTTCCGCCTCGTAGAGACTGGGTTACAACTCCAAGCAGGTACCGGCTCATTTCCTTCATCTCCTTCCCATTCCATTGAGAAACTTCTTCATATGACTGATTTTTTGGTGTGAGGTCGTGGTAAGCAGGCACGGATAACCAGATTGCATTGTACTTGTCGAGCCGTTCGTGCGTCTTCATGAAGTGGAAAATCCACTTCTGGAGGTGATCAAGCATGCCGATCTGCATTGTATGGAGGAGGTCGGGCTTAGGGAGGTCGCTCACGATACAGGGAATATGACGAAACACGTTGAATCCTCGGTGAACATGGCGCGACGAGAGTTCGACATTGGCTGCCTTGGTGTTGGCATCGCTGAGTGTTCGATATAGATTGTGATTCCGCCGGGGGTGTTGCTTGTCAGGAGGGACATAATCTCCAAGTTCGTTCTTTGGACACTCGCACCAAAAACAGACATGCCGCTCGAGATGATGTAGGTCGCTATACTCAGGGCAATCTGCAAGCCATGCTGCTAAAACTGGTTTGCAACGCCTGAAGTTGGCATCTGCACAGAGAACGTTGTAATATCCGGTCTCGGCGCTGGGATTGTGCTTAAAGGTGAGAGGCTGGAGTCACCGCCGGAGTACTTCGTTCAGCACCTCTCCGTTTGTTTGCCGCTGCTCATCCAGCCGCTTCTGAGGAATATTGCAGTTCTTGGTTGGAATCGGCAGGAGAGCGACCATCACGACGCTGTGTGTTGAGGGCATCTGGCAGATCTTCGATGATAGATTGCCAATTGTCATATATACAGGCCACTCTTTCTTATCGCCAGCAAAATTCGAGAGATGTGTTCCGTCGGACATGAAAATCAAGGTAACCAGTGTATCCCCCACTCTGAGCGTTGCCTAAACGTCGATTAGCATGTTATTATCCTGGAGTATTATCCTGGAGTATCTCTCCTTACCTGTGTCTCCCACCACCAGTCCGCAGTGTGCATTTCGGTATAGAGGTGTTTCGGTGGCGTATCGCTGTTAAAGCAACGCTGAGGGGCATAAATAAGATGCTCGGCTTACGCTGGCTGCCGCATCAACCATCTCATGCTTTTGATGATGTCTCTACTCCAGTATTTGATAGGGCGTTGGTGATTGTCATTCCATCTCATATCCTCGAGAGTGTGTAGTTCCCACTCCCCGAGAGCCAGATCATCTGTCATGCTAGCCACGAGTTTCTGGACGCCATTCCCGTTTTTGAAGCTTCGGAAACGCAGAGCGGTGTTTTCTTCCTTCAGCATGTTGTCATAGTACGTCTTCATGCCCTTCTTTTTGATCCCACGCTGGATATATTTGTACTCTTCACGCGTCGCAAATGGGTAGTAGGGATTGTTCTGTAGGTTCGTCTCAAGGAAACCCTGAGCGTCGCGTTCCCATGGCTCAGCAATGTAATCGCTCAGCGCAGCACCCGCACCGGGGAATGTTTCCGTCCGCGGCAAAAGAGGTGGCGGTGGTTGAGACTCCGAGTCTGCGATGTTTTCAACGTGTTCGAGGTAGGGAACCGCGTGCAAGTCTTCGACTGAATCTTTGTCAGCGTTGAATTCACCACGCTGAGCGGGTTCAACGCGTCGGGGCGCGCTGCGAACAGTCAGATTCTTTGCAACTTGAAGGTGTTCAGGATGGTGTAATTTGATATGATTAAGTCGCCAGCTGTCTAAGGTGAACTTCTTTCGGCATGAAAATTCGGGGCAACGGAATGGGGTCTTCTCTGGCATTGTCGACGACACGGGAGGAGTGGAGTATTCACTGTAGAAAGGGACGAAAGTTGGTGCTGGGCCTGAGCAGTCTGGTGTGGGTATAAGCTCACGATACTTGAGAGATTTATTGAGCCTCAACACCATCACGCCAGGAGTTGCAAAAACACTGCATGTGCGATGTCCCATACTACTATGAATAAATAAAAAATACACCCTGAGCAATCCAAAAACCTTGCGGTGCGTGTAATAATCAATGCCTGAGATAAATAGATCAGAACAAAGGAAACGAACAAGCCCGCAACCCTAACCCAAATCAACAAAACACCTCCACGCGTGCCTTAATCAGTGCCTGAGATGAATAGATTACAGCAAAGGAAACTCACAAGACAGGAACCCGACTCTAACCCAAACGCACGCCTCCTCTGCAACGCGAGGACTGGTTCACTCCTCGCCTACCGAGCCATCCGGTCGCGCCTCAGGGAGAGGGACATCAGAGAGAGGGACATCGGGGAGAGGGACATTGGGGAGAGGGACATCCGGGAGAGGGACATGCGGGAGAGGGCCATTGGGGAGACCGTTGCCACCTGCCAATTCACCGAGTAGCTGCTGCTCCACATCGACATCCGAGGTGTTTCCGGCTGCCTCAGCTTCTCGCAGAGTTGGCGCCGCTGGGCGAGGTTTTTGCGGCGTCACATGCCCCAAAAACTCCAGCCCACTGAGAGTATGAGTCTCCGGAGTTCGTGGTCATGGGGGAGGCTCCGGGGTTTGTGGCTGTGGGGCAGGCGCCGGAGGTTGTGGCCGTGGGGTATGCTCGCGCATCTCCTGGCCTTGTTCAGGTAGCACGGTTGGCTCATCGTCTACCATGGGATCTACATCATCAGCCGATGTATTTACCATCTCTCCCTGGCCAATCGTCCGAGGTTCTTTGCCATTATCCTTATCCTCCTCCTCATCCTCATCCACCACCTCCTCCTCCCTCTCATCTTCCTCCTCTTCATCTTCCCCATCTTCACCGTCCCTTTCCATATCCACATCGCCGTCAATGTCAACGCTGTCCGGTGCGTCCACATCATCCTCCATGCACATATCCACATCAAGTTCTGAGTCATAGTCGCCGTCCGACTCGGTAGAGTCAGTATCATCATCTGAGGAAATTGACCAGGCGGGCGATGCTTCCGGCTCAAAATATACCCGCTCTAGTTAGCCCTCGGTGTCCAAGTCTGCCTCTGACATTTCCTTCTGCAACTGAAAAGCAACGGCACGAGAGATATCATCTCCTCCTGGGGTGTGTTGAACAATACCTTTCCCTTTACTGTTTCCCTTCCCCTTCCCCTTCCCTTTCCCCTTCCCGTCCTCAGTCGCCTTCCCTTTCCCCTTCCCATCCTTTGTTCCCTTCCCTTTCCCGGTCCCTTTCTCACCGCCCTGCGTGTCCTCCTCACTCTCGCCGTCATCATTGTCATTGCCATCACCAGGACGGCTCCTTCCACCGCTCGGCGCACCGGGATCCGCCCAGTTGTCATCATCATTATCCTCATCGATTATCTCATCCCAATTCAGTGGTCTAACAGCCAGAAAGTCGCCTGGTTTGTACTGCCAACAGCTTGGCGGTTCAATCTTTGCCCTGAAATCATCGCTACCGTACAAAGAGAAACGCTGACCGGTGCATTTAACCTTCCCCGAGCTGGTTGTCTGCGGATTGGAGCAATTGACTTGATCCCCAAAGGCACGGGGATTGTCCCACCTCCAATTGTTCATTTGGTCGCGGGTTTTGTCAAACATTTGCCCCATATATGAGCGGAAGGCAGCCCACCACTCCCGAAAAGGCGAACTCCTGCTCCTGCGGTGCAGCCACATCAGCTGGAATTGTGAAAAGTGGCGAGTCGTGACTGGATCAAGAAAGATTATATCATAAAAGAGGTCCCATGCCCTCTCATCCTTGACGCCGCAAACATTGTATATCCGTATGAGTCCACG
>Ga0307514_10000522_pt1 | contig 75925 bp, 61 predicted proteins | sample 16_EM_MG_FD_203088 | JGI IMG/M metagenome (GOLD analysis project Ga0307514, IMG submission 203088) | Populus trichocarpa ectomycorrhiza microbial communities from riparian zone in the Pacific Northwest, United States - 16_EM | ecosystem: Host-associated > Plants > Roots > Unclassified | place...
CTACGACGACCGGTTCACAAGACCCACAACGTAGGATCCCCAACCGCCATCACGACATCAGTGAAGGCTCAACGAGCCTCACACACAGAAATTAGGACAGACCCGGCGCCGACGGGGACCGCTGCAAGAGACCTCATGACAAGTTCGGTGAATTGGCGGCTTCCAGGCGGCTTATCCGGCGCTTGAAACGAGGGGAGTCGCCGAAGAATTCACGCTTCTCCGTTGCTCGCTCGGATCCGCGCCTGGCCGCTGCCATCGCCCCGTCGCCTAGCAAACGGACAAGCCATCTCGTCTCGTTGTTTACCGTCTTTTTTGCCGGAGAAGTTTTTCCATGCCGCAAGCTTCCTTTGCCCGCAAGGGCTCCATCGGGCGCAGGCTCGTGCTGGTGCTGTCCGCCATCCTGGGACTCTCGCTGCTCAGCAGCATCGTTGCCGTGGTGCAACTGCGCCATCTGGGCCAAGAAGTCGAGGTGATGCTCAGCAGCAACCTCAAGGTCGAGCGGGCCGGGTCCGACTGGCTTCGTTACACCACCGCCGGCATCCAGCGCGCCGCGGCCATTGCCAAGAGCAGCGACCCGGCGCTGATCGACTACTTCGCGCCCGCCTCTGCAGCCTCCATCTCCGCAACCAACGACTTGCAGAAGCTCATCGAAGGCGCGCTGGATTCGGCGGATGAAAAGGCGCGGTTCGCCAAGATCAGCGAATTGCGCAAGACTTACCTTGCCGCACGGGAAGAAATCAGCAAGGTCAAAAAGGCGGGTGATGCGGAAGCCGCCACGCGAATCTTCAACGAGCGGTTCGAGCCGTCCTCCAAGCTTTACCTCGAGGCCGTGGGCGGGCTGGTCAAGGTGCAGCGCGATCAGCTGGACGAATCGGCTGCGCGCGTCGAGTCGCTGCGCTCGCGCACCGTCACGCTGCTACTGGCCTGCACCGCGCTGGCGCTGGTGGCTGGCTCTGCGCTGGGCTGGATGCTGATCCGCAGCATCACCGTGCCGCTGCGCCAGGCCGAGCGCGCGGCTCGCGCGATCGCCGACATGGACCTGACCGGCGCGGCGCAAACCAGCTACCGCAGCGACGAAACCGGCCAGCTGCTGCACGCCATCGATGCGATGCGCCAGGCGCTGCGCACCGCGCTGCACGAGGTGCGCGGCGTGGTCGACAGCATCTCCACCGCCAGCACCCAGATCGCCACCGGCAACCATGACCTGAGCGCACGCACCGAGCAGACGGCCTCCAACCTGCAGGAAACCGCCAGCGCGATGGAGCAGCTGACCAGCACCGTGCGCAGCAGCGCCGACGCTGCCTCCCAGGCCAACCAGCTCGCCAGCTCGGCCGCCCAGGTGGCCCAGCGTGGCGGTGCGGCAGTGGCCCAGGTGGTCAGCACCATGGGCGACATCCACCAGTCCAGCAAGAAGATCGCCGACATCATCGGCGTGATCGACGGCATCGCCTTCCAGACCAACATCCTGGCGCTGAATGCGGCCGTGGAAGCTGCCCGCGCGGGCGAACAAGGTCGCGGCTTTGCCGTGGTGGCCGGCGAGGTGCGCAGCCTGGCCCAGCGCAGTGCCGAAGCTGCGCGCGAGATCAAGAGCCTGATCGGCGCCAGCGTCGACAGGGTCGAGTCCGGCGCCCGCCTGGTCGGCGATGCCGGCAACACGATGAACGAGATCGTCGCCAGCGTGCAGCGGGTCACCGACATCATTGGCGAGATCAGCACCGCCTCCACCGAGCAAAGCCAGGGCATTGGCCAGGTCAACCTGGCGGTCACCGAGCTGGACCAGATGACGCAGCAGAACGCTGCGCTGGTGGAGGAGTCGACTGCAGCCGCCGAAAGCCTGAAGGACCAGGCCGGCCGCCTCAGCAGCGTGGTCGGCACCTTCCGCCTGACGGCCGCCTGATCGTCACTTTCGCTCCGCACCCAGGCGCCTTCGGGCGCCTTTTCTTTTGGTGCGTGGCTGTGGTCAGATGGCGGGCGCCATGCCCACCTACCTCACCAGCCGCATCCTGCTCACGCTGGGCGCGCTGTCGCTCTGGTGGTACACCGGCAACCCAATCACGCTGCTGATGGTCTCGCCGCTGTTTGGCGCCTTGTGGACGGGGCCGCTGATCGACGGCATTTCGGCCGCATTTCGTGGCACCAAACGCATGGCCATGCGTGACCTGGAGCGACCCGGGCGCAGGCTCTGCGCCTTCCGTGGCCACGAGCTGTGCCTGGACCGGGACGGCGAGGACCAGCTGTGGTTCGAGGCCGAGGTGGTGCGCAAGTTCGGCGTGAAGCTGCCGGCCGAAGCACTGCTGCCAGCCGGGGCGCTGCGCATGCACTTCGGTCACGTCCAGCTCCGCGCCGACCTGCTGGCCGAGCGGCTGTGCCAATCGGCGCCACCCGAGTCGGTCACGCTGGCATTCGGGCGCTGGTTGCAGCGGGAGTTGAAGGCGGCCGCGACGCGGCGTGCGGCCGGGCGTTAAAGCCCGGCGCGGGTCTTACTTGACCCAGTCGTTCAGTTGGATGATGGGGAGCATCACGGCCAGCACGATGAGCATCACCACGCCACCCATCGCGACGATCAGCAGCGGTTCCAGGATGGTGGCCACCGCGAGTGCGCGGCGCTGTACTTCGCCGCCGAGCTGCTTGGCGGCGCGGTCCAGCATGCGCGGCAGCTGGCCGGTCTGCTCGCCGAGGCGGGCGAACATGGCCAGCAGGCCGGGGAAGCGCTTCTTGGCGGCCATGGCCGAGGCCAGCGGCGCGCCTTCGCGCACCTGGACCAGCGCGTCCATCGCGTCGGCCCGCATCGCGCGATTGCCCAGGGTTTCGGCCGCGGCTTGCAGCGCCTTCAGGATGGGCACGCCGGCGCCTGCCAGCATCGCCAGCGTGCCAGCGAAGCGGGCGGCGTTGTAGCCGCGCGTGAGCCGGCCGATCAAGGGCACGTTCAGCATGCCGGCGTCGAAGCGCTGGCGGAAGGCTTCGTTGCGCAGCGCACGCAGCAGCAGCACCACGCCCACGGTCATCACCGCGACGAAGTAGAGGCCGTAGTTGCGCACGAAGGCACTCACGGCGAGCATGATGACCGTCAGGATGGGCAGGGCGTGCTTGCCGTTGACGAACACCGAGGCCACCTGCGGCACCACGTAGGTGACCAGGAAGGTGACGATGACGACCGCGATCAGCGAGACGATGGCCGGATACAGCATCGCGCCGATCAGCTTGCTGCGCAGCGCCTGGCGTTCCTCCAGGTCATCGGCCAGGCGCTCCAGCACGCCGCCGAGTGCGCCGCTCTGCTCGCCAGCGGCGACCACTGCGCGGTACACGTCGTCGAACTCGCGCGGTGCCGAGGCCAGTGCGCGGGCGAACGGGCTGCCGCCGTTGACTTCGCTCTTCAGGTGGGCGATGAGCTCGCGCTGGCGCGGCTCTTCGGATTCGTCGGCCAGCGCGGTCAAGGCCCGTTCCAGCGGCAGGCCGGACGAGACCAGGCCGGCCAGTTGCCGGGTCCAGACCGTCAGCCCGCTCTTGCTGAAGGCCCGGCGGTTGAACTTGACGCTGTTGCCGGTCGAAGCCTCGACCATGGCCACCAGCGTGACGGTCAAGGGCACCAGCCCCTGGCCGCGCACGGCCGCCCGCGCGGACTTGGCATGGTCGGCCTCGACCAGGCCATTGACCTGCTTGCCGGCGGCGTTGAGGGCTTCGTACTTGAAGGCGGGCATCGCTCAACTCACTCGCGGGTGACGCGGAGAACTTCTTCCAGTGACGTGATGCCGGCGGCGACCAGCCGTTCACCGTCCTCGCGCATCGAGCGCAGGCCGTTGAGGCGGGCGGCTTCGATGATCTCGCTCTCGGCGGCCTGGTTGTGGATCAGCGCCTGCACCTTGTCGTCCACGACCATCAGTTCGTAGACGCCGGTGCGGCCCTTGTAGCCGCTCATGCTGCAGGCGGGGCAACCGACGGGGTGCCAGCGGCCTTCGCCATCCTGCTTGCGGCAGACCGGGCAGAGCTTGCGCACCAGGCGCTGGGCCTGCACCGCCAGCAGCGAGGAGCTGAGCAGGAAGGGCTCGACGCCCATGTCGATCAGCCGGGTCACGGCCGAGGGCGCGTCGTTGGTGTGCAGCGTGGCCAGCACCAGGTGGCCGGTCAGCGAGGCCTGGATGGCGATCTGCGCGGTCTCGAAGTCGCGGATTTCGCCGATCATGATGACGTCCGGGTCCTGCCGCAGGATGGCGCGCAAGGCCTTGGCGAAGGTCAGGTCGATCTTCGCGTTGACCTGCGTCTGGCCGATGCCGGCCAGCTCGTATTCGACCGGGTCTTCCACCGTCAGGATGTTGGTGGTGGCGGTGTCGAGCCGACCGAGGGACGCGTACAGCGTGGTCGTCTTGCCGGAGCCGGTCGGGCCGGTGACCAGCACGATGCCGTGCGGCTGGTGGACCTGGCGGTCGAAGGCGGCGAGCACGTCGCCGTCCATGCCCAGGCCTTCCAGCGTGAACTTGGACTCGCTCTTGTCCAGGAGGCGCAGCACCGCACGTTCGCCGTGGGCCGAAGGCAGGGTCGAAACCCGCACGTCGATTGCCCGGCCGCCAATGCGCAGCGAGATGCGGCCATCCTGCGGCAGGCGCTTCTCGGCAATGTCCAGCTCGGCCATGATCTTCAGGCGCGAGATCAGCGCCGCGTGCAGCGCCTTGTTCGGCTGCACGACTTCGCGCAGCGTGCCGTCCACGCGGAAGCGCACGCTGGAGCTGCGCTCGTAGGGCTCGATGTGGATGTCGCTGGCGCCGTCCTTCGCGGCCTGCGTCAGCAGCGCGTTGAGCATGCGGATGATGGGCGCGTCGTTGGCGGCTTCCAGCAGGTCTTCGACCGCCGGCAGCTCCTGCATCATGCGCGAGAGGTCGACCGCGCTTTCGACTTCGCCGATCACCGAAGCGGCGCTGCCTTCGCCGCCCGAGTAGGCCTCGGCCAGGCGCTGGGCCAGGGCGGCGCTGTCTTCGTGTTCCAGCTGGTCGACCGAATACAGGCGCAGCACCTCGGTCAAGGCACTGCGCGGCGTGCTGTCGGCAAAACGCAGCAGCAACTGGCCGCCGTCGTCTTCCAGCAGCAGCGTGTTGGCCTTGGCAAAGCCGTAGGGCAGGGGGTGGCGTTGGGCCATGTCTGGTGCCTGGTCTGCGCTCAGTTGCTGGAAGGGGCCGGCGCGGCGGGCGCGTTCGGGCCTTCGGGCGGATTCGGCGGCGTGGTGATCGGCGAAGCCGGCGCGCCGCTGCCCGGCATGCGCTGCGGGATGATGGGCGAGTCGGTGATCGGCGCGATGAAGTCTGGGTTGGGCTGGCTGTTCTGCTGCAGCGCGCGAATCGCGTCGTAGCGGTCCACGGTGACGGCGTCGGCAGCGCCCGGCGTGCGCAGCACGACAGGGCGCAGGAACAGCATCAGGTTGCTCTTGGTGCGGGTGCGCGATTCGTTGCGGAACAGGTTGCCCACCCACGGGATGCTGGCCAGGCCCGGCACGCGGCCTTCGGAGTCGCCGTATTCGTCCTTCAGCAGGCCGCCCAGCACCATGGTCTGGCCATCGTCCACCACCACGGTGCTCTCGATCGAGCTCTTGTCGGTGATCTGCGAGCCATCCTGGCGCAGCGAGCTGCTCTCCTGGTAGATCGTCATGCGCACGGTGCCGTTTTCACCGATCTGGCTCTTGATCTTCAGCGTGATGCCGACGTCCTTGCGCTCGATGGTCTGGAATGGGTTGACCGCACCATTGCCGGTGCCGGTGTTGGTGAAGCTGCCGGTGGTGAAGGGCACGTTCGAGCCGATCACGATCTTGGCTTCCTCGTTGTCCAGTGCCACCAGGTTGGGCGTGGACAGCACGTTGGCGCCGGTGTTGCTCTCCAGGAAGCGCGCCAGCGCGCCCAGCGTGAAGACGCCGTTGATCCTGTTCAGGATGCCCAGGTTCAGGCCCTGGCCCGGCACCGTGGAGGTGCCGCTGCTGGCAGCCGTCGTCGTCGCGGCGGAGCCCGCCACCTGGGCCAGCGTCAGGTTCAGCAGGTTGTTGCCGCCATTGCCGTAGTTGGTGCCGGCGTAGCCAATGGTGTTGTTCTTGGTGCTGCCGATCACGCCCTGCCACTGGATGCCGAACTCGGCTGCCTTGGCGGCGTCGACCTTGACGATCATGGTCTCGACATAGATCTGCGCGCGGCGCGTGTCGAGCTGGTCGATGACCTGGCGCATCTGGCGGTAGACGGCCTCCGGCGCCGAGATGATCAGCGAGTTGGTCGACGGGTCGGCCTGGATCTGGCCGCCGGTGGACGGTCCGGCCGAGGCCGAGACAGGCGTGCTCGCCACGCTGCTCTGGCCGCTGCTGGTGCCGCTGGTCTGGATGCCGGTGGGCTGGTTTTGGGCCGGCGTCGGGCGGCTGGCGCCGGACAGGCCGGTCAGGCCGCTGCTATTGGTGCCACCCGCGCTGCTGGCCGAGGCCGCACCGCTGGCCATCGCGGCGCGCAGCACTTCGGCCAGCTTCACTGCGTCGGCGTTCTTCAGGTAGACGACCCAGATGTTGCCGGCCGGACCACCGCCGGGGATGGGCCGGTCCAGCTTCTCGATCAGCGAGCGCGCATTGTTCAGGCGCGTCGGGTTGGCGGCGCGCACGATCAGCGAGTTGCTGCGCGGCTCGACCATCACCGAGGTCGCTGAGCCGGACACCGCGGCGGCGCCGGGCACGCCGGCTGTCGCGGTTTCGCTCAGCTTCTGCACCAGCGGCGCCAGGTCCGCGGCCAGCGCGTACTTCACCGGGATGACTTCGACTTCCGAGGCCGCCGGCTGGTCCAGCGCGGCAATGATCTTGGCCAGGCGCTGCAGGTTGTCGGCATAGTCGGTGATGATCAGCGAGCCGTTGCCGGGGTTCGCGTTGATCGTGTTGTTGGCGCTGATCAAGGGCCGCAGCACGGCGACCAGGTTGTTCGGGTTCTCGTGGTTGAGGCGGAAGATCTGCGTCAGGATCTGGTCGCCGCGCACCGTGGGCGCGCCCACCGAGACGGTGCCGGCCTGCAGCTTGGCTTCGGCCTCGGGCACCACCTTCAGCAGCCCGGCGTTTTCCACCACCGTGAAGCCCAGGCCACGCAGCGCGGCCAGGTAGCTGCGCCAGGCTTCGAGCGGCGGCTGCGGCTTTTCGCTGGTCACGGTGATCTGGCCGCGCACCCGGGCGTCGACCAGGATCTGGCGGTCCAGCATCGCGCCGATGGCCCGCGAGACGGCCTCGATGTCGGCGTTGACGAAGTTCAGCGTGACCGGCGCCTTGGCGCGGGTGGCCGGCATCGGCGGCTCGGTGTTGTCCTGCGCGAAAGCGGCACCGGCCAGGCCCAGGGCCGAGAAAGCCTGGCTCATGGCCACGACCAGCGGCGCCAGGCGGCGGACAGCGCGCGTGCGGCTGGCACCGGGCTGCTGGGCGCGCGTGCTGCGCATGGCGTTTTGAGGCTGCGACGAAGTCATGTTCACCCGATCGAAATGACGGACGACGCACCCTGGCGCCGCCCGATGATGTTCAGCAGATTGTTCAATGCCGGCTCCTGCCCCGGCGCGGCGCGCGCATCACCGCGAAAGTGCAGGCCGCCCGGGCGCAGTTCGCCCTGGCCCTGCAGTTGCAAGGCGCCTTCCAGCGTCTGCAATTGCACCACCGGCGGCTGGCCAGGCTGGCTGGGCGCCGTCAGCGAGATGCGGTAGCTGCCCAGCGGGTCGACCGGCGCGAGCCGGGACGAGGTCTGCAGCAGCTGCAGCTCCGCGCTGCCCTGGACTTGCCAGGCGCCGCCAGCCTGCTGGCTCAGCGTCAGCCCCGGGCTGGCCAGGCGCAGCTGGCCGCCGGGCTTGACGGTGTTCCAGGGCGCGCCCAGGCCTTCCAGCCAGGCGGCGGGCCATTGGCCCAGCGTGGTGTCGCTGCCACCGACGCCGCTGGCCGTGCTCAGTGGCGTCAGCGTCAGTTGCATGCGGCGCCAACCGGTGCGCAGCTCCAGCCGCGCGCCGCCGGCCATGCAGCAGGGCTGCGTCAGCTGCAGCCCCAGGCCCAGCCACAGCGGCGACAGCCGCCAGGCCAGCCGCGAAGGCATGACGCGCGCGTCCTTGCTGCCCGGCCCGCCGGTCAGCACCGGCAAGGCGCTGCCATGCCACAAAGTGCCCTCGGCCTCGGCCAGTTGCAGCCGGCCCTCGGTGGCGCCGGCCACCCAGCCGGCCAGCCACGAGGCCGGCAGCTGGGACGCCAATGCCAGCAGCCCACCGACCAGCGCGCCGCTCCACAGCCAGCCGCGGCTTGGCGCCTGGCCCGGCAGCATGCCGCCCAGGCTCAGCCCGCCGCGCGCCAGCTGCGCGCTGGCCGGCGCACGCGGGCGCCGGGCCAGCCGGCGCAAACGCGCGGCGGTGTGCGCGGCGGTGTGCGTGGCCGCAGGCGAGGGCAGCACCGGTTTGCGCATCAAGGTGAGCCTGGCAACTGCAGCACCAGCGTGCCGCTCAGGCCGTCATCGGCGCGCGAGAGCTTCATCTGCACCGGCCGTGCACGCGCTGCCAGCCTGGCCTCGGCCAGCCAGCTGCGGAATTCTTCGGGCGGCATGGCCTTGAGCGTCAGCGTGGCGCGGTCGCCCAGCAGTGCCAGCGTGCCGTGGTTGCCCAGCCGGGTGACCGAGGCCTTCAGCGCCGCGCTGGCGTCGGCGGTGCTGACGGGCGCCTGGCCCTTCAGCTGGCCGGCTTCGCTGGCCAGGGCCTGCATCTGCAGCCACTGCAGTTCCAGCTCGGCGGCCTGCGCCGGCACCTCGCGCCAGGTGCGCCAGGCCGGCCGCACGGCGATCAGCCAGACCAGCAGCACCGCCAGCGCAATGCCCATCACCAGCACCAGCTGGCGTTCGCGGGCAGACAGCGCCACCCAGCGGGCCTGCAGCGGCGCCAGGCGGGCCTGCAGGGCGGCGTTGGTCGAAACGCTGCGGTTCATTCTTCGTCCTCGTCGTCGCCAGGCTTGGGTTCGGGGCCGCCCATCGGGCGCATCACCGGGCCGGCCGGCTTGCCGCCGGGCTGCGGCAGCATGCCCACCGGCTGGCGCATCTGCATCGGGCCGCTCTCGCCAACGCCTGCCGGGCGCTGAGCGTTCGGGGCTGCGCCCGGTGGCAGGCCGGGCGAGCCGCCAGCCGCGCCGGTGGCGCCGCCAGGGCGTGCGCCCGCTGTGCCGGTGGCGCCCGTTACGCCGCCAGCGCTGGCCGGCGGCCGGCTGCCAGGTTTGGCGCGGGTCACGATGGGGCCGTTGGCGCTGGTTTCGGCGTCCAGCCCCATGGCCAGCAACTGGTTGCGGAAGGCTTCGGTTTCCTGCGGGCTCCAGCCCGGGCTCTCCAGCGTCAGCCGGCCGTTTTCGAACTGCAGCCCGTTGGCCGGGCCGCGCGAGGCCGGCCAGGAGGCCTGCGCGGCGTACATCAGGGTTTCCAGGTCGCCATCACCCGGCTTGCCTGAGGCGGTGCGCAGCAGGTCGATTTCCTTTTGCATCTGCAGCGGCGCGTCGATCACGCCGCGCACCTGCGGGAAAGTGGTCTGCAGCAGCGTGTTCATGGCCTGCTTGCGCTGCGCCAGCGCGCTGCGCTGCTGCCAGGCCCAGACGTTGGCGCCCACCAGTTGCAGCACCAGCAGCAGCACCAGCCCGCCGCGCACCCAGCGCCAGCTCGGGTCGTGCAGCGCGTTGGCCAGCGCCTCGTTGAAGGCGCGCTGGCCGCGGCGCTGGGCCGCCAGGTCGAACTGGCGCAGGTTCCAGCCGCTGCGCGCGGCCTGCTGCAGGAATTCGGTGTCGCTTTGCGAGGCCACCGGCGCCCCCGCCAGCCGGGCCGCTTCGGCCGCGCCACCGGGGCTGGCCGACCAGGCAATGCTGACGTCGGCCGGCTGGCGCGCCAGCAGCGCGCGCGTGGCCGGGCTGTCCAGCGGCAGGCACAGGGGGCCTTGCTCGTCGCGCCAGGCCAGTTGCAGACCCTTGTCGTCTTCGTAGACGTGGCCGGCCGGCGGACCTTCGGGCACCCACGCGGGCACCACGCGGTCCACCGTCAGGCCGCTGGCTTCCAGCCGGGCCAACTGGCCAGCCAGCCAGGGCTTGTTCAGCGCGGCAATCCAGCCGAGGCTGCCGGCGCTGGCACCCGGGGCGAGCGCCAGGTGCAGTTCGGATTCATCTTCCAGCAGCGCCTCTTCCAGCACGCCGGCCAGGGCCTGGCGCATGCGGCTGGCGGGGGCCTTGGGCAGCATCGCGTGGTGCCAGCCCACGTCAGCCGGTGCCAGCACGGCCACCACCTGCTGCGCCTGCGGCAGCTCGGCGACCGCGGCGCGGCCCTGGCGGGTCACGTGGCTGCCGTCGGCGCTGAAGGCAAACGCGACGTCCGCGGGCTCACCCAGCGTCGCCGGCTCGGCTTGCTGGGCGGCCAGCCGGGGCTGGGCTGGCAACTGGACGATCAGAGTGGACATGGACGGCGGAAACTCGACGCGGAAGGCATGGGGGTATCAGGCAACAGGCATGGCGAGCCGCCGGGCAGGCTGATGGCCGTCCGGCGTGGGCACGCCGGTGCCCTGCAACCCGCTATTGTGGCGCGAGCCGGAGCGGTGCCGGCCCACGTTTGTGGGGAGTGGGTCTGGCGCTTCATTTGGACAGGCGCTCGCGCCACAGCACGCGCACCTCGGCCCCCTGCCGCTGGACCAGCGAAATCTCGCGCAGCACCGAGTCTTCGTAGCGGAGTTGGCCGGTGACTTCGAAGTACTGGCTGGCGATGCCGGCCACCTTGCCCCATGCGGTGGCATTGGTGCTGAACTTGTCGCCCAGCGCCTTGGCCGCTGAGCCGACCGAATCGAACCCCTTTTTCAGCTGCGCGCGCTGCTGCACGAGGCGCTGCGCGCTGGAGCGGTCCAACCCTTCCATCACCGACATCAGCACCTCGGGTGAGGCGGTATTGAGGTTCACCGTGGTTGTGTTTGGCAGGATGGTCACGTAGGGCGTCAGCCTGTCGATGGTGGCTTGATCCAGCCCCAGCCAGCGCAGCTGGGCCACGCGTTGGGGCCGGATCGGCGCACTGGCCTGGGCCTTCTGACCACCGTCGACCAGATCTTCCGCATCGCTGGAGACCGCCATGGCTTCGGCGATGCGCTGCGCCACCCCCACGGGCAGCCCGAGCGTGTCGCAGAGCCGGGTGAAGGCCAGCAACTGAAGCTTGGCCTGTTCTTCGTCGTCGTTGGCCAGGTTGCGCAGGTTGTAGCGCGAGGTCGCATCGACGATGTCGCCGGACAGGAAGGCGTCGAGCCCGGTGTCCTGGGTGTTGTCCTTGTCGGCCGCCAGGAAGGTCGACAGCCGGATTTCCGCCAGGCCGGTGGCCCACGGCTCGGTCAAGGCATCGCCGCCGCCATCGCGCTGATCCTCGCGCAGGATCAGCCGCGCCCAGTCCAGCGCACCACCCAGCAGCCAGGCCGACTGCGCCCTCGCGCGCTCCGCGCTTTCGACCTCGATGGCCCGCCACTGCTGCCAGACCATGCCCGCCGCCAACGTGGCCACCAGCGTGACGATCAGCATCGCCAGCAGCAGGGCCGCACCGCGTTGCGTGTGGCGGTTCAGGCTGCGCGTGTTCATCCGCCACTTCCTTGCGTGCCTTGCAACTGCAGGTCGCGGGTCAGCACGCCTGCCGGCAGGCTGAGCACCAAGCGGACACCGATGGGCAGGTCTTCGTCGTCGCCGCTGCCATTCGTGTCGTTCTGGTTGGTCGTGGTGTTGCCTTCAGTGCTGCCGGAACTACTGCCCGTACCGCCCGCGCCCGACGCTCCACCTGCGCTTGAGGGCACCGTGCGCACAGAGGTGCTGCGGTTGCCGCTGGACTGCGCATTGCTCCAGCTGTTGTCGCCCTGGCGGTAGTAGAAGACCTGCCAGTTGCTCAGCTCGGTCAGCATCGGCAGGGCACTGTCGCGCAGGCTGCTCCACTGCTGGCTGCGCATCCACCATTCCTGCAGGTCCTGCAGCTTGGTCACCGGCGGCGAGGCCCAGCGGTACAGCGTGTTGTCCTGGCGCGTCCAGACGACCAGCATCAGGCCGTCCGGCGCACGCCGGGTCAGGCGCAGCGCGCTGCCGTCGAAGCGAAGCGGCGGCGCGCCGGGGCTGGCCTGCAGTTGCTGCAGGTCCTGCTCCCATTGCGAGATCACGGTGGCCATCTGCAGCGTGCGCTCGGCACTGCCTTGGGCCCCATCGCGCACGCGCACCAGGCCGTCCATGCCTTGCCAGGCCATCGCGGCCAGGATGGCCATGATGAACAGCGCGACCATCACCTCGATCAGCGTGAAGCCAGGCGCGGCGCGACCTTGCGGTGCCGAAGAAGGAGGGCGCGGGTACATCTGGAACATGCTGCGCTCAGTAACGCGGCAGCACGGTGGACTGCGTCAGCAGCTGCTGGCCGCTGTCGTTGGCAATCACCACGTCGATGCGGCGGAAATTCGGGTTTGGCGTGGCCTGCACCCGCACCACGCTGCGGTAGGTGTTTGCCAGCTGCATGCACTCCCCCGTGCTCTCGCCAATGTCGGGGAAGCGGTGGGCCAGCTTCAGTGCGGTCAGCTCGTTGTCGGCGCACCACTGGGCCTCGGTGACCGAGGTCAGGCGCTGGGCGTTGTTCAGCAGCGAGCCGCCGGCCCGGCTGCCGGCTGCCAGCGCAATGGCCACGATGGCGACCGCCACCAGCACTTCAACCAGCGTGAAGCCGTGCGCTGCCCTGGGGTTCACGGCGTCACCGCCGCGTTGGCCGCATCCACCTGCACAAACGGGCCCAGCCCATTGGTGGCCAGCACCAGCCGGCGTGCTTCGAGCTGCAGCACCACCTGTTGCGCGCCGATGACCGGTTCCGGCCCCAGCCGCAGCGGGCCACCACCAACGACTTCGGCCCGGGTGCTTTCGTCCAGCCATTGGGTGGGCAACTGGATGCTGTCGGGCAGGCCGAGGAAGTTGAAGCCCGGGCCATCGCTGCGCGGCAGCCAGGTCACTTCCAGCCCCATCGAGCGCGAACGGGCGCGGGCGCCTTCGAGCAAGGCGCTCAGCCGAGCACCTTCTTCCTCCAGCTTGCTGGCCGCCCGGTCGCGCAGCGACAGCGAGGCAATGCCCATCGCGATGGCAATGATGGCGACCACGATCATCAGCTCCAGCAGCGTGAAACCGCGCTGGAGGCCGTGACGGCGATCAGGAGAGAAACGGGCAGGCCCGCGGGTCGAGGTCAATGCGGTGCCACGAGAGACGGTGCGACCGGCAGCCGGTGCAGCACCGCTTATTGCCAGGAGCCGATGTCGGCGTCGGTGCCTTCGCCGCCGTTCTGGCCGTCGGCGCCCAGGCTGAAGACGTCGATCTCGCCTTGCACGCCGGGGTTGGCATACAGGTACGGGCGGTGCCATGGGTCATCCGGCAGCTTGTCGACGTAGGGTCGCCAGTTCGGCGGGATCTGGCCGACGGTGGGCTTGTGCGCCAGCGCGTCCAGGCCTTGTTCGGCGGTCGGGTAGCGCTGGTTGTCCAGCTTGTAGAGCTTGAGCGCCTGCATCAGGGCGCCGATGTCGGTGCGGGCTGCCGTGACGCGGGCCTGGTCTGCGCGGTCCAGCACGTTGGGAACGATCAGCGCGGCCAGCACGCCGATGATGACCAGCACCACCATCAGCTCGATCAGCGTGAAACCCTTTTGCGCCGCTTGGCGCAGGCCTTTCAGGCCATTTGGGCGGAGGGGTGATCGGGGCATGGCAGACATGTCGGTAAAGAGGCCTCGTGGGCCGTCGGGCGAGGGGTGGGCTTGCATGATAATCGCCCGATGGCTTCGCGATTATTAACGTTTGTGGTGTGGGCGCTGGTGGCTGCCAGCGGGCTCTTCTGGGGCCTGAAACTGTTCACCCATGCCCGTGGTTTGCCCGACAACGCGCAGGCGACCCGGCAGGTCGTGTCCCAGGGCGGCGACCTGAGCCGGCTGCTGGGCACGGTGGTCGTGGCCGCGGCCGAAGAGGAGCCCGAAGACGCCAGCGACCGCTTCAAGCTGCTGGGCGTCGTGGCGCCCGCGGGCCATACCGGCCCCGGTGTGGCCCTGATCGCCGTGGGCGACCAGCCGGCCAGGGCCTGGCGCACCGGCGCGGTGGTCGATGGTGACACGGTGCTGCTGTCGGTTGGCAAGCGTTCGGCACAGCTGGGCCCCAAGGGCGGCCCGGTCAGCGCTGAACTGAGCCTGCCGGAACCCGCGGTGGCCGCGGCATCGCCGGCCCGACCGATCCTGTCGATTGGCGCCGGTGGCGTGCACGGCGGCCCGCAAGGCCAGCCGCCGCAGCAACGCCCGATGACCGCGCAACCTGCACCTCAGCCCGCGCAGAACAACGACGACGACGAGTGAATGGGGCACCCGGCTTGGCGAATACGCCAAGCCACCCTCCGAGATCGCGTCACTGATCCATGCGCCTGAGCGTGGCCACCGACACGTGCGGCCAGCTCAGGCCGTTGAAGTTCAGCAGCACCGTTTGCGTGTATTGGAGCTGTTCGAACACCTCTCCATCGGCACCCTTCACCGTTTCGATCCAGAAGGTGGCGTCGACTTGCGCCGCCAGCGCATTGGGCGCCGGGTTGCCGGCGAGGAAGGCGATGTTGGCCGTGCCGCCGCCCACATCGGGCACGGGCACCACGCCCACCTTCGACGAGATGCGCAGCGTGGTGGTCTGCACGATGCTCTGGCCCTGCAGCGCCGTTTGCAGCACCGAGTTCGGGTTGTCGACCATCGCCTGAGTCACCCCGGTGAGCTGGTCCGGCGGCGTGCGGAAGCTCGTCGGGATGGCAAGGTTGGATTCCGGAAAGGGAACCTGTTCGCCCGGGTTGCCGATGACGAAGGGCGTGATGCCGACCGCGGCGATGTCCGGCGGCCCGTCGCTCGCGCTCGCGATGCCTTGCGCCTGGATGGTGGTGCCGTGCGGAATGCTCCCCATCCGGACCACGGTGGCGGTCTCTTGCGGGTTGGAAGTGGCCTGCACGTTGACCCACATGCCGGTCTCAACGTGGATGCCCTCATTGGTGTTGCGGTCGGTGACCTGCTGGAGGTAGGTCATGCCGAAGAGGTTGATTTCCGCCTGCAGCAGGCCGCGGTTGGGGATGGCGCCGGGGATGTCCTCGAACTGCAAGGTCTCCTCTGTCAGGTTCAGTTCGAGAAAGCGATCCTGGCCGGCCGGGTCGGGCGGCACGGCATGGAAGGGCCGCCAGATCTGGTTGAAGCCTTGCCCCTTCCAGGTGCCCAGCAGCAACTGCAGCGGGCCCAGCGGGTCGTCGGCGGTGGCGCTGAAGGCTTGAGCGGCCTTGGCGGCGTCTCGGTGTGCCTTGAAGACGAAGTCCTTGGCGAGTTCCATGGTTGCTCTCCTCTCTGGGTGGGTGGTGCGGTTTGGGGCGATTCACTCGAATCGCGGTGAGTGCGCCGGGTGTGGATCGGGGGGCGGTGCGGCCTGCCGGGCCGACCAGAACGGGCTGTCCGGCCATCGGCGTTCGGCTGCGTAGTGCATGCGGCGCTGCTGGAGGTAGTGCCGCCAGCTGGTGTCGGCGCGCTGCGCCCAGGCCCGCCCCGATGGCGCCATGGGCTGTCCGGCCAGCCAGGCGGCCAGCGTTTCGGCCGCGGCCAGGCCATCGGCCAGCGCGCCCGAGATGCCTGAAGATGTGAGCGGGTCGAAAGCCATCAGCGCATCTCCGACTGCCATCCAGCCCGGGCCCGTGGCGCGATCCAGGCAGGTGCTGTGGGCAGGGAAGCTGGCGATTCGCGGCAAACCTTCGGGCGGTGGCAAGCGGCGCATCAGTTCCTCGGTGTTGCGCCAAGCCTGGTGGAAACGGTCGCCGCTGCGCAGGCCATGCTGTTGGGCGAGATCGCGGTCCGTCATCAGGCAGACCACGGCGCGTTCACCGGCCAATGGCGCGGCGTACCACCAGCCGAAAGAGACGGGCTCGATGAGTGACAGGCCCGCCAGGCCGCCTGCCGCCGGCCGCGGCACGATGGCGCCGAGCGCCACCAGCGCATCGACCTGCCTTCGCGCGGCACCCAGGCGCGTGGCCAGCTCGGCACGCCGGCCGCTGGCGTCCACCAGCACCCGCGGGCGCCAGGTGCTGCCGTCGTTCAGGCGCAGCGCCCAGCTTGCGCCTTGCCAGGCGAGCTGGTCGATCTTGGCCGGCCGCATCAGGCGCACGCCCTGGGCCACGGCGGCTTCGCGCAGCATGGTGTCGAAGGCCTGGCGGTCCAGGTGCCAGCCGCTGCCTTGCCCGCGGTGGAGGAAGTCGTCGATCTGCCGCTGTTCCCCCCACAGCGACAGGTTGGCCTGGTAGGGGGCGTGCGCCTGCATCGCGCCGGGCAGGCCCAGCCGCGAAAGCATGGTCCCCACGTCCGGCGTGGCCGACTCGCCGATGGCCCAAGGGCGCGCCAGCGGCCAGTCGACCAGGCCCACGTCTCGCACGCCAGCCTGCCTCAGCGCCAGGGCCGTGGCGCAACCCGCCGGCCCTGCGCCGCAGATCAGCACGTCAAGCGGCGTCACCTGCGGCGGGCGGGAAGAAGGGGCGTGGCAAGGTGCGGGCGACCTCGACGAAGCGCAGCTCGCCCTGCACGGTCTTTTCCATCACGAAGCCCAAGCCTTGCCAGTACTTCACCATGTCGACATCGTCGGCGAAGGAGATGAAGTCGTCGCGCAGCTGGTCAAAGTCCGTGCCGACCCAGGCGACCTGCGCGCCGCTGTGCTGCCCTGGCGGAGGTGGGGCGGCGGCCAGGCCCGCGGCGCGCGGTGCGGGCGGCTCCAGGTAGACGAACTCCGGCCGCTGCGCGGGCCACCACCAGATGACCCGTCCGTCCATGGGCTGCGAGGAGCATTCGTTGAAGTCCGCCTGCCACGGCACGGCCATGTAGCGGCAGATGTCGCCGGGCTGCATGCGGGCCGGGTCGAAGCCGGCGCTCAGCGGGCCCTCGAGCACCGGGCAGGCGTTGATGCGCAGCGGGTCGTCGGCTTGGTAGATGGCCGTGTTGCGTGAGATCCAGCCCATCTCGATGCCCGGCGAGAAGGCACCGCCGACGCAGTTTTCCAGCACGTTGCGGGTCAGGCCGATGGGCGACTCGGGAGACGGTGCTTCGTTGGAGAACCAGCCGGCCGCCCACTGCTGCAGGAAGAAGAACTGCGTGTCCGTCACCCGCAGGTACTTGGAGGTGAGCGTGCCGGGGATCAGGCAGTTGTCGCCCGCCAGGTACGGCATCATCGTGCGGCCACTGCTGCCGCTGCTGTTGCCGACGATGACGTTCTCCGAACTGGGTGGCCGCAGCACGTCGAGGATCCAGGTGCGCAGGCCCTTGTACTCATCGCTGTCCGGCGAGCTGGGCACGGTGCCCAGTTGCGCGAAGTTGAAGCTGTGCGGCTTGGGCGGGATGGCCGCCACCCAGGGGTAGAGCGTGCCGCGCTCCAGCAGCGGCTGGATCTCCGTCTGGAAGTTGGGCCGGTAGCCCGAGGGGCCGGACTTCCACAGGCCCTGGTCGAGGATTTGCGGCACCTTGCCCGCGCGCACGCCGGCGTCGAAGATGGTGTCCCACAGCGATACCAGGTTGGGGATCTGCGGCGCGTACGAAGGCGGGCCCACCAGCACCCAGGAGGCATCGGCCTGGACCTCGGTGCCATCGGTCAGCCGGATCACCGCGAAGATGGGGCCGTCCGAGGTGTCGTCCCACCAGCCGTCGTTGTTGGCGTAGTCGTGGATCTTCGGATCGGGCGAGGGCGTGCCCGAGATGCCGAATCCGCCCAGCACCAGCAGGCGCCCGGCGTCATCCGTGCACAATTCGCCCAGGCTGGCGATGGTCTCGCCGGTCGGGTTGAGCGGCCCGGGCGGGAAGTTCACGCCGCGGTAGTCCGGCGGTGCACTCGCCGCATCGAAATGCACGCCGGATTGCGCGGCCCCGGCGATCGTGCGCGGCCCGGCGTCGATCATCAGCTTGTTGCGGTCCGGCTCTGCGGCATTGCGCAGCGGGTGGTTGGGTGCGTAGCCCTGTTCGCCTTCGTTGGTCACGAAGGTGTACCAGCTCGCCTTCTTGTTCGCGATGTGGGCCGTCCAGGTGATGGCCGCAATGCCGGGCGTGCCGAGGGTGATCTCTTCGGCGCCGTCCGGACCTTCGCGGTAGATGCGAAAGCGCGCCGCCTGGCGGCACATGCGGCCTTGGTCGTCGCGGAAGTCGCGCTCGGTGAAGGGCGCGCCGTCGGGCAGCGTCGGCAGGCCCCGATAGGCCTCGGGGCCGATGTAGAACTTGGCCGGCGCATTGCCCACGCGTGCCACGCCAATGCTCGGGTAGATCTTGTAGTTGCTCATGGTCTTGCCTCCGGTTCAAAGCACATGGCCGGCGCCGGTGGCAGCCAGCTTGTCCAGGCCGCGCATCGCGCGCACCAGGTGCGCCGCGCGCACGCTGCCGCTGGGCGCCTTGAGGATTTCCTGCCGTAAGCCGTGCGCCAGCGTGCGCGTGTCGGCGCCTTCGTCCCAGCTCCAGGTCGGCGCGGCGTTGGGGCCGACAGCGCTGTCGCCATTGGCATGGGCCGGCGTGTTCATCAAGGAGATGGCCAGGTTCGGCAGCACCTCGTGCATCAGGTTGAGCACGACGCCGAAGAAGGGGTCGTGCTCGCCGCGCATGAAGGTTTTTTCGAAGCCGCGCAGCATCACGCTGTAGTGCTGGTTGAAGGTCTTGGCCAGGCTCAGCGCTTCGGGATTGGAGAAGTCCTCCAGCCGTGGGTTGGAGGTGGCAGGCAGGGTGGGCGGGAAGTTCGCCAGGTCCAGCGAAACCTCGCGGAACTTCATGAAGTGGCTCAGCTCCTCGGGCGTGCCCAGGATGGGCCCGTAGGTGCCATCGCTGCGCATGCCGTACTGGTTGTAGGCGCCATAGGGCTGGCGCGCCACCAGGGGCTGGTCGGCAGGTACCTTGCCTTCGCCCTGGCGCACGATCTGGTCGATGCCGGCCAGGGCGCTGGCCTTGTCGCGCACTTCGATCACCTTGCCGCCGAACTTGCCCAGGTAGATGTCGGTGCGCTGCCGGAACTCGGGCGTTTTGGCGCTGAAGGGGTCGCCCGGAAACGCTTCGATCGCATTCACCAGCGACTGGTACAGCTGCGCGATCGTGTCGTAGTGGTCGCCCTGTGCTGGCGCATCCCAGGGCGCGGGCGTCTCGATGGCGGCATAGACGTTCGAGAACACGTCGATCGATGCGCGGTACAGCCCGAGCAAGGGCGTGGTGTTCTCGTTTGCGTGCGGCAGGTAGCCGGGATAGACGGGCGCGAACGCTTGCGTGAAGCGCGGCTGGCCGCCCAGTGCGACGACGAGGTTGGCGGCCTGGTTGACGTGGAACATCTCTTCCATGACCACGCTGCGCAGCGCCTGGTAGGCCTTCGAACCGGTGTCGGAAATCGAGTACAGGCCGCTGAGGTACACGGGTATGGTCGAAAACTCGACCTGCAGCGCCAGTTGTGCGGCGCTGCGCAGGTCATGGAGCTGATCGTTGGTGGTTCGGGCCTGCAGGCCATGGGGTGTGCGGGCCCCGGGCAGGCGATCAAAAAGATGACCGAATGGGCGTGGGCTTTGCAGGCCTCGGCCCGAGCGGGGGCGCGATGCTTCGGAGGGCATGGGTGGGGGCTCCCAACGAGTGTTGCGACATGGCGGGGCGCGATGAACAACAACTGTCCGTCGTGGCTGCCTTCGAAACTGCACACAACTTTCGGTGGTTCACCCCTGCGCACCGAGAGGTCCGCGCTGGCGAGGTGGTGTTGTGCGTGGCGGACTGTAGTGAGGTCGGCCTTCAGCGCCTATCTGCCAGAGTTGACAGGTCGGGTGATGTCGGGCTTGGGGCCGTTTTTGCGTTTTTGCGTTGTTGCCGAAGGGGCGGCGCTTGAGCGCGGTTGATGGACGCGCGAGCAAGGCTCAGTTGCGGTCCACCGGATTGTTGGCGCAGGCTGACGGTGGTTCAGGCAGGAAATCCCAGCCGTAGGGGCCGTCGCGCAGTTGCAGCGTGCCTTGTGCTGCGCCGGTGCAGTTCGGGCCGCTGCGTTGCCAATCCAGGCGCAGCGCGGCGCTGTCGGCGCGCCAGCTGCGGAAATAGAGGTGTGTGCTCGCGGCAGGCTCGTAGCGGAAAACCTGCGACCAGCGGGGGCCGGCCTTCTGCAGCAGCGTGACGCTGCCGGGCGCATGGCCGCCTTCCGGGCTGTCGACGACAACGATCAGGCGGCCGTTGGGCGCCACCCAGGGCCAGTCGGCCAGCAGCAGACCGGCGGGGTTGCCGGCGCTGAACAGCCGCAGCCGGGGTGCACGGGTGTCGTCCCCGGCGGCGACCTGGGCCACCAGCCAGGCGTCGGCATGTTCCAGCGGGCCCAGCAGGCGGTAGCGCAGGCCGCCGGCCGAGACGGCGGGGCTGCTCGCGGCACGCGGGGCTGCGGGCTGGTCGATCAGCACCAGCGCCGGCTCCCCAGGGCCGAACAGTTGCAATGTCAGCGTGTCGTCTTCGCGTTTGGCGCGCTGTTCGCCGGCCAGGGCCAGCGCGGCGGGTTCACGCGCGTCGGCGCAGCTCAGTGGCGGCTGGTGGGCGACGCAGTCTGACCAGCTGGAGGCCGCGGGCGGTGCGGCGGGTGTGTCCGCCGCAGGGATGACGGGGACGGCGGGGCCGGCGGCCAGCGCGGCGCCAGTGGTGCCCCAGCATGCCAGCAAGGCAAGGTCCCAACGGGTCATCCGCATCGTCGGTGGATCTCCTGTTCGGGCCATTCTGCATGGGCAGCGGCCCCAGGGGAAGCCGGAGCATCCCGTGCGTGGTTCAGCCTGCCACGAACAAGCCCTTGTGCTGTTCGCGCAGCAGGTTCTTCTGCACCTTGCCCATGGTGTTGCGCGGCAGCTCGGTCACGACGAAGACCTTCTTGGGCACCTTGAATGCCGCGATCTGGCCCTTCATCGCCGCGATCAGTGCCGCTGCGTCTGGTGCTTCGCCGGGCCGGGCCACGACCACGGCCACCACCGCCTCGCCGAAGTCCGGGTGCGGCACGCCGATCACCGCGCTCTCGGCCACGCCGGGCAGATCATTCAGGTAACCCTCGATCTCGGCCGGGTAGACGTTGTAGCCGCCGCTGATCACCAGGTCCTTGCTGCGGCCGACGATGTTGACATAGCCGGCAGCGTCCACCTTGCCGACATCGCCGGTCTTGAACCAGCCGTCGGCGGTGAACTCCTCGGCGGTTTTCTCCGGCATGCGCCAGTAGCCCTTGAAGATGTTGGGCCCCTTGACCTGGATGCCGCCGATCTCACCAGCCGGCATGGGCTGGCCCGCATCGTCCAGCACGCGCAGGCCCACGCCGGGCAGCGGGAAGCCGACCGTGCCGCCGCGGCGCTCGCCGTCTTCGGCGCGGTAGGGGTTGGAGGTCAGCATCACGGTCTCGCTCATGCCGTAGCGCTCCAGAATGGTGTGGCCGGTGCGTTGCTGCCAGAGCTGGAAGGTCTCGATCAGCAAGGGCGCCGAGCCGCTGATGAACAGGCGCATGTGGCGACAGGCTTCCTTGTTGAGGCCGGCCTCGCCCAGCAGCCGCACATACAGCGTGGGCACGCCCATGAAGACGGTGGCCTCGGGCAGCTTGGCCAGCACGGCCTTGGGGTCGAACTTGTTCAGCCAGATCATCTTGCTGCCGTTCAGCAGCGCACCGTGGATGGCGACGAACAGGCCGTGCACGTGGAAGATGGGCAGCGCGTGGATCAGCACGTCGCCAGCCTGCCAACCCCAGTAGGCCTTCAGCGTCTGCGCGTTGGACAGCAGGTTACGCTGCGTCAGCATCGCGCCCTTGCTGCGGCCGGTCGTGCCGCTGGTGTAGAGGATGGCGGCCAGGTCGTCCTCGGCGGGCTGGGCTGGCGTGTGGCTGTCCAGGTGGAAGCTGGCGCGGTCCAGCAGCGTGCCGCTGCGGTTGTCGCCCAGTGTGTAGACATGGCTGCTGCCGCACTGGAAGGCCAGGCGGCTGACCCAGGTGAAGTTCTGCGGCGAGCAGACGACAACCGCCGGCTCGGCATTGCCCAGGAAGTATTCGATCTCGCCGGCTTGGTAGGCGGTGTTCAGCGGCAGGAAGACGTGGCCGGCGCGCAGCACGCCGAGGTAGAGCATCAGCGCCTCCACGCTTTTTTCGACCTGCACCGCCACGCGGCTGGCTGGCGGCAGGTCCAGAGAATCGAGCAGGTTGGCGATGCGCGCGCTGGCATGGTCCAGGTCGCGCCAGGTGTAGTGCAGTGGCGCGCCGGGGCCGTCCATGGTTTCGATGGCAATGCCGTCCAGGTCGGCGGGGAAGCCGGCGCGCAGCGCGGCAAAGAGGGTGTGCTGGCTCATGATGAGGATTCGCTGGAAGGTGGGGGTTCTTGGGCCGGAGCGTCGAAGCGCGCCGGTCGTTTTTCGTTGAATGCGGCCAGGCCCTCGCGGTGCTCGGCCGAGGGCGCGTAGGCGTAGTGCGGCTCGCGCTCGGCGCGCTGGCTGGGCGGGCCGCTGGCAAAGCGGCGCAGCGCCTGCTTGTTGAGCTTCATGGCCTGCGGCGAGAGGCGGGCGATCTGCCTGGCGCAGCGCAGCGCCTCGTCTGCCACCAGGGCGTCCGGCAGCACGCGGGTCACCAGGCCGCGCTCGCGGGCCTCCTGGGCGTTGAGCACGCGGGCTTCGAGCAGCAGCTCGCGCAGCACCGTCTCGCCGATCACGCGGGCGACGATCTCGATCTCGCGGGGCGCCATCGGAAAGCCCAGCTTGGCGATGGGCACGCCGAAGCGGCTGGCCTCGCCGCACAGGCGCAGGTCGCAGCAGGCGGCGATCTCCAGCCCGCCGCCCACGCAGGCGCCCTCGATCTGCGCGACCATCGGCAGGTCGCACCACCACATGGCCTCCAGCGCCGGTGCCACCAGCTCTTCGTGGAAGTGGGCCAGCGTGTCGGCCTGGAAGCGGAAGGCCGGGAACTCCTCGATGTCGCCGCCCGCCACGAAGGCGCCGCCCGCACCCTGCAGCAGCAGCACGCGCACCTGGGGCTGCGTGGCCAGCGCGTCGAATCCGGTGCGCAGCTCGCGCCACATCTGCGCGTTCAGCGCGTTGAGCTTGCCCGGGTGGTCGAACACCACGCGGGCCACGCCCTGTGCGTCGGCAGGCAGGAAGTGGACTTGGCCGGTCATGCAGAGAAGCGCATCAATCGAGCTTTGCGCCAGAAGCCTTGACGACCTCGCCCCAGCGCTTGGTTTCGGACGCGGCGAACTTGCCGAAGTCGTCGCCCCAGAGGTTGGGCATGTTGGCGCCCAGGCCGTTCCAGATGCCTTTCAGCTCGTCGCTGGCAAAGGCCTTCTTCAACTCGGCCTGCATCGCGGCGACGATTTCCTTGGGCGTTCCCTTGGGCGCCCACAGGCCGTACCAGGTGGCGACCTGGTAGCTCGGCACGCCGGCTTCGATGGAGGTGGGCACGTCCGGGAAACCCGGCGCGCGCTTGTCTGAGGCGACGGCCAGCGCCTTGATGCGGCCGCTCTTGATGTGGGTAGCCGAAGAGGCCAGGCCGTCGAACATCAGGTCGACCTGGCCGGCCATCAAGTCCTGCAGCGCCGGGCCGGCGCCGCGGTACGGGATGTGGGTGATGAAGGTCTTGGTCTGCAGCTTGAACAGCTCGCCGGCCAGATGGTGCGAGGTGCCGTTGCCGGCAGAGCCGTAGTTCAGCTTGCCGGGGTTCTTGCGAACGAAGTCCAGCAGGCCCGCCAGGTCCTTGACCGGCACTTTCTGCGGGTTCACGACGATGACCTGCGGCACGCTGGAGATCAGGCCGACCGGCACGAAGTCGGTGTCCAGCTTGTAGTCCAGCTTCGGATACATGGCCGGGGCGATGGCGTGGTGCACCGCGCCCATGAAGAAGGTGTAGCCGTCCACCGCGGCATGGGCGGCAATGCTCGCGCCCACGGTGCCGCCGGCGCCGCCCTTGTTGTCGATCAGGAACTGCTTGCCGGTGTTGTGCGAGAGCACGGCGAACAGCGGTCGGGCGAAGGCGTCGGTGCCGCCGCCGGCCGGGAAGGGCACGATGATGGTCACGGGCTTGGCCGGCCAGGCGTCGGCCGCCAGCGCAGTGCCGGTCATCGCGGTGAGGCTGGCGAGGGTCAGCGCCGTCAGCAGGCGGCGGCGGTGGAAGCTTGGGGTCACGCTGGGTTCCTTTGGGATGATTTGTTGGAATGGGTGCGGGGTCACAGCAGCGCGGCGATGGCGCGGGAATGCACCACCTCGCCGTTCACGAAACGCGCGTGGCAGGTGTCGATGCGCGCCAGGTCGTACAGGTAGTTCACCATCATGCCGGCCGATTGCTTCAAGCCTTTGGCAGCCAGGTTGGCATTCGGGTTCAGCCGTTCCAGGCGGGCGCCGTTGTCCAGGTGGAAACGGGCCACCGGGTCGCCGCCGGGCTGCGGCGAAAAATGGTTCAGGTAGAAGGCGGCCAGCTGCAGCAGCGCCTGCTGCACTTCCGGGCGCATTGCCTCGTGCGCGGCCGGGCGGGTGAGGGCGGCGAGGTCGCCGTCGCCCGCTGCAAGCAGGATGGTGCGCGCGGCTTCCAGTTTCGCGGCGGCCGTGGTGCGCACGCCGGGCAGCTCGGCAAACGGCCCGGCCTTGCCCAGCCAGGCCATGAAGCCGGGAATGGGCGAGAGGGTGCAGAAGGTCTTGAGCTGCGGCAGCTCGTGCTTGAGTTGCTCCACCACGCGCTTGATCAGGAAATTGCCCAGCGACACGCCGCGCAAGCCCGGCTGGCAGTTGCTGATCGAATAGAACACGGCAACCTTCCAGTCGCCCGGCGGCAGCGGCTCGGCGCGCTTGGCGATCAGCGGCGCGATCGCGTCGGCCATCGCCGGCACCAGCGCCACTTCCACGAAGATCAACGGCTCGTTGGGCAGCTGCGGGTGAAAAAACGCGAAGCAGCGGCGGTCGGGCTGCAGGCGGCGGCGCAGGTCGTCCCAGCCGTCGATTTCGTGCACCGCCTCGTGGCGGATCAGCTGCTCCAGCAGCTGGGCGGGCGATTGCCAGCTGACTTCGCGCATCTCCAGGAAGCCGGGGTTGAACCAGCTGCCCAGCAGGTGCAGCAGGTCTGCCTCCACCGCCTTCAGCGCCGGCCGCTTGGGCAGCCGCTCCAGCAGCGCATGGCGCAGCGCGATCAGGGCGCCGGTGCCGCCCGGAGCGCGGTTGATGCGGCGAAACAGCTCCTGGCGTGGCGGCTCCACCAGTTCGCTGAGCCGGATCAGCGTTTCCGCGTCGGGCTTGGCGGCGTAGGCCTGGGCGCCGGCCAGCACGGCGCTCGGGTTGGGACTGAAGTCGGTCAGCAGCAGCTCGAAGAAGTCGTCCAGTTTGCGCGCCGGGCCTTCATCGCGCAGGCCAGCCAGTTGTTCGATGATGCGCTTGGCGATCACCGGGCTGCTGGCCTCGCCGCGCAGCGAGAGCAGGTCGCGGCAGTCCTGGCGCAGTTGGCGCATTGCGCGTTCGTGGCCCAGGGCCTGGGCTTTCTGCAGCAGTCCGTCAAGCATTCGGGTGGGCCTCGGCGTAAGTCTCGTTGGCTTCCTGGGCCCGCAGCGCCTTCAGCGCGACGAGCTGGGCCATCAGGTGGTCGTGCATCGCGCGTTCGGCGCGGGCGGCGTCGGCTGCCAGCAGGGCGGCCAGCAGTTCGCGGTGCTCGCCAATCGAAGCTTGCATGCGGCCTGGCATGAGCAGCTGGCGGCCACGCATCAGGCGGATGAAGCGGCGCAGGTCGCCTGTGCAGCGGGCCAGCCAGCGGTTGCCGGCCAGACGTTGCACCAGGCTGTGGAATTCATGGTTGGCACGGTAGTAGCCGTCGCGGTCGCCGGCCTCGGCGTGGCGCTCCAGCTCCTCGTGCCAGTGGCGCAACTCTGCTCGGCTGGCGTCGTTCATCTGGCGCGTGGCCTCGCCGGCGCAGCGGCCTTCGAGCATGGCCATCACCGGGAACAGCTGCTCGGCGTCATGGTCATCCAGCTCCACGACCCGGCAGCCGCGCTGCGGCACCAGCTCCACCAGGCCTTCGGCAGCCAGCACCTTCAGCGCCTCGCGCAGGGGGGTGCGGCTGATCTGCCATTCGGTGGCCAGCGCCTTCTCGTCGATCCACCGGCCCGGCAGCAATTCCTGCTCGAACATCATCATGCGCAGCCGCGCGGCCACGCCGTCGTGCAGGGAAGCGCCGCGCAGTGAGGGGGCAGCAGGAGGGGCAACAGCCATGGCCAGCATCGTAATTTTGTAATTATGAAGACGGACCTGGGGTCAACCCGCAGCCGTTCACAGCCTGTTTCAAGCGGACAAACCTGGGCCGTACAAACCCGAGCCTCGCCGGTCGGGACCCCCTGCGCTCCGTAAACTGGTCCGATGCCTGTTCCCGCTGCCGCCATGGCCCTGCCGCAAGATGCCGATGAAGTGCTGAAGCTGGCCGCGCGCAGCATGTTCGACGTTTTCGCGAACACGGCGCAAGGCATGCTGGTGGTGGACAAGCACCACCGCATCGTCTGGATCAGCGAAGGCTACAAGCGTTTCCTGCCGGCGCTGGGTTTCAGCGACGAGCACGACTTCGTCGGCCAGCCGGTGGAGCAGGTGGTGCCCAACACGCTGATGGCCGAGGTCATCGACAGCGGCCAGCCGATGCTGGTGGACCTGCTGACCAACAAGGCCGGCACCTTCCTGGTCAGCCGATTGCCGCTGCGCAATGATGCAGGCGAGGTCATTGGCGCACTGGGCATGGTGCTGCTGGACCACCCCGGCGCCGGCCTGCAGCCGCTGATGGCCAAGTTCGTGCGCCTGCAGCGCGAGCTGGACGACGCGCGCCGCGAGCTGGCGGTGCACCGCCGCACCCGCTACACGATTGCCAGCTTCATCGGCAACAGCCCGGCCGCCATCGAAGTGAAGCGCCAGGCCCGCCGCGCAGCGGGCACGTCCAGCACCGTGCTGCTGCTGGGCGAGACCGGCACCGGCAAGGAGCTGCTGGCCCAGGCCATCCATGCCGACAGCGCGCGCGCCGCGCGGCCGTTCGTGGGGGTAAACATTGCCGCGGTGCCGGACACCTTGCTCGAAGCTGAGTTCTTCGGCGTGGCAGCTGGCGCCTACACCGGCGCCGAGCGCAAGGGCCGCGAAGGCAAGTTCAAGCTGGCCGACGGCGGCACGCTGTTCCTGGACGAGATTGGCGACATGCCGCTGGCGCTGCAGGCCAAGCTGCTGCGCGTGCTGCAGGAACAGGAAGTGGAGCCGCTGGGCAGCAACAAGGTCGAGAAGCTGGACCTGCGGGTGATTGCCGCGACCAGCCGCGACCTGGCGGTGATGGTCACCGAAGGCAGCTTCCGGGCGGACCTTTACTACCGCCTCAACGTGCTGCCGATCCGCCTGCCCGCGCTGCGCGAGCGCATGCCGGACCTGGACGCCTTGTCCGACCACCTGCTGGCCGACATTGCCCGCCGCAACAGCCAGCCGCACAAAAGCCTCAGCGCCGACGCGATGGACCTGCTGGCCGCGCAACGCTGGCCCGGCAACATCCGCGAACTGGGTAACGCGCTGGAACGCGCCTGCCTGATGACCGACGACCTGCGCCTCGCCGCCCGGCATTTCGGCGACCTGCTGCCCGCGCCGACGGATGCGCCAACGCGGATCCGCGTGCCGCTGCGAGACGAGCCATCCGAGGCTTTGCTGCAGGGCGCCCGGCCGCTGGGCGAAGCCTTGATGCAAAGCCTGTTGAAGCCGCTGCCGGTCGCAGTGGCCGAACTGGAAGCGAGTTCGATCCGCGCTGCACTCAGCGCCACCAAGGGCAACAAGCTGGCCGCTGCGCGTCTGCTGGGCATTGCCCGGGCCACGCTGTACGAGAAGCTGGGCCAGCTGGGTTGAAACCCTGTCTGGTGGCCATGCACATGCGGCGATGGGTGTCTGGAAAACAGACGCTGTCTGCCGGCCGGACAACCCTGAAGCTTTCGCACGACACCGCCGGCGGCCGCTGACGCCACGTGCCTTCGGTGTTTTCCCGGCCCTGCCCGCTTGCGGCACGGGCTTTGCGGTGTTGCAGGCACACAAGAACACGCAGGAGACACACGGCATGCCGCTCAAGGCTTTTTGCAAGCAGGTTCTCGCCGCTGCGGCCGCACTGGTCACCTTGGCCGCCGCTGCCGCGGACGGCGAGATCCGCATCGCCCATGTCTACAGCCGCACCGGCCCGCTGGAGGCCTACGGCAAGCAGACGGCGATCGGCCTGCAGATGGGGCTGGACTACGCGACCGGTGGCACGATGATCGTGGCAGGCAAGAAGCTGGTGGTCATAGAGAAGGACGACCAGGGCAAGCCCGACCTGGGCAAGAGTCTGCTGGCCGCCGCCTATGGCGACGACAAGGCCGACGTGGCCATCGGCCCAACGTCTTCTGGCGTGGCCTTGGCGATGCTGCCGGTGGCGGAGGAGTACAAGAAGATCCTGCTGGTGGAGCCGGCGGTGGCCGACAGCATCACCGGCGACAAGTGGAACAAGTACATCTTCCGCACCGGCCGCAACAGCAGCCAGGACGCGATCTCCAACGCCGTGGCGCTGGACAAGCCCGGCACCGTGATCGCCACGCTGGCGCAGGACTATGCGTTTGGCCGTGACGGCGTGAAGGCCTTCAAGGAAGCGATCAAGAAGGCCAAGGTCGTGCACGAGGAATACCTGCCGACCAGCACCACTGACTTCACGGCAGGCGCCCAGCGCCTGATCGACAAGCTCAAGGACTTGCCGGGCCGCAAGCTGATCTGGATCGTCTGGGCTGGCGCCGGCAACCCGTTCAAGATCACCGACCTGGACCTGAAGCGCTACGGCATCGAGATCGCCACCGGCGGCAACATCCTGCCGGCCATGGCGGCCTACAAGAACTTCCCCGGCATGGAAGGCGCCACCTACTACTACTTCGGCATTCCGAAGAACCCGGTCAACGAGTGGCTGGTGGCCAACCACTACAAGCAGTACAAGGCGCCGCCGGACTTCTTCACCGCCGGCGGCATGACGGCCGGAATTGCCATCGTCGAGGCGCTGAAGAAGACCGCGGGTGATGCGTCGGCCAACAAGCTGATTGCCACCATGGAAGGCCTGCGTTTCGAGTCGCCAAAAGGCCCGATGACCTTCCGCAAGCAGGACCACCAGGCCCTGCAAAGCATGTATCACTTCAAGATCAAGGTGGACCCGGCCTTCCCTTGGGGCGTGCCTGAGCTGGTGCGTGAGATCAAGGCCGAAGAAATGGACGTGCCGGTGCGCAACACGCGCTGAGCCGCCTGGGCGCAGCGCGGGCCTCCCGCTTGCCGCTGCGAAGTTCCGAGACCAACGGAGACAAAGCCATGAGATTTTCTGCCCGCAGCGCGGGTGCCGTCGCGGCGTTCGCCGCGATCACACTCGCCAGCCTTTCCACAGTTCCAGCCCAGGCCGCCGTCGCGCTGCCCGCGCTGAACGTCGACACCAGCCAGACGACGGTTTCCGGCCTTTCGTCCGGTGGCTTCATGGCCAACCAGCTGGGCTATGCCTATTCAGGCACCTTCAAGGGCGTGGGCGTTTTCGCCGGCGGCCCCTACATGTGCGCCGGCCACAGCAACTACACGGCCTGCATGTACAACGCCAGCATCAGCGCCAGCATGCTGAGCACCATGCAGGCCGACCTGAACAACTGGAGCGGCACCTCGAACGATGCGCTGGCCAACGTGGCCAGCCAGAAGATCTTCCTGTTCGTCGGCACCAGCGACTACACCGTCGGCCCGAACCCGATGAACACCGTCAACACCCAGTACGGCAACAACGGCGTGCCGGCCGGCAACCTCAGCTACGTGCAGCGCGCCAGCACCGCGCACGTGTTCCCGACCGACTTCGCCGGCACGGGAGACAACGCCTGCAACAGCAGCAGCTCGCCCTACATCGCCAACTGCGGCTACGACGGCGCCAAGGCCGCACTCACGCAGTTCTACGGCACCTTGGCGGCCCGCAACGATTCGCCGGCAGCCGCCAACTACATCGAGTTCGACCAGACCGCCTACAGCAACGGCAACCCGGGCATGGCCGCGACCGGCTGGCTCTACGTGCCGGCCGATTGCGCCGCCGGCACCCAGTGCAAGCTGCACGTGGCGCTGCATGGCTGCCAACAGAACTACGCCACCATCGGCGACAAGTTCCTGAAGAACACCGGCTACACCCGCTGGGCCGACACCAACCACATCATCGTGCTGTTCCCGCAGACCAAGGTCGACAGCACCAGCCACAGCACGTCCGCCAGCGGTTCGCTGGGCAACCCCAACGGCTGCTGGGACTGGATCGGCTGGTACGGCAGCGACTTCGCACGCAAGTCCGGTACGCAGATGGCAGCGCTCAAGGCCATGGTCGACCACGTGGCGTCCGGCTCGGGCAGCGGTGGTGGCGGCGGCGGCGGTACGTTGCCTGCGCCCACTGGCGTGGCCACATCCGGCGCGACCAACACGACGATGAGCATCGCCTGGGGCGCGGTGAGCGGCGCCGCCGGCTACCGGGTGTTCCGCGGCGGCACGCAGGTCAGCGGCAGCGGCCTGGTCACCGTCACCAGCTACACCGACACCGGCCTCACGGCGGCGACCACCTACAACTGGACCGTGGCTGCGGTCGATGCCAGCAATGTGCAGGGCGCCATGTCCAGCCCCGCCAGCGGCACCACCACCGGCGCCGCGGCCACCTGCACCACCGCGAGCAACTACGCGCACGTCTCGGCCGGCCGCGCCCACCAAAGCGGCGGCTACGCACTGGCAAATGGTTCCAACCAGAACATGGGGTTGTGGAATGTCTTCGTCACGACCACGCTGAAGAACACGGCCCCGAACTACTACGTGATCGGCACCTGCCCATGAGCAAGAAAGCCCATGCTTGAGACTCGTCACTTGAGCATCCGCTTCGGCGGCCATGTCGCGGTCAACCGTGTCTCGTGTGTCTTCACGCCGGGCACGTTGACCGCGATCGTCGGCCCCAATGGCGCGGGCAAGACGACCTACTTCAACCTGATCTCGGGCCAGTTGCCGGCCAGCGAAGGCCAGGTGCTGCTGGACGGCATGGACATCACACGCCTCGGCGCGCCGCAGCGCACCCGGCGCGGCCTGGGCCGGGCCTTCCAGCTGACGCAGCTTTTCGCGCAGCTCTCGGTGCAGGAAAACGTGCGGCTGGCGGTGCAGGCGCGGCATGGGGGCGGGCTGAACTGCTGGCGCGTGTGGCTGGACCGCCAGGACTGGCTGGAGGAAACCCGCGAGATCCTGGCCGAGACGCAGCTCTGGCCGCAGCGCGACGCGCTGGCCGCCAGCCTGCCGCATGGCGACCAGCGCAAGCTGGAGGTGGCGATGCTGATGGCGCTGGACCCGCGCGTCTACCTGTTCGACGAGCCGACCGCCGGCATGAGCGCTGACGATGCGCCTGTGGTGCTGGACCTGATCCGCCGGTTGAAGACCAGGCGCGACCGCACCATCCTGTTGGTCGAGCACAAGATGGACGTGCTGCGCGAGCTGGCGGACCGCATCGTGGTGCTGCACCAGGGCGCGCTGGTGGCCGATGGCGAGCCTGCCTCTGTGATGGCCTCGCCTTTGGTGCAGCAGGCTTACCTGGGCGTGGCGCCGGTGCAGGAGGCGGCATGACGAATGCGTTGTCGCTGGAAGGCGTTCACACTCACGTCGGCCCGTACCACATCCTGCATGGTGTGGACCTCCATGTGCCCGCCGGCCAGGTCACGATGCTGCTGGGCCGCAATGGCGCCGGCAAGACGAGCACGTTGCGCACGGTGATGGGTTTGTGGCCCGCCTCGGCTGGCGTGCTGCGCTTCAAAGGGCAGGCGATCACCGCGATGACCACGCCAGAGATTGCGCGCCTCGGCATCGCCTACGTGCCCGAGACCATGGGCATCTTCAGCGAGCTGACGGTGCGCGACCACCTTGTGCTGGGCGCTCGCGCCGCGCGGCGCGCCGAGGACCTGGACCGCACGCGGCTGGACTGGCTGTTCGGCCTGTTCCCGGCGCTGCACAAGTTCTGGCTGCATCCGGCGGGCAAGCTCAGCGGCGGCCAGAAGCAGATGCTGGCGATTGCCCGCGCGCTGATAGCACCGTGCGAACTGCTGCTGGTCGACGAGCCCAGCAAGGGCCTGGCGCCGGCCATGGTGATGAAGCTGATCGAGGCCTTTACCGAACTCAAGCGCCAGCGCTGCACCGTGCTGATGGTGGAGCAGAACCTGGCGATGGCCAAGGCGCTGGGCGACCGCGTGGCGGTGATGGACAACGGCCGCATCGTGCACACCGGCGCGATGGCGGAACTCGCGGACGACGAGGTACTGCAGCAGCGCTTGTTGGGGCTGTCGTTGGGCGTGGCGGCATGACCGATTCGCCTTTGCCCACTGGCAGCTTGCCGACGCATCCAGGCGAAGTGGCATTGCCCGGCGCACGCTTCGACGCGCGGCCGCTGTGGCTGCTGGCCGCGCTGGTGTTGCTGGCCTTCCCGTTGATCGGCAATGGCGCCAGCTGGCTGACGCTGACCGCGGCCGGCCTGGCGATGGGCTTGATCGTCTTCATCATGGCCTCGGGGCTGACGCTGGTCTTTGGCCTGATGGACGTGCTGAACTTTGGCCACGGCGTGTTCATTGCCGCGGGCGCTTTTGTCGGCACCAGCGTGCTGGCTGGCATGGCCGGCTGGGTGGGCAGTGCCTCGGCGCTGCAGAACCTGGGCGCGGTGGCGCTGGCGATGCTGGCCGCGATGGCGGTGGCCGCGGCGCTGGGCGCGGCTTTTGAGCGCGTGATCGTGCGGCCGGTCTACGGCCAGCACCTGAAGCAGATCCTGATCACCATGGGCGGCATGACGGTGGGCGAGGAGCTGATCAAGCTGATCTGGGGCCCGCAGCAACTGCCGATGCCCATGCCCGAAGCGCTGCGCGGCGCGGTGCTGGTTCCCTGGTTCGGCGGCGAGGCGGCTGCGGTCGAGAAGTACCGGCTGTTTGCGGTGGTGCTGGGCCTGGCGGTGTTCGCCGGCCTGCTGTGGCTGCTGAACCGCACCAAGCTCGGCCTCTTGGTGCGCGCCGGCGTGCAGGACCGCGAGATGGTCGAGGCGCTGGGCTACCGGGTGAGGCGGCTGTTCGTGGGCGTGTTTGTCGCCGGCTCGGCGCTGGCCGGGCTGGGCGGCGTGCTGTGGGGGCTGTACCAGCAAAGCGTGGTGCCGCAGATCGGCGCGCAGCTGAACACGCTGCTGTTCATCGTCATCATCATGGGCGGGCTGGGCTCCACGCTGGGCTGCTTCGTCGGCGCGCTGGCGGTGGGGCTGATGGCCAACTACACCGGCTTCCTAGCGCCCAAGCTGGCGCTGTTCTCCAACATCGGCCTGATGGTGGCGGTGCTGTTGTGGCGGCCGCAAGGCCTATATCCGGTGCGGTGAACGTCATGCTGAACCGCCTGCTTTCGCACGACCTGCCGCGCAGCCGCTGGCTGGCCGCGGCGTTGCTGCTCATTGCCGCGGCGCTGCTGCTGGCGCCCTTCCTGTTCCATGGCGCGAAGGCGCTGAACGTGGCAGCCAAGGTGCTGGTCTTCATCCTGCTTGTGGCGAGCTACGACCTGCTGCTGGGCTACGCCGGCATCGTCAGCTTTGCGCACACGATGTTTTTCGGCATCGGGGCTTATGGCGTGGCGATTGCCTGTGCGCGCGCCGGCAGCGGCGTGGGCTGGGGCCATGTTGCGCTGGGCCTGGGCGGCGCACTGGCGCTGTCGCTGCTGCTCAGCCTCGTCATCGGTCTGTTCTCGCTGCGCGTAAAAGCCATCTTCTTCGCGATGATCACGCTGGCCGTGGCCTCGGCCTTCCAGACGCTGGCCTCGCAGCTCTCGGAGCTGACCGGTGGTGAGGACGGCTTGAGCTACAAGGTGCCGGCGCTGCTGTCGCCCTCGTACGAGCCCTTCGATGCGCCGGCCTTCGGCCTGATGATCGATGGCAAGGTCATCGCGTATTACGGCCTGTTCGTCGTCGTGGCCCTGGGCTTCCTGGCGCTGCTGCGCGTCGTCAACTCGCCGTTCGGCCGCGTGCTGCAGGCCATCCGCGAAAACGACTTCCGTGCCGAGGCCATTGGCTACCGCGTGGTGGTCTGGCGCACGCTGGCCAACGTGCTGGCCGCAGCCGTTGCCACAGCGGCCGGTGCGCTGCTGGCGCTGTGGCTGCGCTACACCGGGCCGGACACCACGCTGAGCTTCGAGGTGATGCTGGACATCCTGCTGATCGTCGTGATCGGCGGCATGGGCACGCTCTACGGCGCGGTGCTGGGCGCTGCGCTGTTTGTGCTGGCGCAGAACTATTTGCAGGACCTGCTGGCGCTGGGCGCGCGGGCGCTCGAAGGCGTGCCGGTGCTCTCGGCCCTGGTCTCGCCGGACCGCTGGCTGTTCTGGCTGGGCCTGGGTTTTGTGCTGTGTGTCTACCACTTCCCGAGTGGCGTGGTGGGCCGGCTCCGGGCGAAGCCCGGCCGGCCTGCGGCGTCTGAATGAAACGTCGATCAAGGAGACCATGATGAAGACTCGCTCGAATCTGTTCCCTGTGCTGTCGGTGCTGGGCGCCGCGCTGGCCTCGGCCCTGGCTTCGTCCGCCTGGGCAGCCCCAGTCAACCAGCCGCCCGCCGCGCTGCGCGGCCCCATCGTCGAGAAGGCGTACGACGGCAGCAGCGACGACCTGCTGACCGGTGGCCTGGGCAAGACCGGCCTGATGGGCGCCACGCCCGTCTTCGTGAACCCGGCCGCGCCCACGCCGGCCGAATTGCGCCGCAACGCGATCTACACCAACTACCGTGCGCTGGTGGACTACACCGCGCTGGGCGGCATGGGCGTGTTCTACGGCCCGAACATCGACGTGAACGGCAACGACACGCTGGGCGAAGGCAAGGTCGCAGGCCGCGAATCCATTGCCTGGGCCGACGACGGCAGCGGCCAGCAGAACGTCGCGATGATGGTGCAGGTGCCCGACAGTTTCGACACCAGCAAGCCCTGCATCGTCAGCGCCACTTCGTCCGGCTCGCGCGGCATCTATGGCGCCATTGCCACGGCAGGCGAGTGGGGCCTGAAACACGGCTGCGCGGTGGCCTACACCGACAAGGGCGGCGGCAACGGCCTGTTCGACCCGATGACCGGCACCGTCATCGCGCGCGACGGCACGCTGACGACGGCCACTGCTGCCGGCATCGAATCGCCCTTCACGCCGGCGCTCACGCCAGAGCAACTGGCCGCCTTCAATACCGCGCTGCCCAACCGCGTGGCCTACAAGCACGCGCACTCGCAGCAGAACCCCGAGAAGGACTGGGGCAAGCACACGCTGGATGCGATCCGCTTCGCCTTCTACGTGCTGAACGAACGCTACGGCCCGGTGGACCCCAACGACCCGGACCAGCACCTGGTGGCCTTCAAGTCGAAGAACACGCTGGTGATTGCCTCCAGCGTGTCCAACGGCGCGGGCGCTGCCTTGGCCGCGGCCGAGCAGGACACCGAGAAGCTGATCGACGGCGTGGCCGTCAGCGAGCCCAACGCGCAGCCCAACGGCGTCAAGGGCCTGACGATCCGCCAGGGCAGCCAGACCGTGCCGCTGATCGGCAAGCCGCTGGCCGAATACTTCACGTTCGCGGATGTCTACCAGCCCTGCGCACTGCTGGCGCCGGGGCTGTCCCTGAATGCCGCGTTCTGGCCGACAACGTACACCGATGCTGCGACGCAGCGCTGCGCAGCCCTCGCCGCGCGTGGCCTCGTCACCGGCGCCACCACGGCCGACCAGGCGAACGACGCGCTGGCCCAGCTGCACGCCCACGGCTACACGCCCGAGGCGGATTTCCTGCACCAGTCGCACTTCCGCTTCGCGACCAATTCGATCGCGATGACCTACGTCAACGCCGCCGGCCGCTTCAGCGTGGCCGACAGCGTCTGCGGCTTCAGCTTCGCCAACACCGACGCCGGCGGCAGCGTGGCGGCGCAGAACCCGCTGCTGCAGGCGGGGCTGTTCTCGACCGGCAACGGCGTGCCGCCCACCAGCGGCGTGAACATCGTCTACAACAGCTCGGTGGGCGGCGGCAAGCTCGACTTCATGGCCGTCTCGCCGACCAGCGGCCAGGCCGACTTCGCGCTGGACGGCGCGCTGTGCCTGCGCTCGCTGGTCACAGGCAAGGACCCGGTGACCGGCGCGCCGCTGACGGGCACGCTGGCGGCGCAGTCGCAGCGCGTGAAGGCGGGCATCAACGAGGTGCAGCGCACGGCCAAGCTGGGCAAGCTGCCGGTGATCATCGTGGCCGGCCGCAGCGATGCGCTGCTGCCGATCAACCACGCTGCGCGCGCCTACTTCGGTAAGACCCAGATGGCCGACGCCAAGGGCCCGAACGTGCGCTACATCGAGGTCACCAACGCCCAGCACTTCGATGGCTTCATCGCCTTCGGCGCGCTGATGGGCTACGACACCCGCTTCATCCCGCTGCACGTCTACTTCAACCGGGCGATGGATGCGATGTACGCCAAGCTCAGCACCGGCGCCGCGCTGCCGCCCAGCCAGGTCGTGCACACGACGCCACGCGCCAGCGGCGCCACCGCGCTGGCCGCCAGCAACGTGCCGCCGATCAGCGCAGCGCCGGGTGGCGACGCGATCTCCATGGATGGCAGCGCGCTCGTGATCCCCGATTGAGCATGCACCCAGCCCAAACCATGCGTTCGCACTACCTCCGCTGCGCTGGCCGCGAGCTGCACTTCACCGAGTGGGGCGCAGGCAACCCGGAGGTGCTGATCGCCTGGCACGGGCTGGCCCGCACCGGGCGGGACATGGACGACATTGCTGCCCACCTGGCCGATCGATATCGGGTCATCTGCCCGGACACCGTCGGCCGGGGTCTCAGCGAATGGAGCCCGGTGCCTGATGCTGAATACTGCCTGGACTTCTACGTGAAGCAGGCGGTCGACCTGCTCGACCAACTCGGTCTGCAGCAGGTGCACTGGCTGGGCACCTCGATGGGCGGCGCCATCGGCCTGCGCGCGGCCGCGGGCGTGCTGAAGGGCCGCATCCGCAGCCTGGTGCTGAACGACATCGGCCCCGAGTTGGCGGGGCCCGCGGTGGCGCGCATCCGTGCCTATGCCGGCCAGCCGGCCGCATTCCGCACCGTCAGTGAACTCGAAGCCTATTTGCGGCAGGTCTATCGACCCTATGGTGAGCTGAGCGATGTCCAATGGCGCCGCATGACCGAAACCTCGGCGCGCCGCCTGCCGGACGGGCGTGTCACGCCGCATTACGACCCGGCGATGGCGCTGCAGTTCGAGCACCACCCGGACGACTACACGCAGTGGACCGCCTGGGACCAGCTGCGTCTGCCGGTGCTGTTCCTGCGCGGTGAAAGCTCGGACCTTCTGACCCCCGAAGTCGCCGAGGCCATGACGCGCACCGGCCCCTGCGCCGAACGGGCCACTATCACAGGCTGCGGCCACGCGCCGGCGCTGAATGTCCCGGCGCAATGGGCGCTGGTGGAAGACTTCCTGAGCCGCCACCGTTGAAGCCTGCGCAGGCAAAAAAAGGCCGCCTGTTGAGGCGGCCTTTTTACCGGGTGCGATCTGGCTCAGGGCGTGATCGGCAGGTTGATCGTGATGATCTTGGTGGGATCGGCCACTGAGGCGGCGTGCAGCACAAGCGTGGTCGCTGCGCTGGTGTTGAACTTGCCGTAGTAGGTGGTGGATTCCACGCTGGTGTCCATCAAGGTGATGGCCGCGTTCGCGTCCTGGGTCACGCTCATGGCGATCGAGCCGTTGAACCGCAACACCACGCCGGCGCCGCTGTTGGCCGAGGTCGTCGGCAGGGTCAGCGTGGTGCCGGACTGCACGTTGCTGGCCTTGGCCACGCCGTTCACCGATACCGTGCTCAGTGTCAGGATGGTGGGCGTGATGTTGAAGTTCAGCGTGATGACTGGCGTGGTCTCGCCTTGCGGTGTCACCGTCAGCACCGTGGTGGTCGGCGTGCGGCTGGTCAGCACCGCGCCCCACAGCGTGCTGCTGGTCGTCAGGCTGTTGGCGGTGGCCGAGCCGAGGTCCGGGCTGAAGTCCATCGGCAAGCCCGAAGCCGAGCCGAGCACGACCTTCTGGCCGGAGTTGATGGCATACGTCTGGGTGCTGCCTGAAGGGATAGGCGACGGTGACTGCGCCACTTCGTCGATGTTCAGGTTGACCGCAAACGGCAGCTGGTCGAGCACCACGTTGATGGTCACGACCTGGCTGCTGTCGGCGTTCGACGTGACCAGCAGTTGCACCGTGGTGGGCGCGTTGCTGGCCAGGGTCGAGACCCAGGTGGTCGAAGTCGTGTTGAGGTGATCCTGCGTGACGCCGCCCAGCGCGGCACTGAAGACTGCGTTGGTGCTGGTCTGCACGAACAGCTTCTGGTTCGACTTCATGTTGACCGTGACGGCCTGGCCTGCTGGCACGTCGGTCAGGACCGGGAGGTCGGCCACGGAAATGGTGGAGACCACCAGCGGTGTGGCGGCGACCTGCAGCGTGATGGTGGCGAAGCGGCTGCTGTCGCCCTTGGCGCTGACCGTGAGCACCACCTGGGTGGCGACACCGGACTTCAGCGTGGCCTGCCAGCTCGTGTTTGAGCGGCTGACATCGGACTTGTAGGCGTTGCCCAGCGACTCGGCGACGCTGATGGCAGCGCCGTCTGCCGAGTCGATGGTGACCGTCTGGCCGGAGCTCACGGCCAGCGTCGGGCTTTCACCCTGGTTGACGGTGGCGGTGGAAATCGGGGTGGTGCCGGAAGAGAGCTTCAGGGTCAACACGATGGGATTCGGGTCCACCGTCACCAGCAGCGTGGCGAAGACGGTGTTGTCTGCCTGGGAGCGCACGACCAGTGTCGCGGTGCTGGTGGCCGCGCCGTTCAGCGTGGCGGACCAGGAGGTCGATGTGGTCGCGCTGTTGCTCTTGGTGACTTGGCCCAGCGTCTGTTCCACCGTCACCGGCACCGTGGTCGAGAACGACAGTGTCTGCCCGGAATGGATGCTGATGGCGCGGATTTCACCGGCAAGAACCGAAGGCAGCGATGCGCCGTTGACTGTGAGGTCGGTCACCGTCAATGGCGTGGGCGTCACGGTGACGTTCACTGTCGCGGTGCGGCTGGTGTCACCTTGCGGCGAGACCTTCAGCGAGGCGGAGCTGCCGGATGCGCTGCTGACCAGCTGTGCTTGCCAGGTGGTCGTGTTGGTGAAGATGCGGCTGGCGCGGGTGTTGGTCAGCGTCGGGCCGAAGTTGGCCTTGGTGTTGGAGCTCACCGTCACCAGCTGGCCGGAGTTGACGGTCAGCGAATAGACATCGCCAGCGCCCAAGGGCGTGGCTGTCACCGGGCTGCCGTCGACCTGCACGGTCACGGCCAGCGCCGTCGGCACGACGTTCACCGTCAGCGTGCGGCTGATCTCCGGATAGTCGCTGGAACTGAGCGTCATCGTCATCGTCGTCGCGACGTCGCTGTTGACCGTGCCGATCCAGCTGGTGCTGGTGCGGGTCAGCGGGCTGACGGTGGCGCCGGCGGGAGAGTTGACGACGTCCATCGTTAGGTTCGAGCTGATGCTCAGGCTCTGGCCGGACTGGAGGGTGATTGTCGTGCTGCCGCTGTTCGAGAGCGGGGAGCCGTCGATGGCAGTGCCGTCCACCGTCACGCTGAGGTTCAGCGTGGGGTCGGTGCGACCGCCGCCGCAGCCTGCCAGCAGGCCCATCAACATCAGGGCCGCGAAGGCCGCCTGGAGCACGCGGCCCCCGAACAAACGCAATAGCATGATCATCCTGCACGAGGTTGAGAAGACACCGGGCGGCGCGCCTGTGGGGCGCGCACCAGGATGCCCAGGAGCGGCCATGCTCCCAAACCCTAGTGTAGGGGGGACAGCCGGCGCTGACTGTCCCTACCTCTGCAGACGTGTTGCGCTGCCTGTTCTAGGGGGTCACGCTGAAGTGCTGACCAGGCCGGTGGTCGAGCCTGCGCTGTCGGCCGCCATGCTGGCGTAGCGCGCGGCCAGTTGCTCGATGAAGGCGTGCACGTCGATCTTCGGCTTGGCTGCGCTGCTGCTGGTCGAATCGGTGCTGCTGTCGCTGGCGCCGCTGGCCGAGGACGATTCGCCCGGCGGCGGGCCGGGTGGCGGGCCCATCGGGGGCATGCCCGTGCCGGACATGCCGGCGCCGCTTTCGCTGCCCTGCCGCTCTCGGGCCTGGTCCATTGCAGCGGTCATCTTGTCGCGGAAGGCACTCATTTCCTTGGCAGACATCGCGCCGTCGCCGTCGCTGTCGATGGCCTTGAACAAGGCCTGCGCGGCGTCGCTGGATTTGTCCAGGCCGAATTCGTCGGACGAGACGCTGCCGTCACCGTCGCTGTCCAGGGAGGCCATCGGGTCCTCGTGCCTGCCCTGGCCGCCTGGGGGCATGCCACCCATGCCGGCGAACTGGGCCGTGCTCATCATCGCCATGTCGAACTGCGAGGGCGGCGGTGGCGGGCCGTCCGGCCGGCTGGTGGTCGTGCTGCTGGTCGCGTCAGCGGTGCCGGTGTTGGTGCTGCCGCCTGCGCTGCCGGTGCTGCTGGTCGCGCTGCTGCGGGCGTTGGCCTGTGCGCGGGCGGTGAGCATCTGCCAGATGCTGTTGTTCGACGTGGCCGATGAGACGTTCATGACGAGGGGCTTTCCAGGGATGAAGAGAAGCGGGGGCGGGCGGGGTGGGCCGCCGGATCGCTGTCAAAGACGCTTCGGCGGTGTGCGCATGTTCGGGCGGGTGCGTCAGCGGCGTTTGTCGACTTGGTTGCCGGCGTGACACAAAGAAGTGAGCGCCAGCCTTCCGGGGCCCCCAGTCAGCTCTTGGCCTTGTGGGGCTCGTCCAGCGCGGCAAACAGGTAGCCCACGCCGCGCACGGTGCGGATGATCTGCGGCGAACGCGGGTCGTCGTCCAGCTTGTGGCGCAGCCGCGAAACCAGCAGGTCGATGCTGCGGTCCAGCTGTTCCACGCCTTCGCCGCGCGCCAGGTCCAGCAGTTGCTGCCGGTCCAGCGTGCAGTGCGGGTGGGCGATGAAGGTCTTGAGCAGGCGGAATTCGGCCTGCGACAGCGGCACCCGCAAGCCGGTGGGCGCTTCCAGGCTGCGGGTGGCCGGGTCCAGCCGCCACTGACCAAAGCGCAGCGCCGAGGTGGCCTTGGCGGCCGCCGCGGTGGTCGCCGCGGTGGTCGCCGCGGCCGGTGGCGGCCCGCCCACGTCGTCCCGCGAGCGGCGCAGCAGCGCACCGACGCGGGCCCGCAGCTCACCGGGGTGGAAGGGCTTGTCCAGCACCGCGTCGGCGCCGAGTTCCAGCGCCACGGCGCGGTCGGCCGCGTGGCTGGCGGCCTGCAGCACCAGCACCGGCATGTGGCTGCCCAGCTCGCGCAGGTTGCGCAGCTGTTGCCAAGCATCGGGCCGGTGGCCGCTGCGCGACGGGCTGGGGTCCATCACCAGCAGCTCGAAGCCTCGCCGGCCGGCGTGCTCGATGAGCTGGGTGTCGTCGGTGGCCTGCACCTGGTGGCCGTGCGGCTCCAGGCACATGCTCAGCCATTGGCGGCTGTCGGCGTCGGGGTCCACCACCAGCACGCGGGCAGCAGGGTGGGGGCGCCGGTCGGCGGGTGGCAGGGCAGTCGGGGTGGGGTGGTCGGACATGGCATTCAGGCAAAGCAATCCATGCCTGAGAGCCTACGGACATCCCCTTGATCGCAGCCAGGGATCAGTCCGGTGGACCACCCCCTATTCACCTGCGCTTAACGTTGCGGCAACACATGGCACCGCAACGGTGCCAAATCAGCGGTGGAAGTGACCGTCCTCGCCGACGATGGAGAGGTCGGAATAGTCCAGGCCGCTGTGGTCGGTGCTGGAGAAGCTCACTTCCAGGCCGCCGAGGTCGTAGCGCTTGAAGCTTTCGAGCGAGGACCTGATGCGCTCGCGGGTGATGTTTGGCCCGGCGCGACGCAGGGCTTCGACCAGCACCTTGGCACCGGCAAAGCCTTCCAGCATCGCCGGCGTCAGCTCCACGCCCTTGCCCTGCGCGGCCACCAGGCCCATGGCTTCCTTGACCATGCCGTTGTTCATCGAGCGCTCGTACGGGAAGACCTGGGTGATGATGGTGCCGCGGGCGTTGTCGCCCAGGGTCTTGATGAAGCCTTGCGAGGCATTGTTCGACAGCGTGACCAGTTGCGCTTTCGAGCCTGCGGCGCGCAGTTTGCCCAGCGTGTCGGCCACCACGGTGCCGCTGCCGACCACGATCACCGCCTGCACGTCGGCTTTGACCAGCTTGGCGATCACGGGCGCCAGGTCGGGTTTCTCGCGGTCGAACTTCTCGTCCACTGCCGGTTCGCGTCCCACCGCCTTGAAGCCGGTCATCGCGCCCTTGGCACCGTCTTCGCCAAACGAGTCATTGACGTGGACCAGGCCGATGCGCGACATGCCGATCAGGCTCAGGTGGCGCACCGCGCGCTCGGCTTCGCGCTGGTACGAGGCGCGCACGTTGAAAACCCAGGGCTGCACCGGCTGGTGCATCACCATCGAGCCGGTGGACGGCGCGATCAGCGGCACGCGGGCGGCCGTCACCAGCGGGATGATGGCCTGGTTGTGCGGCGTGCCGCGGGTCAGGAACAGCGCCAGCACGCCGTCGTCGATCAGCTTTTTGGCGTTTTCGGCGGCCAGCGGTGGCTCGAACTTGTCGTCCAGCGAGATCAGCTCGATGGTCTGGCCGTTGACGCCGCCGTTCTTGTTGACGCTGTCGAGGTAGAGCTTGGCGCCCTCGGTCGTCTCTTTGACGCCAGCCGCCACCGGGCCGGTGAAGCCGGCCGTCTGGCCGATCTTGATCTGGGCCCAGGCGGGGCACAGGGCGAGGCATGCCAGGGTCGCAACAACCCATCCGCGGCAGTGGCGGTTCAATTTCATGTGATTCCCAACGACAACGACAAGAAAAAAGGTGGCTGGTCTGGCAGCTCTTCCGCGCTGCAGTGCCGGTTGACCGGCCCGCAGCAAGCGCGCGGATTGTCTCGCCTGCCCATGACGCGAGCATGAGCGTTGCACGCAAGGTTGCACCTTGGCAACAACCCTGGCCGTCGCGAGGCCCCTTGGGCGTGACAACATAGCGGGTTCTGCCTGCCTCGCACCCCTTCCATGTCCTCTGGCCTGATCCAAATCCGCGGCGCCCGCCAGCACAACCTGAAGAACCTGGACCTGGACATCCGCACCGGCGAGATGACGGTGGTCACCGGTCCCAGCGGCTCGGGCAAGTCCAGCCTGGTGTTCGACACGCTGTACGCCGAGGGCCAGCGCCGCTACGTCGAGACCTTCTCGGCCTACGCCCGCCAGTTCCTGGACCGCATGGACCGCCCGGCGGTGGACCGGGTAGACGGCGTGCCGCCGGCGATTGCCATCGACCAGACCAACCCGGTGCGCACCAGCCGCAGCACGGTCGGCACGATGACCGAACTGAACGACCACCTGAAGCTGCTGTTCGCGCGCGCAGGCCAGCTGTTCGACCGCAAGACCGCGCTGCCGGTGCGCCACGACACGCCGGAGACCATTTACGAGGACATCAAGGCCCGCGCCGAGGCTGCGGGTGACCCGCGCCTGGTCGTGACCTTCCCGGTGCAACTGCCTGCCAATACCAGCGCCGAACAGCTCGAACAGTGGCTGGCTGCCAGCGGCTTCAACCGCGTGCAGGCCGAGCGCACGGTGGACGACAAGAAGCAGCTGGACGTGGTGGCCGACCGCTTCCGCTTCTCGAACACCGAGCGTGTGCGGGTGATGGAGGCCATCGAGCTGGGCCTCAAGCGCGGCACCGGCAGGCTCGCGGTTTATGCATTGAAGGAAGAGGGCGAGCCCGAGCTGTGGAAATACAGCACCGGCCTGCATTGCCCCGAGAGCGACCTGCGCTACGGCGAGCCGCAGCCGGCGCTGTTCTCGTTCAACTCGGCCTATGGCGCCTGCGAGACCTGCCGCGGCTTTGGTCGGGTGATTGGCGTGGACCTGGGGCTGGTGATCCCGGACGAGCGCAAGACGCTGCGCAACGGCGCCATCAAGCCGATGCAGACGCCGGCCTGGAAGGAGAGCCAGGACGACATGATCACCTACGCCGGCGAGGCCGGCATCCCGCGCGACACGCCCTGGGGCCAGCTCACGCAAGGCCAGCGCGACTGGGTCATCAACGGTTCGCCGAACTGGACCGGCAACTGGAACAAGCAGTGGTACGGCGTGCGCCGCTTCTTCGAGTACCTGGAGAGCAAGGCCTACAAGATGCACATCCGCGTGCTCTTGTCCAAGTACCGCAGCTACACCCCGTGCCCGACCTGCGGCGGTGCGCGGCTGAAGCTGGAGTCGCTGCTGTGGCGCGTGGGCACCAAGGCCAACGCCGACTCCCAGCTGCCGCCCGAGCGGCGCTTCATGCCGATCGGCGTGGATTGGACCCGCGCGCAACTGGAGGCGCTGCCCGGCCTGGCGCTGCACGACCTGATGCAGCTGCCCATCGACCGGCTGCGCGGTTTCTTCGACACGCTCACGCTGCCGGACGCGCTGCGCGACGAAGCGCTGAAGCTGTTGCTCGAAGAGGTGCAGCACCGGCTGAAATACCTCAGCGACGTGGGCCTGGGTTACCTGACGCTGGACCGGCAGAGCCGCACGCTGTCCGGCGGCGAGGTGCAGCGCATCAACCTGACGACCGCGCTCGGCACCTCGCTGGTCAACACGCTGTTCGTGCTGGACGAGCCCAGCATCGGCCTGCATCCGCGCGACATGAACCGCATCGTGCAGGCCATGCACAGGTTGCGCGACGCAGGCAACACGCTGGTCGTCGTCGAGCACGATCCGGCGGTGATGCTGGCGGCCGACCGCCTGATCGACATGGGCCCCGGCCCCGGCGAGCGCGGCGGGCAGATCGTGTTCGACGGTGTGCCCGAGCAGGCCCGCAATGCCGACACGCTGACCGGCGCCTACCTGGGCGCACGCAAGAGCGTGGGCATGGGCTTCCGGCGCTTCGTGGACGCCAACACGCCCAAGCTGATCCTGGAGGGCGTGCGCGAGCACAACCTGAAGAACCTGCACATCGAATTCCCGCTGCAGCGGCTCACGGTGGTCACCGGCGTCTCCGGTTCCGGCAAGAGCACGCTGGTGCAGGACGTGCTGGTGCCGGCGCTGCAGCGCCACTTCGGCAAGGCCACCGAATCCCCCGGCGCCTTCGACCGCCTGCTGGGCGCGGACTGGCTGTCCGACACGGTGTTCGTGGACCAGTCGCCCATCGGCAAGACCGCGCGCTCCAACCCGGCCAGCTACGTCGGCGCGTTCGACGAGATCCGCAAGCTGTTTGCTGTCGCCCCGCTGGCGCAGGAGCGCAAGTACACCGCCGGCATGTTCAGCTTCAACGCGGGTGACGGGCGCTGCCCGACTTGCGGCGGCTCCGGTTTCGAGCACGTCGAGATGCAGTTCCTGTCGGACGTGTACCTGCGCTGCCCGGACTGCGATGGCCGGCGCTACCGCAACGAGATCCTGGACGTGAAGATCCAGCGCGGTGGTCGCGATCTTTCCATCGCCGACACCTTGGAACTCACTGTCCATGAAGCCGTCACGCTGTTCGCCAATGACCGCGAAGTCGTGCGCACGCTGCAGCCCATCGTCGACGTGGGGCTGGACTATGTGCGCCTGGGCCAGCCGGTGCCCACGCTGTCCGGCGGCGAGGCCCAGCGCCTGAAGCTGGCCGGCCACCTGGCCGAGGCGGCCGGCGCGCCGCGGCAGCCCGTGGCGAAGAAGGGCACGCTGTTTGTCTTCGACGAGCCGACCACCGGCCTGCACTTCGACGACATTGCCAAGCTGATGCGCGCGCTGCGCAAGCTGCTGGACGCCGGCCACTCGCTGCTGGTGATCGAGCACAACCTGGACGTGATCCGCGCGGCGGACTGGCTGGTGGACCTGGGGCCGGAAGGCGGCGAATCCGGCGGCGAACTGGTCGCGGCCGGCACGCCGGAAGACCTGCGCGCCCACCCCACGTCCCACACCGGCCTGGCGTTGCGCGAGTACGACGGCATGATGGTCCTGCCCCCAGGAAGTCGTGACCGACTTCCGCCCCCCGAGGGGGAGCGCCGCCCTTGGGGCGGCCCTGCGGGCGGCTTGCACGCCGGCGAAGTCTCGGCCGGAGCGTACCTGGGCAAGGCGGTGAGGGCCAAGCGCGAGGGCGAGGACGCGATCCGCATCATCAATGCCCGTGAGCACAACCTGAAGTCGCTGAACGTGGACATTCCACGCGGCAAGTTCACGGTGGTCACCGGCGTCTCGGGTTCGGGCAAGTCCACGCTGGCCTTCGACATCCTGTTCAACGAAGGCCAGCGGCGCTACCTCGAATCGCTGAACGCCTATGCGCGCTCCATCGTGCAGCCGGCCGGCCGGCCCGAGGTGGACGCGGTCTGGGGCATTCCGCCCACGGTGGCCATCGAGCAGCGCCTGTCGCGCGGCGGTCGCAAGAGCACGGTGGCCACCACCACCGAGGTCTGGCACTTCCTGCGCCTCTTGTGGGTCAAGCTGGGCCTGCAGCACTGCACCAAGGATGGTGCGCCGGTGATGCCGCAAAGCGCCGAGAGCATTGCCGCCCAGCTGCTGCGCGACCACAAGGGTCAGCACGTGGGGCTGCTGGCGCCGCTGGTGGTCAACCGCAAGGGCGTCTACACCGACCTGGCCAAGTGGGCCAAGGGCAAGGGCCACAGCCACCTGCGCGTAGACGGCGAGTTCGTGCGCGTGGACCCGTGGCCGCGGCTGGACCGCTTCAAGGAACACACGCTGGAGCTGCCGGTGGGCGACCTGGTGTTGAGCGCGGACAACGAACCCGAGCTGCGCCGCCTGCTGGCCGAGGCGCTGGAGGTGGGCAAGGGCGTGATGCACCTGCTGTTCCCGCTGGACGGACTGGCCGAGCGCATCGAAGAAGGTGACAGCACGGTGGGCATTGGCCAGGTGCAGGTCTTCTCGACCCAGCGCGCCTGCCCTGTCTGCGGCACCAGCTACCCCGAGCTGGACCCGCGCATGTTCAGCTACAACAGCAAGCACGGCTGGTGCACCGGCTGCGTGGGCACAGGCCTGGCGCTGACACGCGAGCAGCGCAAGGCCTTTGACGACAGCGTGCGCGACGACGACAACAAGGGCCGCGAGCAAAGCTTCCCCAGCGAGGAGCCGGAAGTCGAGGGCCTGGAAGACCAGTCCTGCCCGGACTGCCACGGCGCACGCCTGAATCCGGTGTCCCGCGCGGTCACCTTCAGCGGCCTGGGCATCCAGAACGTCGCCGAATGGTCGGTGCGCGACACGCATGCCTGGATCGCCGGCCTGCAGCTCGAAGGCCGCGAGGCCGGCATTTCGCGCGACGTGATCACCGAGATCCGCAATCGGCTGGAGTTCCTGTCCGAGGTCGGGCTGGGTTACCTGACGCTGGACCGCGCCGCGCCAACCCTCTCCGGCGGCGAGGCGCAGCGCATCCGCCTGGCCGCGCAGCTGGGCAGCAACCTGCAAGGCGTGTGCTACGTGCTGGACGAGCCGACCATCGGCCTGCACCCGCGCGACAACGGCATCCTGCTCAATGCGCTGCAGAAGCTGGGCGACAAGGGCAACACGCTGGTCGTCGTCGAGCATGACGAAGACACGATCCGCCGCGCCGACCATGTGATCGACATCGGCCCTGGCGCCGGCAAGCGCGGCGGGCGGCTGGTGGCCGAAGGCTCGCCGGCGGCGCTGGCCGCGAACCCGGATTCCATCACCGGCCGTTTCCTGGCCAACCCGCTGAAGCACCCGCTGCACGAGCGGCGTGTGCTCAGCGGCGCCACGCCCGCGCTGGCGCTGCGCGGCGCCAAGCTGCACAACCTGCAGAACGTGGACGTGGACGTGCCACTGCACCGGCTGGTCGCCGTCACCGGCGTCTCAGGTTCCGGCAAGAGCACGCTGGCGCGTGACGTGCTGCTGACCAACGTCGCGGCGCTGGTGATCGCCAAGGGCCGCAAGCCGGACGAAGCTGCTGCGTCGTCCGTCATCCTGACCGGCTGCGCGTCCCTCACCGGCTGGGGCGCGGTGGACCGCGTGCTGGAGGTCGACCAGACGCCGATCGGCAAGACGCCGCGCTCCTGCCCCGCGACCTACATCGGCTTCTGGGACGCGATTCGCAAGCTGTTCGCCGAGACGCTGGAAGCCAAGGCGCGCGGCTACGCGCCCAACCGCTTCAGCTTCAATACCGGCGAAGGCCGCTGCCCCGGCTGCGAAGGCCAGGGCATGCGCACCGTGGAAATGAGCTTCCTGCCGGACGTGAAAGTGCCCTGCGACCTGTGCCACGGCCAGCGCTTCAACGCCGAGACCCTGGCCGTCTCCTGGCGCGGCAAGAGCATTGGCGACGTGCTGCAGATGGAAGTGGACGAAGCGGTGGAATTCTTCGCCTCGATGCCCGCCATTGGCCACCCGCTGCAACTGCTGAAGGACGTGGGCCTGGGCTACCTGACGCTGGGACAACCGTCGCCCACGCTGTCCGGCGGCGAGGCCCAGCGCATCAAGCTGGTGACCGAACTCAGCAAGGTGCGCGACGACGTGACCCGCCGCGGCCAGAAGCCGCCGCACACGCTGTACGTGCTGGACGAGCCGACCGTTGGCCTGCACATGGCCGACGTCGAACGCCTGATCCACGTGCTGCACCGCCTGGTCAACGGCGGCCACAGCGTGGTGGTGATCGAGCACGACCTGGACGTGATCGCCGAAGCCGACTGGGTCATCGACCTCGGCCCGGATGGCGGCAACGCGGGTGGTCGGATCGTCTGCGCCGGCACGCCGGAGACGCTGGTGGCGACCGGTACGGCCACCGGCGAGGCGCTCGCGCCGGTGCTGGCGCGGGTCTGATCAGCGCTCGGCGGCGCCGGTCTTGCACTCGGCGGCGCCTGCTTGCAGTGGCAGCACGTGCAGCTGCAGCCGGTAGCTCGCGGGCGCCACCTCCTGACCGGCGCTGGGCCGCGGGCTGAGGTCCAGGAAGCAGAACTGGCGGCCAGCGGCCTGCGACGGTGCGGTTGCCGCTTGCCGACCGTCACCCCAGCCGACGGTGACCGGCTGCGGCGGCTGGCCGGCGGGTGTGACCTGCAGGTCGGCCTGCACGTCGCCAGCACGAATGCAGTTGACGCCTGTTGGGCAGCGGCTGTCGCGCACCGCGACCAGGCTGACGACGGTGCCGTCACCGTTCAGCGTCACAGGCGTGTTCAGCTTCAAGGTCAGTACCTGCGGCGCCGCTGGTGGCGTGGCGGCAGGGGCAGCGCAGGCGGCCAGCGCGACGACTGGCAGCAGGACGGCGGGCGCGGGTGAGCGAGGTTTGCGCATGGTTGTTCAGGGTTTGGGGGCATGGGCGGCGGCACGCATCGCGGTGAGCTGCGTGCGCAGCCAGGCCCCGCTGTCGACCGGCGCTGCGTTGCCGCACTTCACGAGATAAGGCTTGCCGCTGGAGCTGCTGGTGCTGGCGCCCAGCTCGATGAACTTTTCGGTCGTCGGCACGGCGTCCTTGTCTTCCAGGTAGCCCAGCTTGCGCTGCAGGTGTGTCCTGGCCTCGGCGCCCGGGTACCAGCTGCCATTGCGGTTGAACTCACAACCGGAACTGGCCAGCCGGCCGAGCAGGGCGTCGATCTCGGCGTGGGCCGGCGAGGGCGCGGCGTGGGCGTTGAAGGCGGCCAGCAGCAGGCTGGCGGCAAGAGGTTTCACTCGCATGGGTGCATCTTAGGCTCGCCGCGCACGGCCATGAAAAAGGCCCGCCGAAGCGGGCCTTGCACAGCGGTGAGGCAGTGAGAGCTTACGGCGTCGGGGTGGCGACGATGTAGCTTTCGACCACGCCGGAGTTGGTGGTGCTGTTGCGCGCCGGGGCGACAGCGCCCACGCCCATGCCGCGCTTGGCGAAGGCGGTGGCCCAGATCATGAAGTCGGCGTCGTCGGTGGCGTCCGCTGCTGCCAGGATGGCGTCGCGTGCTTCGACCAGGGTCGGGGCGTTCGGCGTCATCTTCAGGCCGGCGATCACGTAGTCCTGCACCTTGGCCTTGGCTTGCTTGAAGTTGTAGCGGCCATCCTTCAGGAAGCCGGCATACGCTTCCCACAGCATGTTGGCCCAGACTTCACCGGTGTTGTGCACCTCGGCGTTGCTGGCGCCGTCCTGGCCGAAGGCCAGCGGAGCGGTGGTGGGCAGGGCCACGCCGTTTTCAATGTGCTTGAAGGTCAGCGGGTTCTTCGCGAAGTCGGTCGAGTACGGGGCGCGGCGGATGCCGTAGTACATCTCGCCGGTCACGTAGCCGCCCATCGCGTAGGCGCCTTGCCAGTCGCTGTTGTTGGCGACGTCGGTGTCCTTCTTGCGCACGCTCAGGATCAGCGCGGCGACATCACTCCAGCCTTCGCCCATGCCGCCACCCTGGTTGTTCGACAGGCCGCTGGCGTTGCCGACCAGGCGGTTCGAGACATGGTGGAAGTATTCGTGGGCAATGACGCTTTCGTCGAGCGTGCCGTCCAGGTCCAGCGCGGCTTCCTTCACCATGTGAACGGTGACCGGCGAGCCGGAGGCCTTGATCTTCGCGCCGTCTTCCATCGTGATCATCACCGCGGGGATGGTCACGGTGGTGTCGTCGCCGCCCATCGTGATCGGCGAGCCGGTCACGTTGTTGGCGACGATGACGGCGGTGGCGCCAGCGTTCTGTGCGAACTTGACCTTGACGTCGAAGTCGCAGGAGCCGCGGTCGATCAGCGCGATGTTGCCGGCCAGGGCTGCTGCGTTGACCGGGGCGGTGCAGGTATCGCCGGTCGGCGCGGTGCCGTCGTCGGACAGGACCACGGTGCCGGTCACGTCGAACGCCGAGGCACCGAAGCCGGCGGTGCCGAAGGTGAGCTTGCCTGCCAGCGAGGCCGGGGCGGTGATGGAGACATCACCCTTGACCAGGCCGTCGAACAGGTACATCTGCATGCGCGGCGAGCCACCGTCGGCCGGGGTGCTCATGTTGGCGTTGTTGCGGCCCGAATAGTCCTGGCCTTCGGCCAGGATCGGGTCGCCTTCGCCGCCGCCGCGGCCGAAGTTGCTCGTCTGAGCATTGCCGGCGGCTTCGTTGAAGCCGTGGTCGTACCACAGGTCGTGCAGGTAGTTGTTCATGTAGAACAGGTTCACCACGGCCGACTTCTTGGCGTCGTCGGTGCTCGGGTCCACGTCGCCAGCCAGCGGGTAGTCGAAGGTGGCGGTGCTGGTGGTCGTGGGCTGCACGTCGCCACGGCGGGCCTGGAAGCCGTTGGGCGAAGCCAAGTCCAGGTAGGCGCTGACGTTGTTGCCCACCGGGGTGGTGGCACCAGCGGCCAGCCAGGGGTCGTTGGTCGAGATGCCAACGCTGTTGACGGTCACCAGATTGGACGCTGCGTCGGTGCGCTTGACGGTTTGCGTCGGCAGGTCCTTCTTGAACGGCACCATGCCGTTGCCCATCGGGGAGTCGAAGGGCACGCCGTTCTTGTCGGCGAACATGCGGTAGGTGACCGCGCTGTCGTGCGCTTCCTGGTTCATGCGGAAGAGCACCGAGCCATCGGCGGCCGAGACCACGTAGGCATAGTCGGCCTGGGTCGCGCCGTCACGGGTCGCGGCCGAGAGTTCGACGTAGTAGGCGGGCACCAGCGAGCTGCCCAGCGCATACATCACCTTCTTGACGCGCGGATCGCTTTGCAGCTGCAGGTCGCCCTGGCTGGCGGGACGCTTCCAGGTGCTGTACGCGCCCTTGGTGGCGCCAGCGGCGAAGCTGTCGGCGACGCTGCCGCCCAGGTCGGCGAAGGCCTTGGTGATGGCGGTCGATTCCTTCAGCGAGAAGCTGGCGGCGCGGGCCGAGGCGGCGTCGCTCTGCTGTGCGAAGTAGCCCGAGATCGCGACCAGGCGGCCGCTGCGGTCGGTCATCACGTTGATGTCGCGGCCGAAGACCTCGACACCGCCGACGTGCTGGCGGAAGCGGCTGATCACCGGGCCGGTGCCCAGGTCCTGGGTGTCGAACAGCTTGGCATTGCTGATCGCGCCGGCGCTCAGGCCCAGGGCGCTGGCGTTGCGGCTCAGGAAGTGACGGGCGGTGGCTTCACGCAGCGAGGCGCCGGTCAGGCTGGTCTTCAGCGTGGACTGGTCGTTGCCCTTCGTGGCCCACAGGAAGGTGGTGCCGAGCTGGGCGTCGTAGTGGCTGGCAAAACCGAAGCGCGACTTGCGGGCTTCGACGTTCTGGCGCAGGGAGGTGGTGGCGACGGCCGCGGCTTGCGCGTTGGCATCGAAGTTGGGCTTGTCAGCCGAGACGAAGCGGCCGGAGATCGGCGACGCCGCAGGTGCCGCAAAGCTGCTGGCAGCAAACAGGGCGGCGACCGCCCCCAAAGCAAATTGACGCATGGTCGAGAGTTCCTACAGGGAAGGCCTTGGCACCCGCGGCGGCAGGGCGTTTGGCAACAACACCGCCCCGGGCGCTTGTGGCGCGAGGGGCGAACGAAGAGAAAACATTTTGCAATCTCCGTGCCATCGTTGACATGCCAGACATCGCGGGCTAACCCTGTGCTCATTCGAACTAGGGGGTAGACAAAAACCCAGTGCCGTACGGGGCTGTCGCGACCCCGCTATAGTAATTAGCAAGCTAACTATCTATTGGCCCGTGCCGCTTCCGGCCCGGCGCCTTGCTTGCCATGACTGCTGCACCGATGCGCGCTGCCTCACAGATGAAGTTCGGCATCGCGCTGGGCGTGCTCCAGCGGAGCTACCGCGCTGCGGCCGACAAGGCGGTGGCGCACGTTGGCCTGTCGCATGCGATGGCCTGGCCGCTGATGATCATTGGGCGGCTCGGGGGCCATGTGCGGCCTGGCGTGGTGGCCGACATGCTGGGCATCGAGGCGCCTTCGCTGGCGCGTTCCGTGGACCAGTTGGTGGAAGCCGGGCTGGCGGAGCGCCACAGCGACCCGGCCGACGGCCGGGCCAGGACACTGCATCTCACGGCCGCCGGGCATGCCGCCTGGGAGCAGATCGAAGCGGCGCTGACCACGTTTCGTGGCGAGCTGTTTGCCGGGCTGTCCGAAGAGGACCTCTCCGCCTGCCTTCGGGTCTTCGACACCCTGGGCGAGCGCCTGGGCTGGAGCGTGCCGGTGATGCCAGGCAAGCCGCGCGCGCGGCGCAAGGACGACATGGCATGACGAACACCTTGAGTGCTGCGCAGGCCGAACCGCGCTGGCGCGGCACCTTGCTCTGGTGGCCGCGCCTGCTGGGTTCGATCACGCGGGCCGAGCTGGTTTTCTCGCTGAAGTGTTTTGCCGCCGCGATGCTGGCGATGTATGTGGCCAGCCGGGCCGGTCTGCCGCGGCCGTTCTGGTCCATGCTGACGGCCTATGTGGTGGCCAACCCGATGGCTGGCGCGGTGCGCTCGAAGGCGCTGTACCGCTTCTGCGGCACCTTGATCGGCAGCACTGCAACGGTGCTGATCGTGCCGGCGCTGTCGAACACGCCGGAACTGACCGCACTGGCGCTGGCGCTGTGGGTGGCGCTGTGCCTGTACGTTTCGCTGCTGGATCGCACGCCCCGCGCTTATCTTTTCATGCTGGCGGGCTACACCGCGGCCTTGATCGGCTTCCCGTCGGTCGAGACGCCCACCGCCATCTTCGACACCGCGCTGGCCCGCGTCGAGGAGATCGGCCTGGGCATCCTCTGCGCGTCGCTGGTGCACAGCCTGGTGCTGCCGACCGGCCTGGCGCCGGCCGTGCTGGGCCTGCTGGACCGCACCGCGCGCGACAGCCGGCAGTGGCTGCATGACGTGCTGCGGGCTGACGCAGGCGAGGGCGCCGCGCGCCAGACCTTCGACGCCGACCGCCGCCGGCTGGCAGCCGATGTGACGCAGCTGCGCATGCTGTCCACCCACGTGCCTTTCGACACCTCGCACCTGCGCTGGACCAGCGGCGCGCTGGCCGCGATGCAGCACGCCACTGCCGCGCTGACCTCGCTGCTGGCGGCGGTGGACGACCGGCTGCAGGCATTGCGCGAGGCCGAAGGCGACCTGGCGCCGGACGTGCAGGCGGTGACCGCGCGGGTGGACGCCTGGGTGCAAACACTGTCGTCGCGCATCTCCGAGACTGCCTCGCCGGTGGACGAAGCGCAGGTGCAGGCGCTGCTGGCCGACGTGCGAGCGCTGGGGGCCTTGGCGGGCGAGACGCCTTTGCCAGCCTGGTCGCACGCGCTGCGCCTGGCGCTGGCGAGCCGGCTGGAGGAACTGGTGCTGGCCTGGCAGCGCTGCGCCGAGCTGCGCGACGGGATTGGCCGAGGCCTGGGCGGTGCGCCGGTGCCCACGCGGCGCCTGCCTGCGCTGGGCGCACAGGCCTTGCACCGCGACCGCGGGCTGGCGCTGCTGTCTGCCACCGCCGCCGCGCTGGCGGTGCTGGCCTGCTGCGCGATCTGGATCGCCACCGGTTGGCGCAGCGGCTCGGCGATGGCGATGATGGCCGCGGTCTTCTGCAGCTTCTTCGCGACCATGGACGACCCGGTGCCGATGATCCACGGCTTCCTCAAAGGCACGCTGTGGTCGGTGCCGTTGGCGGCGGCCTATGTGCTGGCCATGCCGCTGGTGCAGGACTTCGGCATGCTGGTGTTGCTGTGCGCGCCGGTGTTCCTGCTGCTGGGCTGCTTCATCCCGCGGGCCACGCCGGGCAACCTGGCGATGCCCATGCTGTTTGGCGTGGCTGGCGCCTTGTCGATGCACGACACCGCCACCGCCGACCTGGTGAACTTCGCGAATTCGATGCTGGCCCAGGTATTGGGTGTGGTGGCCGCGGCGCGCATGACCGCGCTGGTGCGCTCGATTGGCGCCGACGTGGTGGCCCGCCGCATCCAGCGCGCCAGTTGGCGCGAACTGGCCGAGCTGAGCGCACCGGCCGGCGCGGGCAGGCGCCAGTTGCGCGAAGACAGCTACGCGGCGCGTCTGCTGGACCGCATCGGCCTCTTGGCGCCGCGCATTGCGCAGGCCGGTGGACGCATCGAGGGTGTGGTGACAGACGACGCGCTGCGCGACCTGCGCGCCGGGGCCGACATCGTCGCGCTGCAGCGGGCCCGTTCGGCGCTGCCCAAAGGGGCTCGCGCCGCGGTGCTGGCCCAGGTGGCGGCGTTTTTCGAGGCGCTGCAGGCGGGCCGGCGCGAGCGACCGGCTGCGCTGCAGCAGCAGCTGGACGCGGCGCTGCAAGGTGTGTTGGCCGAACCCACCCGCTTGCCCGGCGAACAGGCGCGCGCGGTGGCCGCGCTGGTCGGCCTGCGGCGCAACCTCTGCCCAGGCGCGCCGCCGCCCCAGGGTTTGACGATGGAGATGTCCAGATGATTGGCGAGGCGCATGTCTACGGGCTTTACCTGCCCTGGCTGATGCTGCTGTGCGGCGGTGCGCTGGGCGCGCTGTGGGGCGTGCGGCGGGTGCTGGCGGCCACAGGGCTGTACCGCTGGGTCTGGCACCCGGCATTGTTTGACCTGGCGCTGTATGCGCTGCTGGTGTGGGCGCTCAGCCGTCTCACCGTCTTGATGCAATGAACGAGGCTTTGATGAGCAAGCACTGGCTTTCTTCCCGCGTGGCCGTGCCGGTGTTGCGCGTTGGCGTCACGCTCGCCGCGGTGGCCGCCGCGAGCTGGGCGGTCCTGCAGCTGTGGGACCACTACGAGCTGGCACCCTGGACCCGGGACGGGCGCGTTCGGGCCAATGTGGTGCAGATTGCACCAGATGTGTCCGGCCTGGTGACCGCGGTGCCTGTGCAGGACAACCAGGCGGTGAAGGCCGGCCAGCTGCTGTTCGACGTGGACCCGGTGCGCTATGAGCTGGCGCTGAAGCAGGCGCGCTCGGCGCTGGCCGCGCAGCGCGTCGTGCTGGCCCAGGCCGGCCGCGAGGACCAGCGCAACGCCGGGCTGGCCTTGTTGATCTCGCAGGAGCAGCGCGAGCAGACGCGCATGCGCGTGGAGCAGGCGCAGGCCGCGGTGGCGCAGGCCGAGCTGGCCGTCAGCGCGGCGCAGCTGAACCTGGAACGCGCGGCGGTGCGCGCGCCGGTGGACGGGCTGGTCACCAACCTGGACCTGCGCGCCGGCGCCTATGCGTCTGCCGGCCACGCAGCACTGGCGCTGGTGGACCAGCGTTCGCTGTACGTCGAAGGGTATTTCGAGGAGACGCAGCTGCCACGCATCCACGTGGGCGACCGCGTGCGCGTCACGGCCATGGGCGGCAACCGCGCCTTGCCCGGCGTGGTCGACAGCATTGCCGCCGGCATTGCCGACCACGACCGCTCGACCAGCGCCAACCTGCTGTCCAGCGTGAACCCCAGCTTCAACTGGGTGCGGCTGGCGCAGCGCATCCCCGTCAAGGTGAAGCTGGACCCGTTGCCGGCCGATGTGCGGCTGGTCGCAGGGCAGACGGTCACGGTGCAGGTGCTGGAAGTGGCGCCGGTTGCTGCGCCAGCGCGTACCGCCAATGCTGGCTCGGCGGATTCGCGGAGCTGAACCCATGCGCAGCCTGTTGATCCCCGTTTCACTGTCAGCCCTGCTGGCCGCCTGCAGCCACACGCCGGTCGGCCCGGACTATGTGCTGCCAGCGCAGTCCCTTGCCGCGCAGCCCGCCGCGGCGGCGCAGTTCGATCAGGCGGCCGAAACCGTTGGTGCCTCGTTCACGACGACGCCGCTGCCGCCGCACTGGTGGCGGCTGTACGACGATGCCCGGCTGGACGCGCTGGTGCAGCGCGCGCTGGTCCACAACACCGACCTGCGCCAGGCCACGGCCAACCTGGAGAAGGTGCAGGCGCAGGCCGATGAAGCGGGTGCTGCGCGGGGCGTGAGTGCGGCGCTGAGCGGTGGCCCGTCGTTTGGCCACGCCTCGGGTCTGTCCTACCTGCAGAAGGGCTACGTGCCGCCCAACCACTTCAGCGCGAGTGCGAGCGTCGCGCTGTCCTATCAGCTGGACCTGGTGGGCCAGCTGCAGCGCAGTATCGAGGCTGCGGAGGCGAACACCGGCGCGGCAGAGGCTGGGCTGGACCTGGCGCGCGTGAGCGTGGTGGGTGCGACCACGCGGGCCTATGCGCAGGCCTGCTCGGCCGGGCTGCGCTGGCAGACTGCGCAGCACTCGGTGCAGCTGCAGCGCGAGGCCTTGGACGTGGCTGGCCAGTTGCAGCACGCCGGCCGTGTCGGCATGCTGGACCTGAACCGCGCGAAGGCGCAGCTGGAACAGCTCAACGCCGCGATGCCGCCGCTGCAGGCCGAGCGCGAAGCGGCCTTGCTGCGGCTGGCGACGCTGACCGGCGCGCTGCCGGGCGACCTGCCGGCCGGCGTGGCCGACTGCGCCGCGCCGCCGCAGGTCATACAGGCGCTGCCGGTCGGCGACGGCGCCGCGCTGCTGCGCCGCCGGCCCGATGTGCGCCAGGCCGAGCGTGAACTCGCCGCGGCGACCGCGCGCATTGGCGTGGCCACTGGCGAGCTGTACCCGCACATCACGCTGGGCCTGTCGGCTTCGTCGGTCAGCCCGGCGCCGGACTTCGGCCACAGCGATTCGCTGGCCTGGGGCCTGGGTCCGTTGATTTCGTGGACGGTGCCGAACACCGGCGCGGTGCAGGCCCGCATCGCGCAGGCCGAGGCCGGCACGCGTGGCGCGCTGGCGAAGTTCGACGGCACGGTGCTGACGGCGCTGCGCGAAACCGAAACCGCGTTGAACGCCTATGCCCGCGAACTGGAGCGGCGCGCTGCCTTGACCGCTGCGCGCGAGGCCGCAGCCAAGGTGGCAGCGCAGTCCGCCCAGCTCTACCGAGGCGGCAAGACGGGCTACCTCGATGCGCTGGACGCAGATCGTTCGCTGGCCAGTGCAGACGCCGCATTGGCCGCGTCCGAATCCCAGCTGGCCGACGACCAGGTGCAGCTGTTCATGGCCCTCGGTGGGGGCTGGGAGGCTTTGCCAGCCTCGCCAGTCGCCAGCGTCAAGCCGTGACCGGCCGGCGGCTGCGCAGCCAGCGCCACACGCGCCAGCCCAGCAGGAAGAAGATGACCGCGGCGTAGACCGAGACTTCTGCGAAGTTGTGCTTGCCGGCGCGCAGCCAGAAGAAGTGCAGCAGGCCGCCCAGCGCAATCGCGTACATGGTCTTGTGCAGCGCCTGCCAGCGCTTGCCGCCCAGACGCTTGATGGCCGCGTTGAACGAGGTCAGCGCCAGCGGCAGCATCGCCAGCCAGGCGGCGGTGCCAACGAGGATGAAGGGCCGCTTGGCCACGTCGTGCAGCAGCGCCTGCAGGTCCAGGTTCTGGTCGAACCAGGCGTAGGAGAGCCAGTGCAGCGTGCCGTAGAGAAAGGTCGCCACCCCCAGGTTGCGGCGCCAGCGCACGATGCTGTTCAGGCCTGTCCATTGCCGAAGCGGGGTGATGGCCAGCGTGACGCAGAGCAAACGCAGCGTCCAGTCGCCCAGCCCACGGATCAGCGCCTCGGTGGGGTTCGGTCCCAACTGGTTCTGGATGGCGCCCCACAGCAGCAGCCCGGCCGGCATGGCCAGCAGCAGCCACAGCAGCGGCTTCACGACTGGGTGCAGCAACCAGCCATTGAGCCGCGGCACCAGGCCTTTAGGCGGCGCGCGGCGCGCGGCCGTAGAAACGCCTGTCGCCGCCATCAGAAGTTCTTCTTCAGGTCCATGCCGGCGTACAGCGACGCCACCTGCGACTCGTAGCCGTTGAACATCAGCGTGGCGCGCTTCTTCGCGAACAGCCCGTCTTCGCCAATGCGGCGCTCGGTGGCCTGGCTCCAGCGCGGGTGGTCGACCTGTGGATTGACGTTGGAGTAGAAGCCGTATTCGGATGGCGCCGAGCCTTCCCAGCTGGTGGTGGGTGCCTTGTCCATGAAACGGATCCTGACGATGGACTTGGCACTCTTGAAGCCGTATTTCCAGGGCACGGCCAGCCGCAGCGGCGCGCCGTTCTGGTTCGGCAGCACTTCGCCGTAGAGGCCGAAGACCATCATCGCCAGCGGGTGCATCGCTTCGTCCATGCGCAGGGCTTCGACGTAAGGCCAGTCCAGCACGCCAGCGCGCAGGGCGGGCATCTGCTTCGGGTCCGCCAGGCTGACGAATTCCACGTACTTGGCGCTGCCCAGCGGCTGCGCCTTCTTGATGATTTCCGACAGCGAATAGCCGACCCACGGGATGACCATGGACCAGCCTTCGACGCACCGCAGCCGATAGACGCGCTCTTCCATCGGCGCGAGCTTGAGCAGCGCCTCCAGGTCCAGCGTGAGCGGCTTGGCGACCAGGCCTTCGATGCTCACGGTCCATGGCCGCGGCTTCAGGCTGCCGGCATTGCGGTTCGGGTCGGACTTGTCGGTGCCGAACTCGTAGAAGTTGTTGTAGGTGGTGACGTCGCCGTAGGCGGTCAGCTTCTCGTTGGCCAGCGCACCGGCCACGCCGCTGCGCACGCCCGGCAGCTTGGCCAGCTTGCCTGGCGGCGTGGCCGGCATGCCTTGCGCGAAGGCCTCGCGCTGCGCCCAGCTGGCCAGGCCCAGCCCGGCGGCCCCGGCCGCGGTGCGCTGCAGCCAGGCCCGGCGCGAGTGGTAGAGCTCAGGAGAAGTGATCTCCGAAGGCAGCGGATCGTGCGGGCCGCGGGTACGGATCAAGGGCATGGCGAACTTCCGAAAGCGAGTGCGAGGTCAGCATCAGTCGGGATGACTGCGCCGGACCTTACAGCTTTCGGATGGATCGTGCTGCGGGCGGGTGGTTCCCCTCAGCCAGTCGCCACGTTCACAACTCTCCGTAGGAGTGCAGGCCGCTGAGGAACATGTTCACGCCGAGGAAGGCGAAGGTCGTGACGACCAGGCCGCCCAGCGCCCACCAGGCCGAGCCGGCGCCGCGCAGGCCCTTCATCAGCCGCATGTGCAGCCAGGCGGCGTAGTTCAGCCAGACGATCAGGGCCCAGGTTTCCTTCGGGTCCCAGCTCCAGTAGCCGCCCCAGGCTTCTGCGGCCCAGAAGGCGCCCAGCACGGTTGCAATGGTGAAAAACGCGAAGCCGACTGCGATGGCCTTGTACATCAGGTCGTCCATCAGCAGCACGCTGGGCGTGCGGGCGTTGATGGGCCGGCGCAGTGCGACCATGATGGCGAAGAACAGGCCGGTGCCGCCGATCAAGCGTGCCGCCTTGGCGGCGGCGCCGGCTGCGGCCGGGTCACTGCCGCCCACCGCGTAGCCGGCGACCAGCACCAGCACCGCAGCCGGCAGCGCCACCAGGCCAAGCCACAAAGCCTTGGCGCTGGCTTCCTTCAGCACGCAGGCCAGGGCCACCATGGCCGACAGCGAGAAGGTGCCGTAGCCGATGAAGTTGGCCGGCACGTGCAGCTTCATCCACCAGCTTTGCAGCGCGGGCACCAGCGGCTGGATTTCCTGCGCTTCGCGCGCCACCGTGTACCAGAGCAGGAAGCCGACCGCGGCACTCACCACCAGCATCACGAAGCCACCCAGCGCGCGCACCTGGGCGTGCAGCTTGTAGTGGGCTTCGAAGTAGAGGTAGAACAGCGTGGTCAGCCAGCAGAACAGCACGAAGACTTCGTACAGGTTGCTCACCGGGATGTGGCCGATGTCCGGGCCGATCTGGTGGCTCTCGAACCAGCGCACCATGGTGCCGGTCAAGGCCATGAAGACAGCGGCCCAGGCCAGGCCGGAGCCGATGCGCTGGCCCACGGCGTTGCCGCCTTCTGCCTTGCCCAGGAAGCCCAGCCAGTAGAAGATCGTGCTCATGAAAAAGAGCACGCTCATCCACAGGATGGCGCTCTGGCTGGAGAGGAAATACTTGAGCCAGAAGACTTGGTCGGCGGCGGCCAGGTCGGCGCCGAAGCCGTCGGTGTGGCGGTTGTAGAGCGAGATGGCCAGCAGGCTGGCCAGGCCCACGGCCAGCGCCAGCGCGCGCAGCGGGCGCCAGAACCAGCCCAGCGCGATCAGCGCCGGTGTGGCGCCAGCCAGGATGCCACGTTCGTAGCCGTCCATTGACGCGCCGTAGCGCTGGAACGCATAGCCTGCGCCGCCCAGCACCAGCAGCGCATAGAGCCAGTCCAGCAAGCTGCGGCCGGCGAGCCAGCCGGACTTGCCCATGGGCAGCGACGCCAGGGGCGCATTGCCGGTCGTGGTGGTGTTCATGGCGTGTCTCCAATGACAGCGGGTTCGGCGGCGGCGGATGCGCCGAGCAAGTCCTGGCGCAAGGCAGTGAATTCTGCATCCACGTCCAGTGTGCGCCTTGGCGTGGACAGGGCAATCAGCATGCGGCTGCCAGGGTTGGCTTCGCCAGCGCCATGCAGCCAGACCCAGAGCCGGCGTTCGCGCACGTAGAGCATCGCAAACACGCCGATGATGAGCAAGACTGCGCCGAGGTAGACAAGGGTCTTGCCGGGTGCGCGGGCGACCTGGAACACGCTGGCCTGGCGCTGCTGGAAGTCCTGCAGCTCCAGCAGCACCGGGGCGGGGTAGAAAAAGCTGTCGGACAGCGAGATGACGGCCTGGGCCATGAAGCTTTGTGCCGCCGCTTCGTTGCCCTGCGGTTTCAGGCCGGCCTGTTCGCGGGCGATGTCGTTGAGTTCGTACAGCGCGCTGTTGAGGATGCGCAGCAGCACGTCGGCCACGCGGGCGCGCTCGGCCTCGGGCACGCTGTCGTCAATGAACTGGCTCAGCGCGACCAAGCCGGCGCTGGGCTGGGCGCCGGGTGTGCTCTTCTTGCTGGCGGGCTCTACGCCAGCGAACAAGGCCAGCGCGCGTGCGCTGGTCACGCGCAACTGCTCGATCATTTCGGGCTTGTCGGCCGGTGCGGCCTGCCTGGCGTAGCGGCTTGCCGCCTGTTCGCGCAATGCCGTGTCGCCCAGCGCCTGGCGCAGCCGCAGCCAGCCGTCCAGGCTGCCTTTTTCGTCGACCGGCAGGCGCAGGTAGCGGAAGCTGTCGGCCGGTGTGTCGCGCACGCCGACGACAAACACCCGCTGGCCGTCCAGCTCGATGGGCACCATGTAGTTGCTGAACTCGCGTGCCTGGCCGCTGGCGTCGCGCAGCTTGTAGGTGATGGACGGGCCGACGTTGTGCAGCTGCTTGGCCTTGTCGGGGCTGACGCCGCTGCCCAGATGCTTGTTCAAGGTGCTGCCCAGGTCAACCTTGCGCACGTCGGTGCCGGCACCTTCTGCTGCGCCGAGGTTTTCGACGTTGATGACGCGCAGCCCGGTGACTTCCAGCGTCAGCGGGGACTTGCCCTGCTGCAGCGGCACGCTGTCGCCGACGCGGGTGTTGATCTCGAAGGGCTGGCCGCCGGCCTGCAGCGGCAAGGCCTTGAGCTTCAGCGTCGAGCCGCCGTCCTCGAAACTGCTCTGGTAGATCGCCACGCCGTGGTGGGTGACGGGTTCGTTGACCTTGACCGTGGCCTCGACCGGCGGGCTGCCGTCGTGGTCGTGCAGCACGATCTGGCTGGCGAACAGCCGCGGCATGCCGGTCTCGTAGTACTCGACCATGAAGCGCTTGAGCTCGACGTCGAAGTCCAGGTCCTGCAGCACGATGCCGTCCGGCATCTGCAGGATGGCGGTGCCGCTGCGTGCGCCCTCGGGCACCATCAGGTTGCCGCGGAAGGTCGGGTTGCCGGCGGGCAAGCGGTGCTCGGGCGGCACGTCGCGGATCAGACCGCCGCCTTCGAAGGTGCTTTTGCCGGTCAGCGCCATCTGCGCCTTGACCACCAGGTCGCCGTCGAAAAGGCCGCCCAGGCAGATCAGCACGATGGCCGAATGGGCCGACAGGTAGCCCAGCTTGTTGACCCGGCCCTTGCGCGCCGCGACCATGGTGCCGCCGGCACGCACCTGGGCCTTGGCCTGCCAGCCGTGGCGGGCCAGCACGGCCGACACATGGTCCAGCGCCGCCTGGCCTTGCAGTGCGATGCCGCCTTCGGCCTTGTGATGGAAGGCTTTGAGCGACTGCTCGCGCACGCCTTCCTTGAAGCTGCGCAGGTCGGCCAGGATCTTGGGTGCGTTGCGCGCAATGCACAGGCTGGTGGAGGTGACCAGGAAGGCCAGGATCAGCAGGAACCAGGGCGCGCTGTAGACGGTGAACAGACTGACATGGCCGAACAGCTCGGCCCAGAAGGGACCGAACTTGTTGACATAGTCCGGCAGCTGCTCGCCCTGCTTGACCACGGTGCCAATGACCGAGGCAATGCAGATCACGCACAGCAAGGTGATGGCAAAGCGCATCGAGGCCAGCAGGGCCAGCGTTTCGCGGCGCGTGGTGGCGAAGCGGCTGTTGGCAGCGTCGGAAGAGGGAACGGTGGCGTTCATCGGGAAAGGTGCTGCGAAAGAGGTCTGGCTCGCCGATGTGAAAAGGGCCGGTCATGGACCGGCCCGGGCGACGGGGTCGTTGCGGGCCGGCGCGTGCGGGTCTGCTCGCGCCTGGGGCCCGGCTTCAGCGCAGGCCGGCGATGTAGTCTGACACGGCCTTGATTTCCTTGTCGCTCATTCGAGAGGCCACGCCGGCCATCGGCACGCTGTTGGGCCGCGCGCCGCTGCGGAAGTTGTTCATCTGGATTTCGACATAGTCGGCATGCTGGCCGGCCAGGCGGGGGTATTGGGCCGGGATGCCGGCGCCGTTCGGGCTGTGGCAGCCGGCACAGGCGGGCACGTTCTTCTCGGCAATGCCGCCGCGGTAGATCTTCTGGCCCAGTTGGACCGTGTCCGGATTCTTCGCGGCGCCTGGCTTGGCGGTCTTGCCGGCGTAGAACGCGGCGACGTTGCGCATGTCCGACTCGCTGAGTGTGGCGGCCATGCCGTTCATCACCGCGCTGGGCCGCTTGCCGGCCTTGAACTCGGTCAGCTGCTTGTAGAGGTAGTCGGCATGCTGGCCCTGCAGGATCGGATTCGCGGGGCTGCCGCGCGACCCGTCTGCCGTGTGGCAGGCGGCGCAAACCGTGGACGAGATTTCCGAGCCTCGCACCAGATCGATCTTGGCTGGTGCCGCACTGGCCTCAGCAGCGAACGCAGGGGCCGCGAGCAAGGCGGCGAGCACGACGGAGCTGGCGACGGCGACGGAAGTCTTCATCGGAAAGGGCCTCGGGTTTGGGTTGTCTCGGATTTTGATTCTTCGTGCAGGTTCCAGGCATGACGCCCGGCAACAAAACCAATGAATCTTACAATGCTCCATGACTGCTTCCCTCCGCAAAGACGCGAAGCCGCCCAGTGCGGAAGCCCTCGCTGCACTGGCATGGGCCCACAGCGCCCGCTTCCTGACCACCGCCAGCCAGCTTGACCAGTTGCCACAGGGCGACCTGGGCGAAATCGCCTTCGTCGGCCGCAGCAATGCCGGCAAGTCGACTTCGATCAATGCATTGGCACAGCGACGGCAATTGGCCTTCGCATCCAAAACCCCGGGCCGTACCCAGCACATCAACCTGTTTGCGCTCGGCCCCAAGGACGAACCCGACGCCTACCTGGCCGACTTGCCGGGCTACGGCTACGCAACGGTGAACCGGGAGGCCAAGGTCCGCTGGCAGCGGGTGATGGCCGACTACCTGGAGGTGCGGCGCAACCTGACCGGCGTGGTGCTGCTGGTCGACAGCCGGCTGGGGCTGACGCCGCTGGACGAAAGGCTGCTGAATTTCATCTCGCCGCGTGTCGTGAACGGTGCGGTGAAGCTGCTGGTGGTCCTGACCAAGGCCGACAAGCTCAACCGCAAGGAGCAGCAGGCTTCGCTGGCCAAGGTGCAGGAGGCGCTGGCCTCGGTCGTGACCGACGCTTCGGACGTCGGCATCCTGCTGTTCTCGGCGCCCAAGCACATCGGCCTGCACGACCTGGCCGAGACGCTGCATGGGTGGATGCATCCGGCGGGCGATGCGGATGCGGATGCTGTTGACGAGACCGATGCATCCAGCACCGCAGCCGAAACGACCGCCGAACCGGCACCGCCGTCCGACGAGGCCTGAGCCAAGCAGCCGGCGCCGGGCCGCCCCAAGGCGGCTGCGCGACCCGCGAGGCGGGTGGTCCCGCGTTGTCGCGGGACCGGGTGCGTCATGTTAGGGCCGGCCGACAAACAGCACCAGGCCGGCCTCGCCCCGGGGCGCCCAGGTGAGGCCCAGGTACATCGGCCCCAGGCCGGTGTCGGCACCCAGGTACAGGCTGCCGCCCTGACGCAGGCCGCCTTTGCGCATCTCGCGGGTGTCCAGCCAGGCATTGCCGGTTTCCAGCGAGGCGCCGACAAAAAATCCGCGGGCGAAGACAGGCGTTTCGGCCAGCCGCATGTACCAGCCCAGCCGGCCAAGCAGCACCACGTTGCCGGTCAGCTGGCCGACCTGGTAGCCCGAGAGCTGCTGGAAGCCGCCCAGCGAATAGCGGCCGACCGGTGACAGCCGGTCCTCGTTGGAGCCGCGCGCCATCAGGTGCAGGTTCAGCGTCTGGTTGCCCCAGCTGCCGGCCGTGGTGGCCTGGGTTTCCAGGCGCAGCAGCTTGCGCGTGCCGTCGTCATGCCGCTTGCCGACAAAGGCCTCGGCCTCGGCGCGGTAGCCGCGCTGCGGGAAGTTGGCGAAGTCCAGCTGGTCCATCACCACCCGCAGCCGCAGGCCGGCTTCCTGCCAGGCCTCGGGTGTGTAGAGCGTGTCGGCCAGGTCGTTGCGCAGCAGCAGCTGGTTGCGGCCGACGCGGTAGTCCAGCCCGAGGCGCAGCTCGCCCAGGCTGCCCCAGGGTTGGCCCAGGTCCAGCCCGGCGCGCGCCACCGAACGCTGCACTTCGCCGATCTTCTCGCCGCCGTTGTCTTCGAACAGCGAGAGGTTGCGGCGCTCGGCGCCGGCCGAGGCGGCCACGAACCAGTCGTTCGACAGGCCCAGCGTCCATTTCAGTGGGTGGTACAGCTCGGTGGACACCTGTGGCACCTCGCCGATCTGCAGCCGGTTGCGCCATTCGGTGCCGTTGTCGGTCAGCCAGTGGCGGTTGTGGCTGACCTTGACGTTGAAGGCGCTGCGGCCATCGAAGTCGGTCGACAGGTCCAGGCCGATGTTCAGGTAGTTCGGGCCCCAGGGCTTGTCTTCGAGGTCGAAGACCAGGCCGTCGCCGCGCTCGTTGCTGTGCACCAGCCGGTAGTCGGCGCGCACATAGTCGCCGCTGGCGGCCAGGTACTGGGTGTCGGCCTCGGCCTTGCGTGGGTCGAAGGCCTCGCCCTGGTGCGACTGAAGCTGCGGCTCCAGGCGCTGCGGGTTGGTGGCGGTGGTGCCCTCGAACGAGACGAACTGCAGCGTGCTGGGCGGCTGCGCAGCGGGGCTGCGGTGCGCGCGCCAGTCCGCATATTGTTCGGCTGGCAGCGCGAGGGCCCGCAGCGGTTCGGCCAGCGCTTCGGTGGCGCCGTCGCCCAGTGTGATCAGCGCCCTGGCGCTGTCGAAGTCGCCCGAGCTCAGCTTGCCCAGGTCCGGCGCGATCAGCAGGTCCTGCCTGCCCAGCGTGGCCAGGCTGCGGTGCACGTTCTGCTCGGTCAGGATGTTGATCATCTGCGCCGTCAGGCCGATGGCCGAGTTCAGCGTTTCACGGCCGGCCAGCGGCGTGCCGATGTTGACGGCGATCACGACGTCCACGCCCATCGCCCGCACCACGTCGACCGGCAGGTTGTTGACCAGGCCGCCATCGCCCAGCACGCGGCCGTCCACCTCGCTGGGTGGGAACAGGCCGGGCACGCTCATGCTGGCGCGCAAGGCCATTGCCAGGTCGCCCTGGTCCAGGATGACCAGCGCGCCGGTTTCCATGTCGGTGGCGACTGCGCGGAACGGGATGGGCAGCTGGTCGAAGTCCTGCACCGCGCGCACCGGCAAGGTGTAGCGGCGCAGCAGGGTTTCCAGGCCGCGGCTGGAGACGGCGCCTTGCGGCGCGCGGAATTCACCGTCGCGGTAGCCCAGCTCGATGGCAGTCGAGAGGTCGAAGTCCTCTTCCTTGCGCCGCTGGGAGAGCTGCTGGCGGCCCACGCGCTGGGCGAACAGCCGGCTCCAGTTGACCTTCTTGAACTCGGCTTCGATGGTCTCGGCCGGCATGCCGCTGGCATACAGCCCGCCGACCACGGCGCCCATCGAGGTCCCGGCAATCGCGTCGATGGGCACCTGCGCGCGCTCCAGCGCCTTCAGCACACCAACGTGCGCCAGTCCGCGCGCGCCGCCGCCCGAAAGCACCAGGCCGATGCGCAGCCGCGGCGGGGCGGCGGGGGCTTGGGCCGCCGGCACGCCCTGGGCCAGCGTTCGGGCTTCGGCCGGTGTGCCCGGCGAGCCGCTTGCAGTGCTGGCGCTGCGCGTTGGCTCGGGCTGCACTGCCTGCGCTGCGGCGAGGGCTGCAGACGAGGCGCCAATCACTCCGACCAAGGGCAACAGCAGGGACAACAGCGCACGCGTCATGCGGCGGATTGTGGCGTGGTGCGCCGTGTGTCCGGGCGGCACCGGGTGCGGCGACACAACAAAAAAGGCCACCCGAAGGTGGCCTTGCATGCTTGCGAGAGCGGGGACGCTCAGGCAGGACAGCTTACATGTCCATGCCCATGCCGCCCATGCCACCCATGCCGCCGCCGGGCATCGAAGGCGCGTCGTCCTTCGGGGCTTCGGCAACCATGCATTCGGTGGTCAGCATCAGCGAAGCGACCGAAGCGGCGTTTTGCAGCGCGGTCCGGGTCACCTTGGTCGGGTCCAGGATGCCCATCTCGATCATGTCGCCATAGGTGTCGTTCGCGGCATTGAAGCCGTGATTGCCACTGCCAGCCAACACGGCGTTGATCACCACGCTGGGTTCGCCACCGGCGTTCGACACGATTTCGCGCAGCGGGGCTTCGATCGCCTTCAGGATCAGCTTGATGCCGGCGTCCTGGTCAGCGTTGTCACCCTTGATGGTGCCTGCCGTCTGGCGGGCGCGCAGCAGGGCCACGCCGCCACCGGCGACGATGCCTTCTTCAACGGCGGCACGGGTCGCGTGCAGCGCGTCTTCGACGCGGGCCTTCTTTTCCTTCATCTCGACTTCGGTGGCAGCACCGACCTTGATGACGGCAACACCGCCGGCCAGCTTGGCCACGCGTTCTTGCAGCTTTTCACGGTCGTAGTCGCTCGAAGCTTCTTCGATCTGCACGCGCACTTGCTTGACGCGGGCTTCGATGTCGGCAGCGGCACCAGCGCCATCGATGATGATGGTGTTTTCCTTGCCCACTTCGACGCGCTTGGCCTGGCCCAGGTCGGCCAGCGTGACCTTCTCGAGTGACAGGCCGACTTCTTCGGCGATGACCTTGCCACCGGTCAGGATGGCGATGTCTTCCAGCATGGCCTTGCGACGGTCGCCAAAGCCCGGGGCCTTGACGGCGACGACCTTCAGGATGCCGCGGATGGTGTTGACCACCAGGGTCGCCAGCGCTTCGCCATCGACTTCTTCAGCGATGATCAGCAGCGGACGGCCAGCCTTGGCCACTTGTTCCAGGGTCGGCAGCAGATCGCGGATGTTCGAGATCTTCTTGTCGAACAGCAGGACAAACGGGTTGTCCAGCAGTGCGGCTTGCTTTTCCGGGTTGTTGATGAAGTAGGGCGACAGGTAGCCGCGGTCGAACTGCATGCCTTCGACGACGTCGAGTTCGCTGTCCAGCGACTTGCCGTCTTCGACGGTGATGACGCCTTCCTTGCCGACCTTGTCCATCGCTTCAGCGATGATGCGGCCGACTTCGGAATCGCTGTTGGCCGAGATGGTGCCGACTTGCGCGATTTCCTTGGAGGTCGTGGTGGCCTTGGAGGCTGCCTTCAGCTGGGCGACCAGGGCGGTGACCGCCTTGTCGATGCCGCGCTTCAGGTCCATCGGGTTCATGCCGGCGGCCACGTACTTCATGCCTTCGCGCACGATGGCTTGCGCCAGCACGGTGGCGGTGGTGGTGCCGTCACCGGCGTTGTCGGAGGTCTTGGAAGCAACTTCCTTGACCATCTGCGCGCCCATGTTCTGCAGCTTGTCCTTCAGCTCGATTTCCTTGGCCACCGAGACACCGTCCTTGGTGACGGTGGGGGCGCCGAAGGAGCGCTCCAGGACCACGTTGCGGCCCTTGGGGCCCAGCGTGACCTTGACCGCATTGGCCAGGATGTTCACGCCTTCAACCATGCGGGTGCGGGCGTCAGAGCCAAAGATCACGTCTTTTGCTGCCATTTGTATTCTCCGAATTCAGTTCAGTAAGAGGTGTGTGCAGAGGGAGAAGGATTACTTCTCGACGACCGCAAACAGGTCTTCTTCGCGCATGACCATCAGCTCTTCGCCGTCGACCTTGACCGACTGGCCAGAGTACTTGCCGAACAGCACGCGGTCACCGACCTTGACGTTCAGGACGATGAAGTCGCCCTTGTCGTTGCGCTTGCCCGGGCCAACGGCCAGGACTTCGCCTTGATCAGGCTTCTCGGCGGCGTTGTCAGGGATGACGATGCCGGAGGCGGTCTTGGTTTCTTGTTCCAGGCGCTTGACGATCACGCGATCGTGCAACGGACGAAGTTTCATGGCATCTCCTAAATGCAGTGGCTTTGAGCGAGGAAGGCAACACCGGCAAAGGGCGCTGCATCACATCAGGTGCTCAGGAACGCCGGCCAGGAAGGCCGACGCCAGAACTGTTAGCACTCGACTTGGTTGAGTGCTAATCCCATTATAGGCACCGTCTGCCGGGTTTCAAGAGCAGGCGAGTGCCCGGGTGTGACGAAAACCGGCCTGAGGGCGGTCCGTAGCCGGCTCAGGGCTCCGGCTCTTCGCTGCTGGGCTTGGTCGGCACCCGGTAGCCTTCATTGGCCCAGGCGCCGAAATCATGGCCCTGGCAGCGGGCGCTGCAGAAGGGCCGGAAGGCGTTCGCAGGCGAATACAGCGTGCGCTCGCCGCAGGCCGGGCAGTTGACCTCGATGGCCTTGGCGGCAACGGAGGATGGGGGGCTGGATTTGGGCTGGTTCACGGCAGGCGCTGGCGGTGCTTGCAAGTGCAAGGGCGAGGCGGAAACGAATGACGAAGCGATGGGACTCAGGCGCAGAGCGAGAGTTCAAACGCGGTGTCCTGCGCGGCGGGGCGCAGGCGGCCCTCGGCGTCGGCCCGCATCAGCCGCACCGAGACCATCAGGCGGTGGCCGCTGATCTCTGGCACCAGGTCCACCCCGTCGTCCAGCCGCACTCGCAGCAACTGGTAGGTGCGGCCCTGGGGCAGGGTTTGCTGGTACTGACCGCCCTGGGCCACGACCTTGTGCGGCATGCCGGCGTCCCGCAGCAGGCCCAGCAGCACGTGCAGCGCTTCGCCCAGCGGCCACAGGTGGCTGAGCCACTGGGCGAGGTCGGCGCGGCGCCGATCGGGGCTGTGCTGCTGCCAGGCGAAGTAGGCCGGCAGGTCGAACTCGCAGGTGCCACCAGGAATGCTGATGCGGCTGCGGATGCTCATCAGCCACTCATTGGTGGTCAGCGCTTGCCCCGCCTTGCCCGCGAACTGGTTCAGGCCGTTGAAGGCATGGTCGATGCGCGCCACGACTTCGTCCAGCGCGGCTTCCGATACCTGTGGGTTGCCGCGATAACTTTGCAGCTGCGCCTTGTGGCGCTCCAGTTCCTTGAGCAGGTCGGATTTCAGGTCGGCCCGCGAGGCCACGTCCATGATCTCGAACAGCGTGACCAGGGAGAAATGATGGTCGACCGCTTCGTCACGCGGCACCAGGGTGTTCAGTCGGCCGAACAGGTGTTCGAGCCGCAGCATCGTGCGGATGCTTTCGTTGAACGGGTATTCGTAGAGGACCAAAAGGCGCTTTCCGGGCGGTTGGCTGGCGGCGATTGTTTCACACCCCGGGCGCAGCGGCCGGACCGAAAAAACCTTGCTGCCAGAGTGCGTCCAGCTCGGCCTGCAATTGCGCCAGGCTCAGCCCGTCGTTGAGGACCACGGCATCGGCGATGGCGCGGCGCTCTGCCCGCGTGGCCTGCAGCGCGATCACGCGCTGCACCTCCTGCGCAGGCCAGCCGGAGCGGGCCATGACGCGTTGGATCTGTGTCGCCTCGCTGCAGTCGATGACCAGCACCTTGTCCACCCGGCCACGCCAATGGGCCGACTCGGCCAGCAGCGGCACGTCGAACACCAGTGGCTGGCCAGGTTCTGCCTGTGCGGCCTGGCGTGCCGTCTCGGCCTGGATCAATGGGTGCAGGATGTGCTCAAGCGTCTGCTTGGCTTGCAGCGCTTCCGGGGCCTGGCCAAAGGCCAGCTGGCGCATGCGGGCCCGGTCCAATGCGCCATGTTCATCGACCATGTCGGCACCAAATGCCGCGGCGATGGCGGGCAGCGCAGCGCCTTGTGGCGCGGTCAACGCGCGCGAGATTGCATCGGTGTCGATGACCTTGGCGCCGCGGGCCGAAAGCAGCGCGGCGACGGTGCTCTTGCCGCTGCCGATGCCGCCGGTCAAGCCCACGCGCACAGCGCTCACGGGCGCATCCTGCGGCCTGCGGCCGGTCCCGCCGGGCGGGAATGAGACCCTTCGGGCGGCCGTGCGGGGCTCACTGGCCTATCCAGCCCAATACCGTTTCGGTGCCCGCCAGCATCAGCACCAGTCCGCCGCCGGCGAGGAATGGGCCGAACGGCACGTAGCGCCCTTCGCGCAGGGTGTCGCTGATCTTCATGCCGATGCCGACCACCGCGCCGATCACCGAAGCCATCAGCACGATGGGCAGGATGGCTTTCCAACCCAGCCACGCCCCCAGCGCGGCCAGCAGCTTGAAGTCGCCGTGGCCCATGCCTTCCTTGCCTGTCGTCAGCTTGAACAGCCAGTACACCGACCACAGCGACAGGTAGCCCACGACGGCACCCCAGAGCGAGGTGCTGAGTGGCAGCGTCCATTCCAGCGCTGCGGCGCACAGACCGGCCCACAGCAACGGCAGCGTCAGCGCGTCCGGCAGCAAGGTGGTGTCCCAGTCGATGGCTGTCAGCGCGACCAGCGTGGCGGCCACGCCGCACCAGGCCAGCGCCACCGGTTGCGGGCCCACGCGCCAGGCAATGCCGGCGAACAGCAGGCCGGTGGCCAGTTCCAGCAGCGGATAGCGCACCGAAATGCGGGTCCCGCAGGCGGAGCAGCGGCCTCGCAGCCGCAACCAGCTCACCAGCGGAATGTTCTCATGCCAGCGGATCTTGTGCTGGCAGGCAGGGCAGCGTGAGGCGGGCTTGGAAAGCGTCAACCGGCCGAGCTTGTCCAGTTCCTGCTCAAGTTCGCCTGAGGTAGCGGCAAGTGGCTTGGGCGCTCCCCGTCCAAAAGTCCGCTGGAATGACTCGCCGTCGCTCAGCTGCTGGGCCACGTCCCGCCACCATTGCCGCTCCATCATGCGCGGCAGGCGATGCGCGACCACGTTCAGGAAGCTGCCGATGCAAAGCCCGAGCGCACCCAACACCCAGGGCGACAGCCAGATCGCCCATTCTCCGGTCGTCATGTGTCAGACCACCTGACCGAGCTTGAAGATGGGCAGGTACATCGACACGACGATGCCGCCGATGATGGTCCCAAGAAAGACGATGATGATGGGTTCCATCAAGGTTGAGAGGCCCTTCACCATCTCGTCGACTTCTTCTTCGTAGAACTCCGCGGCGCGTGCAAGCATGTCATCTAGCGCGCCCGATTCTTCGCCGATGCCAGCCATCTGCAACACCATGTTCGGGAACACGCCGGTTGCGGTCATGGCCGAAGTCAGTGCGGTGCCGGAGGCGACGTCACGTTGAATCGCTTCGGTGGCGATGGCATAGACCTTGTTGCCTGCGGTGCCGCCAACCGAGTCCAGCGCCTCCACCAACGGGACACCGGCACCGAACAAGGTCGAAAGGGTCCGGGTCCAGCGCGCGATGATGGATTTGCGAACCAGTTCGCCGAAGACCGGCATGCGCAGGAACAGGCGGTCCATGAAAAATTGAAGCCTTTCCGAACGCCGCCAGGTGCGCACGAACATGTAGCCGCCGCCGAAGATGCTGCCGAAAATGGCCCACCAATAGGAGACGAAAAACTTGCTCATGGCGATCACCAACAGCGTGGGCGTGGGCAAGTCGGCGCCGAAGTTCTTGAACACGTCCTCGAAGGCCGGGATCACGAAAATCATGATCACCGTGACCACGATGAAGGCGACCACCAGCACCGACATCGGGTAGATCAGCGCTGACTTGACCTTCTGCTTCAGTGCCAGCGTCTTTTCCTGGTAAAGCGCCAGACGGCCGAGCAGCAATTCCAGAATACCGCCAGCTTCGCCGGCCTCGACCAGGTTGCAGTACAGGGCATCGAAGTATTTCGGATGCCGGCGGAACGCAGCAGACAGGCTGGTACCTGTCTCGATGTCCGCACGGATGTCCATCAGCAGCCGGGTCAGCGTGGCATTGGTGCTGCCGCGGGCGACGATGTCGAAGGCTTGCAGCAAGGGCACCCCGGCCTTCATCATCGTCGCCAACTGGCGCGTGAAGATGGCAATGTCCTTGGGCTTGATGCTCTTGCCGCCGGAACTGCGGCGCTTCTTCACCTTGGTGACCAGCACGCCTTGCCGGCGCAGGCTGGCACTCACGGCGGCTTCTCCGCCGGCGCGCAATTCCCCGCGCACGACCTTGCCGTTGCGGTCCTTGCCTTCCCATTCGAAGGTGAAATCCTTGGCGCTTCTTGCTGCCGCTGCTGTAGCCATAAAGCCTCCGGCCGCTCCCGACGGTGTGATCAGTTGTAGTCGACGCCCGCAACGCGGGTGGATTCTCAGGACCCTGGCTTCGCCCGGTGCAAACCGGTGTTGCCTTGATTGTTTCGCGTGCCGCTATTCGTTGGTCGCGGCGATGACTTCTTCCAGCGAGGTTGCGCCCAACCTGACCTTCAGCAAGCCGGACTGGCGCAAATCGCGCACCCCATCTTCGCGAGCCTGTATCGCCAGATCGTTGGCCGAACCATTGGCCAGGATCAGCCGCTGAATCGCGTCAGTGATCGGCATGGCCTGGTAAATGCCCAGACGACCACGATAGCCATTGTTGCAGGCAGAGCAGCCCACGGCGCGGTAAGGGCGCCAAGTGCCGTCGAGTTCGCTTTCGGTGAAGCCTGCACGCAACAGCGCCGGCCTGGGGTAGTCGGCAGGCGCCTTGCAGCTTTCGCACAAGCGGCGTACCAGGCGCTGGGCGGTGATCAGCAACAGGCTGGACGCGATGTTGAAAGGCGCCACGCCCATGTTCAACAACCGGGTCAAGGTGGACGGTGCGTCGTTGGTATGCAGCGTGGACAGCACCAAGTGGCCGGTCTGCGCGGCCTTGATCGCAATGTCCGCAGTGTCCAGGTCGCGGATTTCGCCGACCATGATCACGTCCGGATCCTGGCGCAGGAAGGACTTCAGTGCCGAGGCGAAGTTCAGGCCAGCCTTGTCGTTGACATTGACCTGATTGATGCCGGGCAGGTTGATTTCCGCCGGGTCTTCCACGGTCGAGATGTTCACGCCCGGCTGGTTCAGGATGTTCAGGCAGGTGTAGAGCGACACTGTCTTGCCCGAGCCGGTTGGCCCGGTCACCAGCACCATGCCATAGGGCCGGTGCACCGCGTGCATCAGCCGCTCCTTTTCCTCCGGTTCATAACCGAGCGCCTCGATGCCCATCTTCGCGCTGGAAGAGTCGAGAATACGGATGACGATCTTCTCGCCGAACAGCGTGGGCAGCGTGCTGACCCGGAAGTCGATTGACTTGCTGCCAAAGCGCAGCTTCATCCGGCCATCCTGCGGCACGCGCTTTTCCGAGATGTCCAGCCGTGAAATGACCTTGATGCGGGACGCCAGCTTTTCCTTGATCGCAATCGGTGGTTGCGTGATCTCGCGCAACTCGCCGTCCACCCGGAAACGCACGCGGTAGTGGAATTCGTAGGGCTCGAAGTGCAGGTCGGAAGCGCGGAGATTGATCGCGTCGATCAACATCTTCTGCAGGAAGCGCACGACGGGCGCATCTTCGACCTCCGCAACTGCCTCCGGCGACGGCGAAGCGCCGCCCACCTCTTCTTCAGTGACATCGAATTCGAAGTCGGCAGAAGCAATCGTCTCCAGCGCCTGATTGGCCGAGGTGGTCTGCCCGTCCACCAGCTTGATCAGCTTGTCGTATTCGACGACCACCCATTCAGGCGAAAGCTGGGTCGCAAACTTGATGCGCTCGCTGGCTTCCTGGTCGGTCGGGTCGGCGCAGGCAAGGAACAGGCGACTGCCGCGCTTGCCCAGCGGCAAGATCTTGTACTGGCCAATCAGCTTGCTGTCGATGAAAGACTTTGGCAGCTTTTGCGTATCAACTGCGTCCAGATCCAGCAGAGGCGCTGCAAGAGCCTGGGACAGCGACTGCGCCAGTGCCAGTGGCGTCATCGTGTTGCTGCCGATCAGTTCAGCGATGAATGAAAGCTTCTTTTCCTTGGCGCTACGAACCAGTTCCTCGGCTTTGGCTGGCTGAAGCTTGCCGCCATGGACCAGTACACGTGCCACTCCCGACAAGAAGGCTTTGGAGGCGTCGGCAACAGTATCCACGGCTGAACGGCAAGAGGGCTACAACAAGAATGGGCCGGGCATCAACGCCCTTTGGCACGGTACTGTATATCGGCGGCTTTGCTGGTCAATGCAGCGAGAAAACCGGGCTCCAGTGGTCACAAGTTGTGACTGAACGCACGCAGGCGGCGAAGCGCTGCAACGGCAATGCAGGTCGCCGACGGGAATTGCCTCTTCGAGAGGGGAAGCATGATGCGGGCGCTCAAATGCAAAAAGCGCAGAAAGCTTGAACTTCCTGCGCCTTGGCAATGATTCACAGTAATTTGGTCGGGGTGAGAGGATTCGAACCTCCGGCCTCTACGTCCCGAACGAGCCCTAGACGCCCACAGGCCTGCTCCGGTTGTGGGGGCCTCCATGATAAATCTACAACTTGCGTTCGTCTGCGCTCCGTTGCGCGCATCTGCACGCACCGGCAAGCCACCTC